>ERZ791923.747-NODE-747-length-43162-cov-15.533974_pt1 | contig 43162 bp, 32 predicted proteins | sample MGYA00510133_ERZ791923 | MGnify/ENA primary metagenome ERZ791923 (study PRJEB30046, sample SAMN00792106) | human gut metagenome | study: EMG produced TPA metagenomics assembly of the A metagenome-wide association study of gut microbiota in type 2... | reverse complement strand
AAGTATAATATTGTTTAATAATATATAAACATTTATACATAAATTTAAAATGACTAAAATAAATAAAATTAGATATACTAAAATATAGAATATAAAAAATTGAAAGAAGGGTGTTAAAAATGGATAAAAAAATTGAATTTTTTGAAAATGGAGATTATAAATTTATTACAAATCTCATAAACGAAAGAATGGATAAACTAAAAGAATGTAAGGATTTTAATAAAAAGTATGAAAAATTATACGATTTAATAGATGAAATTGAATTACTTTTTGATGATAAGCAAAAGTCTAAATTTAATGAAGTTATACAGTTATTTTATGAAGTGGAAGAATATTATTTTGCACTGGCATATTCGTTGGGATTAAAATATGGAAACGATTTAAAAAACTTATAAATTTTTTTATAAGTTTTTATCTTGAAAGAAAATAATCAATAAAATGTAGTATACTTTTTTTATCTTTTTGATTCAATTTTTTGAAATTTTCTGCGTATATTGAAACATCTTTTTTTAAATCTTCATCTAATAAATCGTATAAAATAATATCAGGTGTAATTTTATAGGCATTACATAGTTTTAGCAAAGTGTCTATACTTCCTTTTGAAAGTCCTCTTTCTATTTGGCTGATATGTCGTGGTTCTAGCCCTGTTATTTCTGCAACTTGATTTTGTGTTAAGTTATTTTTTAATCTATATTCTTGAAATTTGTTCCCTATGTGTTTTGTTATGTTTGTTTTTTCCATAATTTTTCCTCTTTTCTATATATTACTATAATATTTTATACTATTTTTGTGAATGATTTTAAAAATGATAAATATCGTATTTAAATATGACAAAATTTGCTGACGAATATCAAGATGAAAAATTTTGAGATGTATTGATACAAATGGAAAAGCTAATTATTTAAAAGGTAAAAAACAAAAATCACTCTAAAATCTAGAAAAAACAATATCAATGTGATATAATAAGTTCTAGAAAAGAGTGATTTTTTGAGCTTTTTTGCAAACAATGTAAACAATGCAAAAACAAAAAGCACAAACAATAAAATCCTAGGAGGGGAAAAAACATGAATCAAAAAGAAAGAAAAATATTAAAACTAGAAGAAAGTTTTAGAGACACAATAGAAAACGACATCCTAAAGCAACAAACAGAAAACAAAAAAATAAAAATAAAAGACATAAAACTTGTAGGTTCAGCAGAATGGAACGACAAAATAAATGGACAAAAAAGAGCAGACGTAGTATTAATAGTAGAAAAAGAAATAACAGAAAAAGACGAAAATGGAAAAGAAAGAACAACAGAGCAAAAAAACTATTATTTAGGAATCAAATGCATAGCAGGAACATTAGGAAACAATCAAATTATATATAACAACACATTTGCAATTTCTGAACCAGACAAAATGAAAGCAATAAATGAATTGTTGGAGGCAACACCAGAGGAAGAAATAGAAAAAAATTCTTTGAACAAATTACAAACAAAAGAGATGGCAGAAATTTTATCAGCACATCTTGGAAGAACAGTTGCAGAAGAGGAAGTTCAAAAATTAATGGAAGATATGGATAAGCAAGAAATAGAAGAACTTTCTGAAGAACAAGAAGAGAAAGAAGAAAAAGAACCAGAAGAAAAGAAAAATAAATTGAATAAAAAGCAAACAGAAAAAATAAAAGTAAATGGAATACAAAAAGTTGATTTAAATAAAAAGGTAGACGGAAAGCAAACTCTTGGAAATCGTTTAGATTTAAAAGGCTATGAAAGTATGTATGTTGTATATTCAGAAAATGTAGAAGAAATTACTCCAGGAACTAAAAAGAATAATACGACATATTCATTAGTAGGAGTTAAAAGCGATGGTACTGCAACAGTGTTAAACGATGAATTCGAAATGGACAAATCAGTAGGAAATGGAGCAACAAGAAATCAAACTAAGGTTAGAGCAGATAGTACGGCAACAAGAGACAATAAAGATGTTTCTGTATATACTAGAAAATCAAATGGAATGAGCATTGGATGTGAAAATGATATGGGAAATGTTAATATGTTCTTATATCAAAAAACAAAAGAAGAAAATGAAAATGTTGGAATTCAAATAGAAACATCTAAAACACAAGTTATTCCCGTTGAAACAAGAGAAATAATGAATAAAAATAGAGGTACATATCAAGGAGACAAAGTTCAAGATGAAATACAAGAACATACTGATGAAGGATGTAAACCAAAGGATGTAAAGGATTTTGATGGAGATGAAAATACAGTAACTCATGAACATTTTGATTTGGAATATTATGTACAAGAAATATTAAATTACGAAAATGATCAAGGTGAAGAACAAATAAAAGAGGTATTTACTGCAAATGAGGTTAGAGAAAAATTATTAAGAGAATTGAAAGAAAAAGGAAATCAATTATCACAAGACCAAATTATTCAGGGTGTTAAAGAAGAAATGAACTTAGATGCAGAAAACCTGGAAAGAGAGCATAAAAGATAGTTTGTCACATTTATATTTCGACAAAATATAATATAGTAGGAAATTGTATTTTGGAGGAACACATATGAAAATAGAAAACTTAAATCAATTACCATTAAATAAAAGTGGAAAAATAAATAAAATTGAATGTGGTGAAGGAATAAAAAGAAGATTACTAGATATGGGACTTGTTAAAGGGACAGAAATTACGCCTATATTAATAAGTCCATCTGGAGATCCAAGAGCATTTCTTGTTAGAGGTACTATTATTGCTATAAGAGAAGAGGATGCTAAAAATATAAAAATTAACATATGAAAACAAAAAAGATGTAATGAAAATTTAAGTACTCGTTACATCTTTTAGAGTTGTTGGATAAAAAATTTGATTATTTTTTAATTTCCTCATCTTTTATCAAATTACGAATAGTTCTATACAGATATGGTTTATAATCTTCAATAGGTAAAGGCTCTTTATACAAAATAGAATTAAAGCAAGTAGAGCCAACAAGTTCAATAATCATAAACAAAGTAACATCAGGATTACTTAATTTTATATTATTCTCTTCAATACCCCTAATAAACAAATCATAAACAGAATCTTCATCAACAGCACCTTTATCGTGCAAATTCAAAACAGTCTTACTAAAAACCCCCCAAGACAAATTTTTAGAAATAAATTTTAAAAGCAAAGGATTTTTAGTTAATTCATCAATAACATAATTTATAATATAAATAATACAATCAGAAAAATCTGAAATGTAATTTTTTCTAAGAGATTTTAAAGCATCAGAGAAAAGTTTTTGAGATTTTTTAGCAATCAAAATATCTCGTATTTCATATTTATCTTTAAAATATAAGTAAAAAGTACCCTTTGCAACACTTGCATTATCAACTATTTCTTGTATTGATGTATCTTTTATTCCTTTTTCAGTAAATAATTTAAAAGCCGTGTTTAGTAGTCTATTTTCTTTTCCTTCTTTATCATTTTTCATAGTGAATTTCATTCCTTCCATGAGATACAATTTTTTAGATTTTGTATTTAATATATAAATATTATTGCATAAATTTGACTTTTGGTCAATAAATTTATATAAATTTTGTAAAAAGTGTTGACCAATGGTCATAAAAGTAGTATTATATAGAAAGTGACTAATGGTCATAAAAATTAGGGATTAGGGGGACGGGTCTTCAATCCCGAAAAAAAATAGGGATTGAAGACCCGTCCCCCAATCCCTAAATTCGAAAGGAGTAAAAAAATGTTAAAATTTGCAGAGAAAATATGTAAGCATAAAAAAATTATTCTCATAATTGCATTATTGTTACTAATACCATCATTTATAGGAATGCAAGCAACAAGAATCAATTATGATATATTGGCATACTTACCAGATGATGTAGATACAGTTAAGGGTGAAAACATATTAACAAATGAATTTAATATGGGTTCATATTCAATTGTAATTACAGAAAATATGAGTACAAAAGATATTCAAAAATTAGAGGGTAAATTTAAAGAATTAGATAATGTAGAAAAAGTAGCAAGTGTGGCAGATTTACTTGGTTCAAATATACCAGAAGAAATGCTACCAGACGAAGTAAAAGATATAGCATATAAAGATGGAGATACAGCAATTTTAGTAACTTTTAAAGAAGGAATTTCTTCAGATAAAACATTAGAATCAATAGAACAATTAAGAAAAATTGCTGATAAACAATGTAAAATAAGTGGAATGTCTGCTTTAGTACTAGATACAAAAAATATTGCTAATTCAGAAATTGCAATATATGTAGTTATAGCTGTAATCTTATGTATGTTAGTTTTACAATTTGCATTAGACTCATATTTAGCTCCAGTGTTTCTTTTAGCAAGCATAGGAATTGCAATTTTATATAATATGGGTTCAAATATTTTCTTAGGAGAAATATCTTATATAACAAAAGCAATTAGTGCTGTTTTACAACTTGGTGTAACAATGGATTTCGCGATATTCTTATACCACAGTTATAAAGCAGAAAAACAAAATTATAGTAATAATGATGAGGCAATGGCTCATGCAATATCAAAAACATTAGTATCAGTAGTAGGAAGTTCTTTAACTACAATAGCAGGGTTCTTAGCACTTTGCAGTATGAACTTAACACTTGGAAAAGATATTGGAATTGTAATGGCAAAAGGTGTATTCTTAGGAGTTGTTTCTGTTGTTACAGTATTACCAGCAATGTTATTGATATTTGATAAGGCTATTGAAAAAACAAAACATAAAGAAATATTACCAAGATTTGAAAAATGGAAAAACTTTAATATTAAACATTATAAAGCAATAATTGTTACATTCTTAGTAATATTACCGGTAGCAGTTTATGGTTACTCAAAAATAAGTGTTTATTATGATTTAAACAAAACACTACCACAAACATTGCCAAGTATAGAAGCATCAAATACTTTGGAAGATAAGTTCAATATGGTTTCAACTGAACTTGCTTTAGTAAGTAAAGATGTTCCAAGTTATAAAGTAAATGAGATGTTAGATAAAATTCAAGACTTAGATGGAGTTGAATTTGCATTGGGATATTCATCACTTGCAGATAACGGAATTCCAGAAGAAGTAATACCAGATAGTATAAAGTCAATGCTTGAAAATGATAAATATCAATTAGTTGTAATTAGTTCAAAATATGAACTTGCAACAGATGAGTTGAATGAACAAGTTGATAAAATTAATTCAATAATTAAAGATTATGATGATAGTGCTTTACTTGCAGGTGAAGGACCATTAATGAAAGATTTAGTTGAAATTAGTGACCATGATTTTAATAGTGTAAATAGTGTTTCTATTGCAGTTATATTTGTAATTATGATATTTGTTTTAAAATCAATTTCTTTACCAGTAATTTTGATGGTGGTAATTGAATTTGCTATATTCTTAAATATGGGAATATCAACATATACAAATACTACTCTACCATTTATTGCTTCAATAGTTATTGGAACAATTCAGTTAGGGGCAACAATAGATTATGCAATATTGATAACAACTAAATATATCAATTTCAGAAAAGAAGGAAAAGACAAAAAAGAAGCGGTTTCAGAAGCATTAGGAACATCAATAAGTTCAATTATTGTGAGTGGACTATGTTTCTTTGGTGCAACATTTGGAGTTGGCGTTGTTTCAAAAATTGGAATGATTGCATCATTGTGTACGCTTATGTCTAGAGGAGCAATTATAAGTATGTTTACTGTTATTATGGTATTACCAGCATTCTTATTGTTGTTTGATAGAGTTGTTTGTAAGACTACAGTTGGAATGAGACAAAGCGTTGAAAAATAATTACAATTTTGGCTGTGTACAGTGGCAAATTTGAAATTTTTCAACATAATGGATAATAAAATTGGAGGTATAAAAAATGAATAATAAAGTAATTTCAAAAATAATTTCAGGTACATTGTTATGCTCTATGGTTGGATACACACTTCCTGTATTTGCTTACACAAAAGATGAAACTGTTTATTCAAAAATGGACAGTAATGGAAAAAATTATAAAACAATAGTAAGTACACATATTAAAAATACAGAAAATGCCGATTTAATTAATGATTTATCAGATTTATTAAATGTTAAAAATACAAGTGGGGACGAAACTTATACACAAGATGGCAATAAATTTGTATGGAATGCTAATAAAAATGATATTTATTATCAAGGTGAAACTTCAAAAGAGTTACCAATTGAATGTAATGTTAAATATGAGTTAGATGGAAAAGAGCTTTCTGCAAACGAAATTGCCGGAAAAAGCGGTAAAGTTAAAATTACATTGCAATATACAAATAAAGAAGAAAGAATTGTTGATATAAATGGTAAAAAAGTTAAAATGTATGTACCATTTGTAGTTGTTGCAGGAACTATAATAGAAAACGAAAATGCAAGAAATATAGAAGTTTCTTCAGGTAAAGTTGTTGATGATGGCTCAAAAACTGTTGTAGTTGGTATGGCCATGCCAGGTCTACAAGAAAGTTTAGGATTATCTGATGACGAAGTTGAAATTCCAAGTAATGTAGAAATTACAATGGATGCAACAAATTTTGAAACAAGTAGCATAATGTCTTATGTTACACCTAAAGTTTTAGAAGAAGACGATTTAAAAGTTTTTGATAATTTAGATGAAATATATGGTCAAGTAAATACATTACAAACTTCAATGAACCAAATTCAAGATGGAGCTAACACATTAAAAGATGGAACTACACAATTAGCAACAGGTGCAAATACCTTAAAGGATGGCGTTACAACTGCATATAATGGTGCACAAACAATATCTTCAGAAGTTACAAAATCAACACAAAGTTTAAAAAATGATAAGTCAGAAGCATTAGATAGTAAAACTTTAGAATCAATAAAAAAACAAGCAGCCGAAAGTAGCAAATTAACAGATGAGCAAAAGGCTCAAATAAAAGCACAGGCTCAAACAAGTGCAGTTTTAACAGAAAAACAAAAAGCAGAAATAAAAGATCAGGCGGCTAAAAATGCTAAATTAACAGATGCTCAAAAGGCACGAATTACAACTACAGCAAAACAAGAAGCAGTATTAAATAAAGATCAAGAAGCACAAATTACAGAAAAAGCTAAAAATGGAGCACAATTGACAGAAGCACAAAAAACAGCAATAATAACAAATGCACAAGCAAATTATCCAACAACATTAACAGATGCAGAAAAAGCATTACTTATTTCAATAGCACAAAATACAGCAGAACAAGCAGCGATAAAAACAGCTTTAGCGACAGCAAAAACTATAGCAGAAAAAACTGCAGTTGCAACAGCATTACAGGTTGCACAAAAAGTTGCAACTCAAACAGCAGAAACAACAGCAGTAGAAACAGCACAACAAATAGCAACACAAACAGCTATTACAACAGCATTAACAACTGCTCAAAGTACTGCAACAACAACAGCAATGCAAACATCAACAACAGTCGCAAAACAAGTTGGAAATCAAGCCAAAAAGACATTTACAAATCAAGTGGTTTCTCAAATGAATACTTTAGGAAATGGCTTAAATCAATTGACATCAGGATTATCAGAATTAAATAATGGTGCTACAACATTAGCAAATGGAACAAATCAAGTTAATGATGGTGCAACAACTTTAGCAGAGGGCATTAAGACATTTAATGAAGAGGGAATTAAGAAAATTTGTAATTATATTAATGGTGATGTCAAAGATTTAACTACAAGAGTCCAAAAATTAACTGATTTATCTAAAGATTATAATAATTTTACAATGCTTGATGGTGATAATGATGGTGAAGTTAAGTTTATTATGATAGCTGATGCAGTTAAGAAACAAGAAGATAGTGAGCAAAATAAGGAAGAGGCAGTTTTAAGTACTAATGTAATCAATGATGAAAATAAATAATATACTATCTTGAGATAGTTTAATAAAAATAATATTATTCTTGATTTTGTGTAAATCTTGAATGATATTATTTTTGATTTTGTGCAAAATGACTACAATATTATTCTTGATTTTGTGCAAATGGTGGGTGATATTATATGATTATTGAATTTTTATTTGATTTTTTTTATGATAGAAATGTCGCTATAAGGAGTGCGGATATTTGTTCTATATAATAGATAATCAACACTTGTATTATAGAAATCGGCTAATTTACACAGTAGTTCTAAGGGAATACTCCTCTTGTTTAACTCATAGTAGGAGTAAGCAACTTGTGAAATATTAAGAAATTTGCTAATTTGTTTTTGAGTATAATCATTATCTTCTCTTAAATTTTTTATTCGTGTTTCCATTTTTAAAATCCTTCCTTATAGAAATTTGTATAGTTGGTAATAATAACTAAAAATAAAATCTAAAAAAATTATAAAATAAAACAAAATGTTATATTGTATTTTAAAACAAATTGTTATATAATTAGATTATCACAAGAGAAAAGGAGAATTTTTATGTTTGGTTTGAGAGAAATAAAAGGAATGAAAGAAAAGGGGATAACACTGGTTGCATTAGTGATAACAATAGTAATTTTATTGATATTGGCGGGGATTTCAATATCGACTTTAACTAATACGGGGATATTTGGAAAAGTAAAAGAGGCTAAAAATGCAAGTGAAAATGCGGATAAAGAACAAAGTCAAATATTAAGTGGATATGAAAGAGAATTGAATAAATATTCGGTAGGGATAACTGCAGATACAATAGCAAGTGCAACTGATGCAGAAAAAGCAACAAAATATTATGGAAAATCAGTAAATTATATGTCTTCAAATGGAGTAACAGGTTGGAAAATATTTTATGTGGGAAAAATATCAGATACAACGGATGCCCAAAATAATATTTATTTGATAGCAGATGATTATGTAGATGTTTCTAAATTAGCAAAAAGTACAAACGAAGAAGGACAATTAGTTGAAAATGTACCAGTAAATACAAATAGTTCATATTTAAAAGCGGCATCATTTGATAATGTGATAGAAAATTATTCGACGGGAGCAGTAAGAATAAGAAGTAAATATCCAATTTCTATACAACAATTAAACAAATCATGGTTTATAGATAATCCAACATATTCAAGTGGAGATAGTAATAACATGAAGGCAGTAGCATATATGTTAGATACTGTAGCATGGAATATATTTAAAGATAAGGAAGGAAATGCTTCATATGCAATAGGTGGACCAACATTAGAGATTTTGTTTAAATCATATAATCAAAAACATTCTGAAAATAATTATGAGGCACAAGCACTAAGTGAGGCTGGATATCAAATAAGAAATAATGGCGGGGCATGGAAAAAAGGCACGGATTTAGATTCTGAGTGTTTGGATACAAATGATAGACTATATGTATTACCATCTTCAAGTGGGGCAAGAGCAATGTGGTTAGCAAGTCCATCTGCTCATGGACCTAGTAAAATTATGAATGTTGATTACAAAGGCTATGTTACATATGATACATATAACTCATCTAATCGTGGATTTCGTCCGCTAATTTGTCTAAATTCTGATGTTCAACTCCTAGAGAAAACAGAAGATGAATTTATAATTAAATAATAAAAATGGTATAATGTAATTAAAATATAAAAGTTGTTAAAAGGTCTCAAACCCAATAACAACTTTTTTAGTTTAAATCAACTCTAAAGTGAAACGATATTGACAAATCTCCAAAATCGAAGTAAAATAGAAGATGTAGAAGGAGAGATTTATGCAAACAAGTAACAAAAAAATCTTTGATAACTTAGTATCAAGAACAAAAATATACTTAGTAATAATATTAATCTTACTAATAGGAATCAGTTGGCAAAACAAAATATTAATAATACCATCAGTAATATTATATGCACTAATACTAGGATACACATATTTCGCAAACAATAAAAGAAAAAGCGAAATATCAGAAACATTGCAAGACTTAACGCTAACAGTAGACTCTGCAGCAAAAACAAGTTTAATAAACTCACCATTTCCACTAATCATATTAGAAACAGACGGAAATGTAGTATGGAAAAGTTCAAAATTTGCAACAGAATTCGAAGATATAGACATAAACACTTTTGTAAATGATTTAATATATGATTTAAAAGACGAAATTAAAAACAAAAAAAATAGTACAGACAAATCAATATTAAAAAATATCCAAGTAAATAAAAGACAATACAGAATGGTAGGAAAATTTGTCAACTCAAAAAGATATTCAAAAAATGAAAAAAATGAATACATGGCAATTTTGTACTTTATAGACGAGACAGAAAATATCAAATTACAAAATGAATATAATGATTCAAAATCATGTGTTGGAATTATTATGATAGACAACTACGAAGAAAATATGCAAATGCTAGAAAGTGAAGAAAAAGCACAATATATTGCAGAAATTGATAAAGTAATTTATGAATGGACAAATGAAACAAACGGTATATTGATAAAATCAGACAGAGATAGGTACATTTATATTTTTGAGCAAAGATATTTGGAAAAAATAAAAGAAGATAAATTCAGTATATTAGATAAAATAAAGGACTTGGACCCAAAACAAAAAGTACAATTCACATTAAGTATTGCAATTTCAAATGAAGGCGAAGTTGATAAAGACAAATATAAATCTGCACAAACTGCAATGGACATTGTACTAGGTAGAGGTGGAGACCAAGCGGTTGTAAGACAAAATGATATTTATAAATTCTTTGGTGGTAGGTCGCAAGAAGTTGAAAAAAGAACTAAAGTCAAGGCAAGGGTTGTGGCTCATGCATTAGAGAATCTTATAAAAGAGTCAAGCAAAGTAATGGTTATGGGACACACAAATCCTGATATTGATGCAATAGGATCTGCAATAGGTGTATATAGACTTGCTAAGAGTCTTAACAAAAATGCATATATTATTTCAAATAAAAGACCAGCATTGCAGAATTTTATGGAGAGCTTAAAAGAGGAGCCAGAATATGAGGATGTAATAATTAGCAAAGAAGTTGCTGAGGAAAACATAGATGAAGACACTTTATTGGTAGTTGTGGATACTCATAAGATTACTTATGTTGAATCTGAAGAAGTATTGAAAAAGGCTAGTAAAATAGTTATAATAGACCATCATAGAAGAAGTGCAGACTATATCGAAAATGCAACACTAACATTCCAAGAAGTGTATGCGTCATCTGCGGCAGAACTTGTAACAGAGTTATTACAATATGCAGAAGTTAATGTTGAATTAAAGAAAATAGAAGCGGAAGCACTATATGCGGGAATTATGATGGATACAAAAAGTTTCACGTTTAAAACAGGTGTAAGAACTTTTGAGGCGGCAGCATATTTACGTAAATGTGGTGTTGACATTATAAGAGTTAAAAAATGGTTCCAAAGTGACTTAGAATCATTTAATAAAATAGCAAATATAGTTAAAAAAGCAGAAATTGTTAATGATTCAATAGCAATTGCTTTATGTGATAATGAAAAATCTAAAGATATCAGTTTATTGTGCGCTAAGGCAGCAGACGAATTACTTACAATAAGCGATGTTACTGCGTCATTTGTTTTAGGTGATACAGGTGAAAAAATCTGTATTAGTGGTCGTTCTATTGGAGATATAAATGTTCAAGTTATCTTAGAAAAACTTGGTGGTGGTGGTCATATTACTTTGGCCGGTGCTCAAGTTGAGGGAATGACTATTGAAGAGGTTAAACAAGAATTGATTATTAGAATTAATGAATATTTTACAGAGATAGAAAATTAGGGATTGGGGGACAGGTCTTCAATCCCGATTTTTTGTTATTTTATTTAAACAAAAGTTACTGTGTTCGGTTGAAAAATCCTCAAAAATAGTGTAAAATATACAAAGTTAGAAAAAAGCGAAAGGTTGTGATTTTAATGAAAGTAATATTAAAAGCAGATATAAAAGGAGTAGGAAAAAAAGATCAAGTAATAAACGCATCAGACGGATATGCTAGAAACTTTTTATTTCCAAAAAATTTAGCAGTAGAAGCAAATGCAGAAAACATGAGCAAATTAAAAGGAATGCAGGACTCAAAAGCATTTAAAAAATCACAAGAAAAAGAAGAAGCAGAAAGAATAGCAGATAAACTATCAAAAATTTTATTAAAAATAAAAGTAAAATCAGGAGCAAATGGAAAAATATTTGGAGGAGTTTCATCAAAAGAAATAGCAGAAAACTTAGAAAAACAATACCAAATAAAAGTTGATAAAAAGAAAATTGATTTAAAAGAAACAATAAAAACTTTAGGAACAATCACTGTTGATATTAAATTATTTGAAGGAGTAATTGGAAAAGTTAAAGTAGATATAATTTCAGAATAATTTTGGTTGCTTTGATGTATGTCAAAAACAACATATTATCAAATTACAATAAAACATTAATCAAAAAACAAAAATTTTGGGGGAATAGCAATGGATATAGGAAAAATACCACCACATGATGTAGAAGCAGAGCAAGCAGTAATAGGAAGTATGCTTACAGATAAAGAAGCAGTGGCAAGCAGTATAGAAGTCTTAAAAGAAGAAGACTTCTATAGAGAAGATAATAGAATAATATATTCAGCAATGTTAAACTTGTACAATAGAGCAGAGCCAATTGATTTAATAACATTAAAAGCAGAATTAGAATCAATGGGAAAATTCGAACAAGTAGGTGGTTTTGAATATTTAGCAGAATTACCTGAAAAAGTACCAACAACAGCAAATGCTACAAAATACATAAAAATTGTAGAAGAAAAGTCAGTATTAAGAAATTTAATAAAAACCGCAAATGAAATAATAGACTTAGGATATGACCCAACTGAAGATGTAGAAGCAATTATGGAAGGTGCAGAAAAAAAGATTTTCAATATAATGCAAGACAAAAATCAAAAAGGATATTCACCTATAAAAGATATTTTGGTTGATAGTTTTACAGAATTGGAAGAATTGTATAATAGAAAAGAACATATAACAGGTGTACCAACTGGATTTGCTGATTTAGATTATAGAACAGCAGGTTTACATGGTTCAGAACTTATACTTGTTGCCGCAAGACCTGCTATGGGTAAATCTGCATTTGCATTAAATATTGCCACAAATGCAGCATTAAGAGGAAATACACCAGTTGCAATATTTAGTTTGGAAATGTCAAAAGCACAATTGGTAAACAGAATTTTATGTAGTGAGGCAATGGTAGATAGTAACAAAGTAAGAACTGGTAAACTAGAAGATGAAGATTGGGGAAAATTAGCCGAAGCAATTGGACCACTTTCAGAAACAGGAATTTATATAGATGATACACCTGGTATATCAGTAATGGAAATAAGAGCAAAGTGTAGAAAACTTAAGTTAGAAAAAAATATTGGACTTGTTGTAATAGACTATTTACAATTGGTACAAGGAAGCAATAAACGTAATGGTAGCCGTGAGCAAGAAATATCAGAAATAAGTAGGTCTTTAAAAATATTAGCAAAAGAATTAGATGTTCCTGTAATTGCACTTTCACAGTTATCAAGAGCGGTTGAACAAAGACCAGACCATAGACCTATGCTTTCAGATTTGCGTGAATCCGGAGCAATTGAGCAAGATGCTGATATTGTTATGTTTTTATATAGAGACGATTATTATAATGAAGATAGTGAAAAGAAAAATGTAGCAGAAGTCATTATTGCTAAACACAGAGGTGGTTCAACTGGAACTGTAGATTTAGGATGGCTTGGAAGTTATACAAAATTTGTTAATTTATCAAAAAGAGATGAAGAATAAAAATAGGGATTGGGGGACGGGTCTTCAATCCCTAAATAATTTAAACATACAAAAAATTTAAAAAATAGGGATTAAAGACCCGTCCCCCAATCCCGTTTTTTTAGGAGATATATAGAATGAAAGAAAAAGTTTTAGAAACAATAAAAAAATATAATTTAATAAAAGATGGAGATAGGCTAGTTCTTGGAGTTTCAGGAGGACCAGATTCTATTGCTATGTTAAATATTTTAAATGACATAAAAAATGACAAAATACAACACATGAACTTTGATATAATAGTAGCACATGTAAATCATATGATAAGGGAAGAAGCAATAGAAGATCAAAAATTTGTTGAAAATTTTTGCAAAAAAATAGGAGTTACTTTTTACGCAAAAAGTATAGATGTTCAAAAAATTGCTAATAATAAAAAAATAGGAACAGAAGAAGCAGGAAGAAATGCAAGATATGAATTTTTTGATGAAATTTTAGAAAAAGAGAATGCAAACAAAATTGCTATTGCTCATAATAAAAATGATAAAATAGAAACTATTATTATGAATATGCTAAGAGGTAGCGGAATAGCAGGTTTGAAAGGAATTGAACCGATAAAAAATAACAAATATATTAGACCTTTAATTGAGTGTGAAAGATTTGAAATAGAAGAATATTGTGCTCAAAATGGAATTGAACCAAGAATTGATAGAACAAATTTTGAAAATGTATATACTAGAAACAAAGTAAGAAATATTGTTATTCCATTTATTAAAAAGGAATTTAATCCAAATATAATTCAAACAATGGATAGACTATCAGATTTAGTAAAAGAAGAAGATGAATACTTAGAAAATGTTGTTGAGGAAAAGTATAAAGAATATGTACAACAAGAAGAAAAAAAGCAAATTGTAATGGATTTAAAAGGCTTTAATAAGCAAGAAAAGGTTATAAAATCAAGACTATTGCTATATACTATATCAAGACTTTTTGGAACAACAAAAGGAATAGAAAAAATACATATAGAAGATATTATAAAATTATGTGAAAAAAATATAGGTAATAAATATTTAACTCCAAATAAAAATATAAAAGTTTTAGTAAAAAATCAAAAAATTTATTTTATAAACCAAAATTTGGCTTAAGTTGACTATCCGTAATACTTAGAAAGACAACGATTTTTTGTAACAAAAAAGTAATACAAAAATTCTTGCAAAACCAGAATATATGTGTTATAAAATTTTTATAGTTGATAGTAGCGCAAATACTTTAATAAATTTTGTAAAAAAATTTAAAAGCAAAATTAATAAAAGCAAGCAGAAGGAGGAATTATTTTGAAAAACGGAATTAAAACATTAGCAATGTGGCTAATAATTGGAGTAATATTTATAGTATTGTTGTCATCGATAATGACAAACACAAACACAAAACTAAAATATTCAGAATTAATTGCGAAAATAAATGAGGGGAAAGTAGAATCAATAGTTATAGATGCAGATGGAACTTCTGCAACAGTTCAACTATCTGATGATAAAGTAAAAAAACAAGTAAACATTCCAAACATGGAAAACTTTATGAATTATACTGATGAATTTATTAAAAACGGAGCATTTACTTTAGAAGAAAGTTCTGAATCAGTATTATCAATTATATTAGGTTTACTTACACCATTTGGAATTTTGATAATATTCTTTATATTCTGGTTCTTTATGATGGGTGGAGCAGCAAATGGACAAAATGGTGGAAAATCAATGTCATTTGGTAAGAGTAAAGCCAGAATGATGACACCAGCGGATAGAAATAAAATTTCTTTTGACGATGTTGCAGGTGTTGACGAAGAAAAAGAAGAATTACAAGAAATTGTTGAATTTTTAAGAAATCCAAAGAAATTTACAGATATGGGAGCAAGAATACCAAAAGGTGTTTTATTAGTAGGTCAACCAGGAACTGGTAAAACATTACTTGCAAAAGCAGTTGCAGGTGAAGCTGGTGTACCATTCTTTATTATAAGTGGTTCAGACTTTGTTGAAATGTTTGTTGGTGTTGGTGCTTCAAGAGTTAGAGATTTATTTGAACAAGCCAAGAAAAATGCACCATGTATCATATTTATAGATGAAATTGATGCAGTTGGACGTCAAAGAGGTGCTGGCCTAGGTGGAGGACATGATGAAAGAGAACAAACATTAAACCAATTATTAGTTGAAATGGATGGTTTCTCAGATAATGAAGGTGTTATCGTTTTAGCAGCAACAAATAGACCTGATGTATTAGACAAAGCCTTATTAAGAGCTGGAAGATTTGATAGACAAATAGTTGTTGGAGCACCTGATGTTAAAGCAAGAGAGCAAATATTAGAGGTTCATTCTAGAAAGAAAAGATTAGCAGACGATGTCGACTTAAAAGTAATTGCAAAAAATACATCTGGATTTGCAGGTGCAGACCTAGAAAACGTATTGAATGAAGCTGCATTACTTGCAGCAAGAAGAAATCTAACTGAAATTGGAATGAAAGAAATTGAAGATGCTATGGTTAAAGTAACTATGGGACCTGAAAAGAAAACAAGAGTTAGAAGTGAAAAAGAAAATAGACTTGTATCATACCATGAAGCGGGTCACGCAGTAGTAAGTCATTACTTAGAAACGCAAGATCCTGTACATCAAATATCAATTGTACCAAGAGGCATGGCTGGTGGCTATACAATGTATAGACCAACAGAAGACAAAAACTTTATGTCAAAAACAGAAATGGAAGAAAATATTGTATCACTTTTAGGTGGTAGAGTTGCAGAAGCATTAATATTAAATGATGTTTCAACAGGTGCAAGTAATGATATAGAAAGAGCAACAAAAATTGCTAGAAGTATGGTTACAAAATATGGTATGAGCGAAAGAATTGGTACTTTAATGCTTGGTTCTGATCAAAGTGAAGTGTTCTTGGGTAGAGATTTTGCTCAATCTAAAGAATATTCTGAAGAGACTGCAGGTATAATAGATGAGGAAACAAAGGCTATTATTGATAAAGGTTATAATAGGGCTAAACAAATTCTTACTGACCATATTGATAAATTACATGCGGTTGCTGCAGTTTTACTTGAGAAAGAGAAAATTGAAGCAGATGAGTTTGAAAGAATTTTTCAAGGTGAATAGTATCAAAAAATTATATAAAATTTATAAAAAGGTGGAGGAAACTTCATCTTTTTATAGTTACAGTTTACAGTTCAAACAATAATTTTATGGGCTGTGAATAGTAACTTTCTTATAATATAATTGACATAAAAATTTTACAAAACTATTTACAAATATAAAATTTTATGATATAAATAATATATTCTATTTAGTCCAATAGTGACTTAAAAATTTTAAATCAAAAATTCAAAATAAAAATTTTATTCGAAAAAACAATCCAAAAAACAAAAATAAAAAATGAAAGGAGGGAAGATTATTTTTTGTGCCTATAAAACGTAAATACATAAAAAATAAACTAGAAAAATAATGCACATATTAACTAAATAGAAAATATTTATTTTACGACACAAAATAAAAAGTCTTTTATATATTAGAAAATTATGCAACTTTCCTAATATATAAAATTACATTAAAATTAGTGTGAAAAATTAAAAAATAGAAAGGTGATTAAATGAAAAAAGTAAAAATAATGTTAATGGCAATAATGCTTATATTAAGCAATTTTATGCCAATACTTTCAAATGTAAAAGCAGCAAATGTTGGGGAAAAGATAAATATGGTATCTTTAGGAGAATGTCCCCATGATTTAGGAGTAAATAATGGATATGTAGTAACTAATAAAGTAGGATATTATCAAAATGGAGAATTTTATCCTGCATATTGTTTGGAGAGAGAGCAAAAAGGCGTTACAACAGATTTTACATATGATTTAGATGTAGGATATATAATGAAGGACACAGAAACATATAACAAAATCTGGAGAGTCATGATGGCAGGGTACCCATATAATACACCGGAGCAAATGGGAGTATCTAGTGTAGACCATGCGTACCAGGCAACAAAAATGGCAGTATATTGTGTAACAGGACAAAGAAAACCAGAAGAATTTTATGCTTATAATTCTAATGGACAAGAAATTGTCGACTGTATATGGAGGTTATACAATGCATCAAAAAATAATAACAAGGCATATGTAAGTCCAATATGTAATATGAAAGCAGATGGAGATATATATTCAGAAAAAATAAATGGAAAAGAATATTGTGTTCAAAAATATAACTTTTCTGGAAATAATGAAATGCCATCATTTTCAGTTACAAGTACACAAGGAATTATATTAAATATGCAAAATCAAGAACAAAAAAATTATAAGGGAAATGGAAGTTTTAAATTAGCAATTCCAAAAGAAAATTTAAAACAGGATATACAAGTGGAATTGAATGCACAAGCAACAATAAAAACATATCCAATTTTATATGGAGCAACAAGTATTCCGGGAACGCAGAATTACTGTTTATCTTCATATCCATTTGAAGCAACACAGGCTTCTACATCTTTAAAAATTACTATTCCATCTGTAAGTATTAAAAAAGTAGACAAAAATACTAATACACCACTTCGAGGGGCAGAATTCAACATTTATAAAGATGCAAATGCAAATCAAAAATATGATGGACAAGATATATTTGTAAGTAAAACAAGTGCTACAAATAATGAAGGGATTGTTACTGTAACAGGATTAACTCCGGGAAAATATATAGCAAAAGAAGATAAGGCACCATATGGTTATGTAATAAATGAAACAGATACAATATCTTTTGAAATAAAAGAAAACGGAGCAAATATCAACATACAATTTGGTGATGAGGAGCCAACAGGAAAAATTACTATTGTAAAGCAAGATACAGAAACAGGAAGCATTGCACAAGGAGATAGTAACTTAGAAGGTGCAGAATATAAAGTTTATGCAACAGAGGATATTTACAATGCATCAAAGACAAAAAAGATTTATTCAAAAAATGATATTGTTGCAACAAGAATTATAAAAAATAATGGAACAACAGATGATGTAGTAGGCTTGCCACTTGGCAATTACTATGTAAAAGAAACCCAAGCACCAGAAGGATATCTATTAGATAATAATACATATAATGTTGATTTATCATATAAAGACCAAAATTCAAAAATAGTTTCAAAATCAATAATAAGTAAGGACAATGTTAAGAAAAGACAAGTAAATATATTTAAATCAGGAATTAAAATTTTATCAGGGGTGGTCCCAGGCTTAGAAGGAGTGGGGTTCACAATAAAACTTAATAGTAATGTGGAAAAGGCATTAGCACAAGGATATTCATATGCAGAAATTTGGAATGGAATTGATATGTATGGAAATAAGGTCGAAGTCGACTCAAAACGTGTCCAAGAAGCACAAAAAATAGCTCCAACAGTCTCACAAATTAAAACAGACAAAACGGGAAATGCTTATACAGAAATGTTACCATATGGTAAATATGTGGTAAAAGAAATATACACTCCAAATGATTATGAAACTGCAACAGATTTTACATTTACAATATCACAAGATGAATCAGAAATAAAAAATAATGCTCAAAAAACATTAAGAATAGTTGTAAATAATGAGCAATTAGAAAGTTATTTAAAATTAGTAAAAAAGGATAAGACAACAGGAAAGATAGTTACAGTAAGTTCTGCATCATTTAAAATTAAAGCAACAGAAGACATAATAGACAGAGCAACAAAAGAAATTATTTGGCATAAAGGTGACTATATAACACAAAAAATAGGAATAACAACTTATGATACTTTTACAACAAATTCAAAAAATTTAATAATATCAGAAAAGAAACATTCATTTTGTAGTATTTTCGATGATTTAGGAACGGTAGTAACACCACTTAAACTTCCAGTTGGAAATTATCAAATTGAAGAAATTGAGGCACCAGAAGGATTTTTAGACTTAGAAGAAAATATTCAATTTGAAATTTCTAGTATAAAAGATTATGACAAAGACAAAGACGGTGATTATATAAAAACAATAGAAGTTTTAAATGAGCAACCCAAAGCGAATATTGACTTAACAAAAGAAATTGTATTTAGAAATAAAGAAGATGTAGATTTGTCATTAGTGGATATTTCGGATTTATCAAAAATTGAGTTTAAAATTACAGCAAAAGAAGATATTTTGGATAAAGCAGATAATTCTGTTATTTACAAAAAAGGCGATGTAGTTGGAAATTATAATTTATCAAAAGATGGAAAATTAGAAATAAATAATCTTCCAATTGGAACATATAATTTGGAAGAAACTAAAACAATAGATGGTTTGGTGATAAATAAGGAACCAATTGAAATTGCATTTAAAAAACAAGATGGTACAACAAAAATTTATAAGAAAGAAATTAATATTAAAAATAAAACTACTTTTGTGCAGATATATAAAATAGATAAGGATTCTAAAGAACGACTAAAAGGTGCAAAATTTGCATTATATGATGCCGATGGTAATGAAATTGCTAAGTGGATTTCTGCTGAAAGACCATATTCTATTGAAGGATTAAGTACTTCTAAAACTTATTTTTTAAAGGAGATTGAGGCTCCAGATGGATATGTTTTAAATGATACTCCAATTGAGGTTAAAGTCGATAGTGGCAATGTTAAGAAAATAGAGTTTGAAAATGAAATGATTAAGCATGTAGAGGAAAGTCCTAAGCCGGTGAAACATGTTCAAAAGGTGTTGCCTAAAACTGGGTATTAATTTATTGATAATGTATTAAAAGTATTAAAAAAACAATACTTTTAATACATAAATAATAAGAGAAATACGAAAAAAACTTGACTTGGTACTCTAAAAATATTATAATGTTATTAGAAATGTATTAAAAGTATTTAAAAAATAATATTTTTGATACAAAAATAATAACAAGGATGAGAAATATGAAAAATTATGAAAGAATATTAGAGTTAAAGGTATTTACTTTGCAAGATATATGTATTTTAACCAAAAATATGAATACGGCAAAAAGTTTAGTAAGAAATTTATTAATAAATAACTATATAAAAAGAGTAAAACACAATTTATACGTTGTTTGTGATATAGAATTTAAAAGTGTTATAGCCGACCAGTATATGATAGCATCTAAAATAAAAGATGATTCTTATATATCATATCATTCGGCACTTGACTACTATGGTGTAAAAAACCAGATGTTTTATGTAGTATATGTTTCGAGCAAGAAGAGATTTGAGAATTTTGAATTTGAGGGATATAATTATACATTTGTTAATAGTAAATATGATTTTGGGATAACACAAAAAGAAAATGTAAAAGTTACAGACAAAGAAAGAACGATAATAGATTGTATAAACAAAGTTGAACTTGCAGGTGGAAATGAAGAGTTACTTTTATGTTTAGAATTATTTGGTAAATTAGACGGTAATAAAATACTAGAATATTTGAAATATTATAATTCTCAAAAATTATATGCAAAAGTTGGTTTTATGCTTGAACTTTTTAATGATGGATTTGGAGTGAAAAAACAAGTAATAGAAGAATGCAGAAAAAAAATAAATAAAAGAACATATTATTTTGATGAAGAAACAAAGAAAAATAAAAATAAATATGTGAGTAAATGGAATTTGATAGTTCCTGAAATATTTTTAAATAGAGGGAGAACTTTATATTGGTAGAAAATTATAAAAAAAATATAGAAAAAATTGCAGTAAGAACTGGTTTTATAAGGTCAACCTTGGAAAAAGTAGAAAGATTACTAGATATTTTGGAATGGATTAACAACCATGAAAAATTAGGAAGATTACTTGCTTTAAAAGGAGGAACTGCAATAAATACAGTAATATTTAATTTTCCAAGACTATCTATAAAAACAAGGCTATTGCCTACGCTAAAAGATAGAAATCCAAGAAAAAGTAATATTGATGAAATGAAAAGATACGTAAAGGAATATTTAGAAGATATTTTGATTGTTGATGATAAAGCAAAAGAATTTTATGATAAATTTCAAAATGGAATTTATGAGCCGGAATTATTATTTGCGGATGAAGAAATAATAAAGAGAGTAAAAGAACATCCAATGATTATATGGAAATTAGACCAAAAATTGAAATGATTACACCGTACAAAAATTTGAAATTGTTAATTATTATTAAAAAAAAAAAATTTTAATGATTTCTTGGCCATTATACACATTTGGCTTATAATATGTGTATGGAGGTCAAAAATTAAAATATATCTCCTCAAGTCATTATGAAAAAAATAATGTAAAAACGGAAAATTGATATTTTCCGTTTTTGTTTTATATCATCTTAAACCAAATTTTTCTTTTTACAAATATATAAAAAGTTGAAATATCTCCTTTAGTAAATGTATTTTTCTCTAATAAAAAAGCATGGTCTTTATTGATATAAAGATAGAAAAAATCATTTGTCTCATATATTTTATACAACTTCCAATATTTTATTTTTTCAAAATTATTTGAATCAGAAATAGTAAAATATTTTTCATAAAACTTGAAAGTAAACTCTTTTTCTTTTTCAAACTTTTCTGTTTTTAATTCTTTTTTTACAAGACTAATTGGTTGAAAAAATCTATAAAGGCAGAAAACTAATAAAGCCAATAATAAGATAAATCCAGTAGTTTTATTTGCATACTTAAAGTTTGTAATAATACAAAAACATAATAGTACTATAATTAGTATGGTTATAAATCTATATTTGGTTCCAAATTTATTTTGATGAAATTGTAAATATTTTGCATATGTCTCTTTTGTGTATTTTGTTTTGTTTTTATATAATACCTTCATTTTTTACTCCTTGTTTTTTGTATTATATCATATAAAATATTAATGTTAAAGTATTAATAGTTGAAAAATTAAAATAAAAAAATTATATTTTTAAAATATAGAAAATTGTAACCAAAAAGTAATAAAAATGTAATAATTATGAAAAAAATAGTTTCCGTAAAAGAAAAACGTGAACTATTTTTTTATGACTAAAAATGCTATTTACAAAATTCTTTATATATGAAATGATATAGGCGTAAAAATATATGAGGATAGGGGCATTAGTTTTATATGAAAAAAAATAAAATTGTAGCATTAATAGTTTTAGGAATAATATTATTGCAAATAGTAATACCATCATTAGCAGATATAGATTGGAATGTTGTATTTGCAGAAGAGACAAATACATGGGATATATCACAAAATGGAGATGGAAGTGTAATGGCAACACTTTCAGATGATGGAACATTGACTATTTCTGGTAACGGAAAAATGAAGGACTGGAGAAATAGTTCAGATGAGGCTTGGGATAGTAATAGGAAAAATATAAAAAATGTTATAATAAATAATGGGGTAACAAGTATAGGAAATTTTGCATTTTCTGATTGTACAAGTTTAACAAATATAACAATACCAAATAGTGTAACAAGTATAGGAGATTATGCATTTTATGGTTGTGAAAATTTAATAAATATAACAATACCAAATAGTGTGACAAGTATAGGAAATTTTGCATTTTGTATGTGTACAAGTTTAACGAGTATAAACGTTGATTCTAATAATGAAAAATATATGAGTGATAATGGAGTTTTGTATACAAAGGACAAAAAGACTTTAATACAATATCCTAGCAAAAAAGAGAAAACAGAATATATTATTTTACAAGGAACGACAAGTATAGGAAATTATGCATTTCATTATTGTACAAATTTAACAAATATAACAATACCAAATAGTGTGACAAGTATAGGAGATGATGCGTTTTATATTTGTACAAATTTAATAAATATAACAATACCAAATAGTGTGACAAGTATAGGATATCGTGCATTTTATTTATGTAAAAGTTTAACAAATATAACAATACCAGATGGTGTGATAAGTATAAAAAATCAGACATTTTATTGTTGTGAAAGTTTAACAAGGCTAATAATACCAAGTAGTGTGATAAGTATAGGAGATTATGCATTTCATTATTGTACAAATTTAACAAATATAACAATACCAAATAGTGTGACAAGTATAGGAGATAATGCATTTTATGGTTGTGAAAATTTAATAAATATAACAATACCAAATAGTGTGACAAGTATAGGAAATGATGTATTTAACGGTTGTATAAGTTTAACAAGTATAAATGTCGATTCTAATAATGAAAAATATATGAGTGATAATGGAGTTTTGTACACAAAAGACAAAAAGATTTTAATACAATATCCTGGCAAGAAAGAGGGAACGGAATATCTTATTTTGCAAGGAGTAGAAAGTATAGAAGATTATGCATTTTGGGGTTGTGGGAATTTAACCAATATAATAATACCAAATGGTGTGACAAGTATAGGATATTCTGCATTTTATAGGTGTACAAGTTTAACCAATATAACAATACCAAATAGTGTAACAAGTATAGGAGATTATGCATTTTGGTATTGTAATTTAAAAAATATAACAATACCAAATGGTGTGACAAGTATAGGATATTCTGCATTTTATAGGTGTACAAGTTTAACTAATATAACAATACCAAATAGTGTGACAAGTATAGGAGATTTTGCATTTAATGAATGTACAAGTTTAACAAATATAGCAATACCAGATAGTGTGACAAGTATAGGTGATCATGCGTTTTATAAGTGTGACAGTTTATCAGTATTATGCAAAAGTAATTCATATGCAGAACAATATGCAAAAGAAAATAATATTAAATATGTTATAGATGATTCTGTGCCAACAATAAAAAATGTAACAGGAAATGAAAAATGGACCAAGGACAAGGTAATATTAATAGTAAATGCAGAAGATAGTTTATCAGGACTAGCAACTGAAGCATATAGTTTTGATAATGGGCAAACATGGCAGAAAGAGAATACAAAAACATATACAGAAAATATACAAGGAGTAATAATAAAAGTAAGAGATGCAGTTGGAAATATAGCAATACAAGAAATAGGAACCATAAAAATAGATAATCAAGCACCAACAATAAAAAATGTAACAGGAAATGAAAAATGGACTAAAGACAAAGTAATATTAACAGTGAATGCAGAAGATAGTTTATCAGGGCTAGCAACTGAAGCATATAGTTTTGATAATGGGCAAACATGGCAGAAAGAGAATACTAAAACATATACAGAAAATACACAAGGAATTATTATAAAAGTAAGAGATGCAGTTGGAAATGTTGCAACATATAAAACAATAGACATAAATAATATATTAAAAATAGAAATTAGTAATTATGAAAAAATAACAAAAGATAATAATGAGTACTTAACAAAAATAGAGGCAAACACAACGATAGCACAATTAAAAGAAAAAATAAAAACAAATGGAACAATAAAAGTTTTAAAAGGCAACAATGAAATAACAGACACAAATACACTTGTAGGAACAGGAATGCAAATACAAATAGAAACAGAAAAATATATAGCAATAGTAAAAGCAGACTTAAATGGAGATGGAAAAATTGGATTAAGTGATTTATCAAACATAAAATTTAGTTTGATAGGAAAAAAACAACTAAGTACAGAAGCACAAATAGCAGGAGACATCAATGGAGATGGAAAAGTATCATTAAGTGATATGGCTAAATTAAAAATGTATTTGGTAGGAAAAGCAAATATATAATTTTTTATCCAAAATTTTGTAAAAAATTTATAAAAAACATTGATAGAAAAAAATAAGTATGATATTATTGGTGTAATTATTATACAAAAGGAGAAAAAAATATGAAAATTAGAAAAAATTTAATCACAATTTTACTTGTATTAAGCACAATAATGTTAGTGTGTAGTACGAATGTTAGTAATGCAGCAGATAATGCAAAAATAGGTTTAACTGCAGATAAAACAGAAGCGGTAGCAGGTGATACTGTAAAAATCACTGTAAAAGTAAAGGATATTACAGGAATTACAGATGGAATTATAGGATTACAGGGAAATTTGGTATATGATAATACAATATTCGAAAGTGTTACATTTGCAAATTTAAATAATTGGGATAAACCTGATTATAATGAAACTAATGGAAGTTTCTTAACATCAAAAGGTGATTTTGTAAAAAATGATGAAGATGTTTTTACAATTTCACTAAAATTAAAAAGTGATGCTAAACTGGGGGATACAAAAGTTCAATTAAAAGATATACAAGTAGCAGATTTAGACAAGGAATATACATCTACTGGTGCGGAAATTACAATAAAAGTAGTAGAAAAATCTATAACAGATGATGATAAAGGAAACTCAAACGACAAAGGAAATACCGATAACGGTGGAAACTCAAATGACAAAGGAAATACCGATAACGGTGGAAACTCAAATGACAAAGGAAATACTGATAACGGTGGAAACTCAAATGATAAGGAAAGCACTGATAATGATGGAAAATCAAATGGTGGAAGTTCACAAGACAGTGGAACACCAACAACAGGTGATTCAACTACAAAGAAAACTGATGATACAATAAGCAAGGGTGTATTACCTAAAACAGGTTTAAATGGTAACATTTTAGTTATTGCAGGTATGGTTTTCGTATTAATAGGTGCTATTTCATATAGTAAATATAAGGACTATAAAAAAATAAAATAAAATATTCAAACTATTGACAATATACCCCATAATAATGTATAATGAGTAACGTATATAGGGTAAGAAAAGAAAAAATCCCACATACATTTTCGTATGACCGGAAGGAGGGGAATATAAATGTCAGAAATCAAAGTTAATAATGGAAATATAGAAGATGCCTTAAAAAGGTTTAAAAGACAATGTGCTCGTAACGGAGTTTTACAAGAAGTTCGTAAAAGAGAACATTATGAAAAACCAAGTGTAAAAAGAAAGAAAAAATCAGAGGCAGCAAGAAAAAGAAAATTTTAATTACATAAAAAAAGGTGGAAGTTTATATAGGAGTAGTATATCCAAAACTTCTGCCTTTTTTGTTTAAAAAAAATCATTTTGGATAAAATAGAAATGGAAATAAAAAGGGATTGGAGACCCGTCCCCCAATCCCTAAAAATTTTGATATAGAAATGCAAAAGAAGGGAATGATATTAGTGGAATATAAACAAACAGAAATAAAAAAAGGAATCAAACTTCATACAATAAAAACTGAAAAATTCAAAACAAATTTAATAGCAATAATGTTAACAACAAAATTAAATAGAGAAAATGTTACTAAAAATGCATTAGTACCGGCAGTTTTAAGAAGAGGAACAAAGAACTTAACAACACAAGAGGAAATCAACAAAAAGTTAGAAGAAATGTATGGAGCAAGTTTGGACTGTGGACTTGATAAAACTGGAGATAATCAAGTTTTGAAATTTTATATCGAAACAGTAAATGATGAATTTTTACCACAAGAAGCGGAAAATATGTTGAAAACATCTTTAGAAAAGATATTTGAATTTGTATTTAACCCATATCTAGAAAATGGATGTTTCAAAAAAGAATATGTGGAACAGGAAAAAGAAAATATAAAACAGATTATAGATGGAAAGATAGACAACAAGGCAAGATATTCACTAGATAGATGTATAGAAGAAATGTACAAAGATAAACCATATGGACTATATAAATATGGATATGTAGAAGATATGAAAAATATCAACGAAAAAAATCTATATGAATATTATCAACAATTAATAAATGAATGTAAAATTGATATTTTTGTATCTGGAATAATAGACGAAGAAACTGAAAATATCATAAAAAATAATGAAAACATCATTAAATTAAAAGATAGAGAGCCACAATATAATGAGCCTGAAATTATAGCAAAAAGAACAGAAAAAGAAAACGATGTTCAAGAATCAATGGATGTAACACAAGGAAAACTTATTATTGGAATGGATTTAGATATTGATGATGATAATCTAAGATTTGATGTAATGATTTATAATAGTATTTTTGGTGGAAGTGCAAATTCAAAATTATTCCAAAATGTACGTGAAAAAGCAAGCCTTGCATATACAGCAAGTTCAAGTTATTATAGATTAAAAAATAACATTTTTATTAATTGTGGAATTGAAATTAAAAATTATGAGAAAGCATTAGAAATAATCAAACAACAAATCGAGGATATGAAAAAAGGTGACTTCACAGACGAAGAAGTTGAGAATGCTAAAAAAGGAATAATAGCTTCAATTAAAACAATTGATGATGAGCAAGATACAGAAATAACATATTTCTTTAGTCAAGAATTATCAAAGAGCAAGTGTAATATTGAACAATATATGCAGAGAATATCTGAGGTTACTAAAGATAAGGTTGTTGATGTTGCTAATAAGGTTAGTATTAATACTGTATATTTTTTAAAGGATTAGTAAAAAATAATTATAATTTTGACTGTGTTAGCAGGACATATACATTGAGAGGAGAACGAAAAAATGCAAATAATTGAGAATTCAAAAGTTAAGGAAAAATTATATATAGAAAAATTAGAAAATGGCTTAACAGTAATGATAATTCCTAAAAAAGGAATCCAGAAAAAATATATTATATGGGGAACAAACTATGGTTCAAATGATAATAAATTTATAGTACCAGGAGAAACAGAAGTTACAGAAGTACCAAAAGGTGTAGCGCACTTCTTAGAGCACAAAATGTTTGAACAAGAAAATGGTAAAAATAGTCTGGATGTGCTTACTGCGCTCGGCGTTAATGCAAATGCTTATACTACAAATAATCATACAGCATATTTATATGAATGTACAGACAACTTTTATGAAGCATTAGATGAATTTATGAACTATGTTCAACATCCATATTTTACAGATGAAAATGTTGAAAAAGAAAAAGGCATAATTGGTCAAGAAATTATGATGTATGATGATTATCCAGACTGGAAAGTGTATTTAAATGCATTAGAATGTATGTATCATAAAAATCCGGTAAAACTTGATATTACTGGAACTGTTGAAACAATAAGTCATATTGATAAAGATATTTTATATAAATGTTATAATACTTTCTATAACCCATCAAATATGGCAATGGTTGTATCTGGAGATTTTGAACCAGAAAAATTATTAGAAGAAATAAAGAAAAGATTAATTAACAAAAAAGCAAATGGTGAAATAAAGAGAATTTTTGAAGAGGAACCAAAAGAAATTGTAAAAGAAAAAGCAGTTCAAAATATGGAAGTAAGCAAACCACTGTATGCAATTGGAATAAAAGATGTACCTGCAGAACAAAAAGAAAAAGTTAAAAAACATATATCAATAGAAATATTGTTGAATCTGCTAATTGGAGCAAGTTCTGAGTTGTACAAAAAATTATATGATATGGGAAATTGTTTCTCAGTACCAAGTATTGAATATGAATTCGATAAAAATTATGCACATATTTTGATAATCGGACAATCAAATGAACCGGAAGAATTGTATGAAATGTTCAAAGAAGAAGTTGAAAAATTTATACAAAAAGGTGTAAATGAAGATGATTTTGTAAGAACTAAAAAAATGATTTATGGTGAATATGTAAAAGAATATGACGATGTTGTCAATATTTCTAGAATGTTTTTGTCAGATTATTTTAAAGGCATAAATAGTTTTGACTATTTAGAAGAAATAAACACTATAAATGTAGAATATTTAAATCAAGTGTTAAAAGATGTGTTTAATGAAAAAAATATGATATTATCTGTTGTAAAAAATTAGATAAAAATTTTGTTGAATGAACAGCATAAAAATTGAAAAAAATTTTATGCTGTTTTCTTTTGATTTTCTGTGTCGAAATATGTTGAAAATACTTGTACGAAAGTTGCTAAAAACCGTTGAAAATACTTGACTTGGAGATTTTTATGTGTTATTTTATAAATATACGAATGAGAAAAATTGAAAAAGGAGAGATGAGTATGTTAAATGAAGAAATTTGTAAATTAAGAGATAAATTGAATAAGAGCATTGAAAATGGTGACGATTATGCAATTACATATAAATTAAGTGTTGAGTTAGATGAGCTTATTGCAAAATATTATAGAGATAGTAAAAAGAACTATGATAAAGCAAATGTTTGATGAGTAAAAAGTTTTGACAGAAAAAATGTTGAAACTTTTTTCTTTTTCTTCCCCTTGCTAAAACCACGAAAATATTATATAATAGTATATCAAGAAAAGGAGAAAAAAAGCATATCTTTAATAAAATTATGTGCATTGAGAGGGGAATAAAAATGCTAGTAAACGAAAACGTAATAGAACAATTATGTGTAGACGCAGGAAGCACAAGAACGCAAAAAGCAAAAAAATATCAAATGATGGGAAAAGTGCAAATTACAAAAGTAGAATACGAAAACGAAAACAACTTTGAAATACATGCAAAAGTATTTGGAACAGAACAATATGACACATATGTAGAAGTAAAAAATGGAGAAGTCGAAGAAATAAATTGTGACTGCCCAGACTATTACAACACATATGGAGTATGCAAACACAGTTTAGCGTCAGTATTGGAATTTAATAAAGCAGGTTTTCAAGATATAAGAAATTCAGAAAGTAATGTAATGCCAGATGGAAACCAAAAGCAAAACAGTATTCAAAGAAGTAACAGCAAAAATGCAAACAAATACAACAGTTTCCATCAAATTATAAAAACACTATATAACGAAGAATTAGATGAAATAGATTCAGACATAGATGTCGAATTAAAAAATAAAGGAACTATAAAAATAGAACCTCAAATAATATATGACAAGTTTACTAGAGAAATGAAAATTGAATTTAAAATCGGAAATAAAAGAATGTACAAACTTAAAAATTTAGCAGAATTTTATGTAAGAATGATGAACAAAGAATTCTATAAATATGGTGATAAATTAGAATTTGTACATACACAAGAAGTGTTTGAAGAAAATAGCCAGAAAATGTTGGATTTTATAATGAAATATGCAGAAGTAATTGCATACACAAATTCTTCAGCAAATTCAAATTATAGATATTACGGAAAAGCTTTAAATGAAAGTTCAATAATAATTGGGAATACAGCGATTGACGAATTATTTGATACATTAGAAAATAAAACAGTTTTAATTACAAGAGAATATGAAAAACAAAATATAAAATTTATAGACCAAAATCCAGATTTAACATTTAGACTAGAAAAGATAGACAATGACGAATATAGAATTATAGCAGATTTTGATGTTTTCAAAATTGTAATTTTAAATGGAAAAAAATATAAATATGTTTTAACAGATGAAAATCTATATAGATGTAACAAGGAATTTGAAAAAACAACTTTAAGATTATTAAAAGTTTTTAGAGAAAATTTTTTAACACAGATATCACTTGGAAAAGATGAACTAGGTGAATTATTTTCAGTTGTACTTTCAAAAGTAAAAAATGCTATAAAAATAGAACCTGAATTATTGGAAGAGATAAAAGAATATGAACCTGAGAAATTAGGAGTAAAAGTATTTTTAGACTATGACAAAAATAATTATCTTGTAGCAGATGTAAGACTGTGCTATGGAGAGAATGAATTTAATCCATTGAATTCACAAGAAGAAAAAGAATTTAAATACTCAAGAAATCTTATTGAAGAAACAAAAGCAATGAACATTTTCAGAAAAACAGGTTTTATGTTTGATGTTCAAAATCTTAAATTCATATTACCAGATGAGGATAAAATCTATGAATTTTTAACAAATGATATCAATTATTATATGAAAAAATTTGAAGTATTAGCAACAGAAAATTTCAAATCAAAAGAGGTTGCAAAACCTAAAATAGGAACAGTTGGTGTAAGAGTTGAAAATAATCTTCTGGAAATTGATATGGATAAGTTAAATATAGATTTAAACCAATTAGAAGATATATTGCAAAAATATAAATTAAAGAAAAAATATTATAGATTAAAAGATGGAAGTTTTCTTGATTTGCAAGAAAGTAATGAAATTGATTTTATTGATAAATTAATTTCAGGAACAGATGTTGATTATAAAGAATTAGAGAGTGGAACAATTAGACTGCCAGTAAATAGAACATTGTATTTAAATCAGCTTTTAAAAGAAATAAAAGGCACAGAAATAGTAAAAAATAAAGAATATAAAAACATCATAAATGGGTTAGATAAAAACTTATTGGATGAAGACGAAAAAATACCAGAAGAAGTTGAACCAATATTAAGACCATATCAAAAAACAGGTTTTAAATGGTTAAAAACACTTGATAGATATAAATTTGGAGGCATACTTGCAGATGATATGGGACTTGGAAAAACAATTCAAATTATATCAATTTTATTAGATTATAAGCAAAATACAGAAGAAGCAAAAACAAGTATAGTAGTATCACCAAGTTCATTATCATTAAACTGGAAAAATGAAATAGAAAAATTTGCACCAGATTTAAAAATAAAAGTAATTAGGGGAACTGCATCAGAAAGAAAAATGGAAATTAACCAATTGGAAAAATATGATGTAATAATAACATCATATGATTTGTTAAAAAGAGATATTGATGTGTACAAAGATAAAAAATATTGCTTTAAATATATAATTGCAGACGAGGCACAGTATTTGAAAAATAATACAACCAAAAATGCAAAGGCAATAAAAATGTTAAATGCAGAAACAAGATTTGCATTAACAGGAACACCAATTGAAAATTCATTAGCAGAATTGTGGTCAATATTTGATTTAATAATGCCGGGATATTTATTTAGTTATAAGGAATTTAAATCAACATATGAAATGCCAATTGTAAGAGATGAAGACCGAGATGCAATGAATAAATTAAAAATGTTGATAGAACCATTTGTATTAAGAAGAACTAAAAAAGAAGTTTTAACAGAATTGCCTGAAAAAACAATAACAGTTTTAAATAATGAAATGGAAGAAGAACAAAAAAATATTTATTTATCATATTTGATTCAAGCAAAACAAGAATTACAAGACGAAATTAGTGCAAATGGATATGAAAGAAGTCAAATAAAAATACTTGCAGCACTTACAAGATTAAGACAAATATGTTGCCATCCGGGTCTATTTATAGAAGACTATAAAGGTGGAAGTAGTAAATTAGATCAATGTATGGAAATTGTTGAGGACGGTATAACGGCAGGGCATAAAATTTTACTATTTTCAACATATACATCAATGTTTGAAATAATAGAAAAAGAACTTAATAAAAGAGACATCAAATATTTTAAATTAACAGGAAGTACAAAAGTTGACGAAAGAATAGAATTGGTTGACGAGTTTAATCAAAATAAAGATATAAGCGTATTTTTAATATCATTAAAAGCAGGTGGAACAGGGCTTAACTTAATTGGAGCAGATATGGTTATACATTATGATCCATGGTGGAATTTATCTGCAGAAAATCAGGCAACGGATAGGGCATATAGAATTGGTCAGAAAAATAATGTTCAAGTGTACAAGTTGATAACAAAAGATTCAATTGAAGAGAAAATTTATGAGCTTCAACAGCGTAAGGCTGAACTTACTGATAATATGCTTAATACGCAGACTACATTTATTAATAAATTATCAAAAGATGATATTATGAATTTGTTTGGTTAATGTCACATTGGGGACGGTTCTGTTTGAAACATCGGTTCCAAAACAGACATTGGAATTGTTATAAAAAAATAATAATGGGGGAAATATTATGGAAAATTGGATGCAAAAATTTGAAAATAAAAAAGAAGAAACATATGAAGAGATGATAAGGAATGAGTTAGATCCATTATTAGATTTGGTTGATCATTCAAATATATATAGAGTTACTGACATGGAAAAAGCCTTGGCATGTATTGTTGAACTATATGAAAAACTAGAAAAATCAGGATTAGAATATGATAAAAAAGATATGATTCTAAAAAAGAAGCAATTAGCAGAGTTGAGATTTAAAATTAAAAAAGAAGAACATATGGAATCACATGAATCAGAGTCATGGAATGAGTTTGAAAAAGAGGAGCAAGAAAGGAACGATGATGAAGAAAGATAGTATTACAATTATAGGTGGAGGCCTTGCAGGGTGTGAGGCTGCATATCAAATTGCAAAAGCAGGAATAAAGGTAAAATTATATGAAATGAAGCCAATAAAATACTCTGAAGCACATTCAAATCAAAATTTGGCAGAGATAGTATGCAGCAATTCATTTAAATCAAACTTGCTAACAAATGCTTGTGGCTTATTAAAAGAAGAATTGAGAAGATTAGATTCTTTATTAATTAGAATTGCTGACGAAACTAAAGTTCCTGCAGGTCAAGCATTAGCAGTTGATAGAGAACTGTTTGCAAAAAGGGTAACAGAGGAAATCGAAGCAAATCCATTAATAGAAATTATCCACAAAGAGGTAGAAAGTGTGGATTCAAAAAGTGAAATAAATGCAGATGATGGAATAGTTATAATTGCTACAGGCCCACTGACTTCAGAGAAAATGGCAAAACAGATTTCTAAATTGACAGGTGAAGATAAATTATATTTTTATGATGCGGCTGCACCTATCATATCAAAAGATAGTATTAATTTTGATATTGCTTTTTATGGAAATAGATATGAACAAGAAAAGAAAAAAGATGAAACAATAGTAGAATGGCAAGAAAAACAAAAAAATCAAGAGAAAAGTTATATCAATTTGCCTATGAATAAAGAAGAGTATGAGGACTTTTGGAAAGCATTAACAGAAGCGGAAGTTGTTACTTTACATGATTTTGAAAAAAGAGAAATTTTTGAAGGATGTATGCCAGTAGAAATTATGGCAAAAAGAGGAATGGATACACTACGTTTTGGACCATTAAAACCAGTTGGATTTGATGACCCAAGATATGTCAAAAGACCTTATGCCGTAGTGCAATTGCGTCAAGATAATTCTGAGGGGAATATCTATAATATGGTTGGTTTCCAAACAAATTTGAAATTTGGAGAGCAAAAAAGAGTATTTAGTATGATTCCAGGACTTGAAAATGCAGAGTTTGTAAAATATGGTGTAATGCATAGAAATACTTATATAAATTCAACTAAATTATTAGACGAAACATATAATTTAAAATCAAATCATAATATTTTCTTTGCAGGGCAAATAACTGGGGTAGAAGGATATGTAGAATCTATTTCTTCTGGAATGGTTGTGGCATTAAATGCAATAAAAATGTTTAAAGGGCAAAATGAACAAGTTGTTTTTCCAGAATATACTGTAATTGGAGCACTTGCAAAATATATTTCAACCGAAAATGATAAGTTTCAACCAATGAATGCAAATTTTGGAATTTTACCTGAATTAGAAGGTAAAAAGATTAGGGATAAAAGGGAAAGGTATGCAAAATTGGCTGAAAGAAGTTTGGAATGCTTTAAGGAGTAATGTTACTAAAATGTTACAAATATATTAAATTTTTATTAAAAATAGCAATAATTTACATAAAATTATTGCTATTTTTGTTAATATTTGTTATAATTTAAAATAGAGTTAAAAATGTTAGAATATTTAAAATATTCTGAAAGGGGTTATTTTATGAAAAATAATGTAAAAGAAATAATGAAAGAATACAAAGAAGGAATTGAGAAAATCGATAATGCTTATAAAGTAAAAAAAGTAGAAAAAATCGATCTTTCTGAAATTAACAAAAAAATAGAATATGAAAAACACTTTATTGAAGCTTTAGAAAGTGAAGCAAAAGAAGAAAATAAAGCTCTAATTGAAAGAGCAAAAGAAAGATTAGAAGAGGCATCAAAAGCAAAAGAAGAAAAAGAAAAACAAAATGCAGAAATTGATGAAAAAAAAGAAAAAAATAAAAGTGATAAAGCAGAATTAAAAAATGAAAAAGTTGTTTTATCAAGTGGTAGGGAAGTTACTAGAGCAGAAAAGGATAAAATTGAAAAAAATCATTTAAAAGATACTGCTATAAGAAAATTAACTCAGGAAAGTAAAAACATATCAGAAGAAATAACAAAAAAAGACAAAGAACTTAAAGAAAATATAGACAAAAAAATGAAATTTAGATATGAATTCGAAAAAGATGCACAAGGCAAATCAACAGGTAAAGTGTTAAATGAAAAAGAATTAGACGGAATAATTGCAACTATTTATAATCTTAAAAAAGATATGACTGAATTAAATAGAATGCAAGTTGAATGTCAAAAATATTTAGAAGAACTTAAACAAAAAGATCAAGAAAGAATGGACGAAGTTGCTAAAGCATGGAATAATGTGAAACCAGAAGAAAAAGGAACTAAAAAAGTTGAAACAAAACAAGTGCCAGAACAACAACCAAATTCACAATCACAAACTTCTAGTGAACAATCACGTGAAGGTAATTCACAACCAAATAATAATGATATTAATGGACTAGAAGAAAATATTTTAAGACAAACTCAATTAGAAGAACAAGAAAGTAAAAATGGAAATTCTCAAAACGAACAATCTGAAGTAGATACAGAAAAAAATGGAAGTGAACAATCTGAGACAGGCAGAGATGAAAATGAAGAAAAAGAAGCAGAAAAACCAGGAATAGTTATTGCAAGAAAAGTTACAATTACAAATAAACAAAATTTTTTCGGAGTTGGAAAAATTGGTAAAATATTTAAAAAAGATAATGAGGATAAAATAGCAAACCTTAAAACGATATTTACAAAAGGAAAAGAAGAAACACTTAATGATATAGCAGAAAACGTAGATCCTGCAATTATAGAAGGTGTTATTGAATTACGTAAAAGGAATATGCTTACAGAAAAACAAGCACAAAAAGCAATAATTAATTTGGCTACAGGAAGTGCAACAAAGGAAAATCTAGATTTTACAATTGAATATAATATGAAAGACCTATCAAAATGGGCATTCTTGCCTTGGAATAGAGGGGTAAGAGATCAAATAGCAAAAGTTGCAGAAGAAAATAGAGAAAATGAAATTGCAGAATTTACTGATGGAGTAGAATATGAACCAAATCCTATAAAAAGAATGATGGCTAGAGTAAAACAAAAGAAATTAGGAAATGGAAAAGAAAAAGAAGATAATGTTGAAGAAAAAACATCAAAAGCATCAAATGTATTTAAAAAGAGAATAAAAGATGAAGCACAAAAAAGTGATTACGAACAATTAAGAGATGATATTATTGCAGGGAAAGATGTTGAAAGTTTAGATGAAATCATAAAAAAAGCAAAAGAAGCAACAAGAACAGGAAAAATATCAACAACTGAACTACAAAATTTAATGAATAATGCAGAAACAATGAAAAAAGATATTGCTTCAAGAGAAAACGAAGAACCAGAAGAGAAAAAAGTTATTATAAATGACCCACAAGAAATGGAAAAATGAAGAGCTCAAGTCGAAAACAAAACAGTTGGAGACTTATTAGAAGAATACGAAAAAGAGCATCCAGATACTAAACAAGAACTAAATGAAAAATATGCAAAAAACATAGAACAAGTTTCTAAAAATTTTGAAAAACAAAGTAAAACACTTGAAACATGTGAATTTGAATGGAAAAATAATAATGTGGTTCGTAAACCAAAAGAAGAAAAAAATAAAAGTGATGAAGAACAATATACAATGTAATATAAGCAGAGGGAAACAAGGACTTCTTTGATTTCTCTCTGTTTTATATATAAAGAAAAGTTATGCAACTTTTCTTTATTTAGGAAAGGAAAAAATATGGACGAAATTTTTAAAAAAATACAAGATGTTGAAAAATTTGTAAATAAAAGAGAACAATATGCTGTTTTAGAGGCTATTCATGGAAAAGAAGAAATTGAACAAAAAGAACAAGAAGAAGAATTACAATTAAAAATAGAAAAAAGTAAATTAATAGATACAATTGATAAAATAATAAGTGAAAAAAAATTAAATAAAATAACAAATGAACCTGAACAAATGCAAAATCATTTATTGGCATTAAGAGGGATTTTACATTTAACAAATATTAATACTATAGAGGAAAAATATGTTGACATAGAAGAAAAAAGATATTTATTGTACAATGATTTAAAAAACAGAACTCCTGAACAAAACATAGAAATGCAAAAATGTTATGAAAATTTACAAACATTAAAAAATAATGAAAAAAATATAATGGAAGAAAAAAATAGTGATATAAAAAATGAGAGAAAAAATAAAGTAAGGTCAAAACAAAAAGAAAATTTTTTCGCTAGAATAAAGGCATTTTTTATGAATAGATTTGGAAAAAGAAAAAGACTAAATGAAATTAATAAAGAAGCGAAGAAAGAGGATTATATAGAAACCAGAAAAAATGTTGCACCAATGGTAGAACAAGAAAATGATAGTGATGTCAATTTGGATTTTAGTGATATTAAAAATGGAGTTCTTGTTGGAAAAGATAAAGAAAAACAAAACCGTAATCAAGAATTAGAAAAAAATCTAAAAGAGATAAGTAATAATGGAGAAAAAAATGAAGAGGAGATATTTGAAAAACAAAAAAATAATGTAGAACAAAATTTAAGAGAAAGAGTAAAAGTTCAGCAGGCGGTTGATAGATGTGTTAAATATGGAAATAAATATATAACATGGAAAAATGGAAATATTACTTATGTTGATATGGATGATGACAAAAAAGAAAATGACGAAAATGTACCTGATGATAAAATGCAACAGAATGTTAGATAGTTGTAACCTAATAAAAAATTGGAATTAAAAAATTCCAATTTTTTCTTGACTTATAGACATAAAAATGGTACAATATAAACTGCTATGGTAAATTGTGTGCAATATGCAAATCCGTAGCAGTAAAATACATTTTAAAGGTGTAAATATTTCAAAAAAATTACACAGAAAAAATGTAAAAATAAAAAGTAGGAGGTGAAATTTAAGTGCCAACAATTAATCAATTAGTAAGAAAAGGAAGACAAACAGGAGTAACAAAATCAACTGCACCAGCCCTTCAACATGGATGGAACTCAAAAAATAAAAAATTAACAAATAATAGAGCTCCACAAAAAAGAGGTGTATGTACAGTAGTTAAAACAGTTACACCTAAGAAGCCAAACTCTGCTTTAAGAAAAGTAGCCAGAGTAAGACTTTCTAATGGTTATGAAGTTACATCTTATATCCCAGGTATAGGACATAACTTACAAGAACACAGTGTTGTATTAATCAGAGGTGGTAGGGTAAAAGACCTTCCAGGTGTTAGATACCACATCATCAGAGGAACATTAGATACAGCTGGTGTTAAGGATAGAATGCAAGCGCGTTCTAAGTATGGGGCTAAAAGACCTAAGAAATAAAAATTTGAATTAGTGCTTGTAATACTAACTAAATTAAGGTACTTAAATTTAGGAATATATTATAATGCACTATACGGATAGGGTTATCCTATCAGAGTACCTAAGATATTTTGTAAATATCTAATAAAAAAATTAAGGAGGGAAGAATAGTGCCAAGAAGAGGATTTATAGCAAAAAGAGATGTTTTACCAGATCCAATATACAATAGCAAAGTTGTTACAAAATTAGTAAACAACATAATGTTAGATGGTAAAAAATCAGTTGCTCAAAACATAGTATATGATGCATTTGATATCATAAAAGAAAAAGAAGGAAAAAATCCTTTAGAAGTTTTTGAAGCAGCTTTAGAAAACGTAATGCCAGTTCTAGAAGTTAAGGCTAGAAGAGTTGGTGGAGCTACATACCAAGTTCCATTAGAAATTAGACCAGAAAGAAGACAAACTTTAGGTCTAAGATGGTTAGTTTCTTATGCAAGAAACAGACATGAAAAAACTATGGCTGAAAAATTAGCTGGTGAAATTATGGATGCTGTTGCTGGAAACGGTGGAGCATTTAAGAAGAAAGAAGATACTCATAGAATGGCTGAAGCTAATAAGGCTTTTGCACACTATAAGTGGTAAAATTAAAAATTTCGAGAGGGGGAAAAATAGATGGCAGGAAGAGCATACCCATTAGAGAGAACAAGAAATATAGGAATAATGGCTCATATTGATGCTGGTAAAACAACAACAACAGAGAGAATATTATTCTATACAGGTAAAACTCACAAAATAGGTGAAGTTCACGAAGGTGCTGCTACAATGGACTGGATGGCACAAGAACAAGAAAGAGGTATTACAATTACATCTGCTTGTACAACATGTTTCTGGAAAAATAATAGAATTAATATTATTGATACTCCAGGTCACGTTGACTTTACAGTAGAGGTTCAAAGATCTTTAAAAGTTCTTGATGGTGCTGTAACAGTTTTAGCAGCAAAAGGTGGAGTTCAACCACAAACAGAAACAGTTTGGAGACAAGCTGATAAATATAGTGTACCAAGAATGGTATATGTAAATAAAATGGATATTACTGGAGCTAATTTTATGCTTTGTGTTGATCAATTAAAAACAAGATTAAAAGCTAATGCAGTTCCAATCCAATTACCAGTTGGTGCAGAAGACAACTTCCAAGGTATAGTTGATCTTATTAAAATGAGAGCATTCATCCAAGATGATAAATTAGGTGAACACATTGTTGAAACAGATATTCCAGAAGATATGAAGGAAGAAGCGGAAACATGGAGAGCTAATATGATCGAGGCTGTTGCTGATCAAGATGAAGAATTAATGATGAAATACTTAGATGGTGAAGAATTAACTCCAGAAGAAATCAAAAGAGGTTTAAGAGTTGGAACATTAGCTAACAAAATAGTACCAGTTACATGTGGTTCTTCATACAAAAACAAGGGTGTTCAAGAATTATTAGATGCAATTGTTGACTATATGCCATCACCATTAGATATACCACATATCAAAGGTGAAACATTAGACGGAGAAGAAACAGAAGCTAAAACTTCAGATGATGCTCCATTCGCAGCATTAGCATTTAAAATTGCTACTGACCCATTTGTTGGAAAATTATGTTTCTTCAGAGTTTACTCTGGAACACTTGAATCTGGATCAACAGTTCTAAATTCAAGCAAAGACAAAAAAGAAAGAGTAGGAAGAATTCTTCAAATGCATGCAAATCACAGAGAAGATATTGAAAAAGTATATGCTGGTGATATTGCTGCAGCTGTAGGTTTAAAAGATGTTACAACTGGAAATACTTTATGTGATCCAGATCATCCAATAATCCTAGAATCAATGGAATTCCCAGAACCAGTTATTGATATAGCTATTGAGCCAAAAGATAAAGCAGCTCAAGAAAAAATGGGAATCGCTTTAGCAAAACTTGCTGAAGAAGATCCAACATTCAAAGCTTATACAAACCAAGAAACTGGACAAACAATCATTGCTGGTATGGGTGAATTACACCTAGATATCATCGTAGATAGATTAAAAAGAGAATTCAAAGTTGAATGTAATGTAGGTAAACCACAAGTTGCTTACAAAGAAACAATTAGAAATAAAGTAAAAGTTCAAGGTAAATTTATTCGTCAATCTGGTGGTAAAGGACAATATGGTGACGTTTGGTTTGAAATGGAACCATTAGAGCCAGGTAAAGGAATAGAATTCGAAAGCAAAATTGTTGGAGGAGCTGTTCCAAAAGAATATATTAAACCAATTGAACAAGGTATGAGAGAGGCTGCTGAAAGTGGTATCTTAGCTGGTTACCCAGTTATAGACTTCAAAGTATCATTAGTTGATGGTTCATACCACGAAGTTGACTCTTCAGAAATGGCCTTCAAAATAGCTGCTTCTATGGCATTCAAAGAAGGATGTAAACAAGCTAAAGCAGTTATATTAGAGCCAATTATGAAAGTTGAAATAACAGTTCCAGAAGAATACATGGGAGATGTTATTGGTGATGTAAACTCTAGAAGAGGTAGAATGGAAGGTATGGATGCAGAAGATGGAATGCAAGAAATACATGCATTTATTCCATTATCAGAAATGTTTGGTTATGCAACAGACTTACGTTCTAAGACTCAAGGTAGAGGTTCATACTCTATGGAACCTTCTCATTATGAAGAAGTTCCAAAATCTGTTCTTGAGGCTATTGTTGCTTCTAGAAAGAAAGCAGAGTAAATCGTTCTAAAATCATCATCTTGCACATTTTCGATATTAATTCCAAACCTCGACGTACACACGTACGACTTCGGCTTGTAATTAATCTCAAAAATGCACAATATAACGATTTTATATCGATTTGAATCAACGAAAATATATATTTAATAAAAGTACTTGCATTTTTGGTGAAAATGTTGTAAAATGCAAGTGCAATAAATAATTTACGTTATTAAATTTTAAAATAAAGTAGCTACGTTCGAAAAGAACGGCTAACTAAAATAAGGAGGATTTTAAAATGGCAAAAGCAAAATTTGAAAGAAACAAACCACACGTTAACATTGGTACAATCGGACACGTTGACCATGGTAAAACAACAACAACAGCAGCTATTACAAAATATTTATCATTATTAGGAAAAGCTAAATTCGAAGCTTACGATCAAATCGACGGAGCTCCAGAAGAAAAAGCAAGAGGAATCACAATCAACACAGCACACGTTGAATATGAAACAGAAAACAGACACTATGCACACGTTGACTGCCCAGGACATGCTGACTACGTTAAAAACATGATTACAGGTGCTGCTCAAATGGATGGTGCTATATTAGTTGTATCTGCAGCTGATGGACCAATGCCTCAAACAAGAGAACACATCTTATTAGCTAGACAAGTTGGTGTTAAATATATCGTTGTTTACTTAAACAAATGTGATATGGTTGATGACCCAGAATTATTAGAATTAGTTGAAATGGAAGTTAGAGACTTATTATCAGAATATGGTTTCCCAGGAGATGATATTCCAGTAATAAAAGGTTCTTCATTAGCAGTTCTAGAAAGCACATCAACAAATCCAGATGATGAAGTTTACAAACCAATGAAAGAATTAATGGAAGCTGTTGATAGTTATATCCCAACACCAGAAAGACCAATCGATCAACCATTCTTAATGCCAGTTGAAGACGTATTCACAATCACAGGTCGTGGTACAGTTGCTACAGGTAGAGTAGAAAGAGGAGAAGTTAAACTTCAAGACGAAGTTGAAATTATCGGTTTAACAACAGAAAGAAGAAAAACTGTTGTAACAGGTGTTGAAATGTTCAGAAAATTATTAGACCAAGCAGAAGCTGGTGATAACATCGGTGTTCTACTTAGAGGTATTGATAGAAAAGACATCGAAAGAGGTCAAGTTCTATGTAAACCAGGAACAATTCATCCACATACAAAATTCACATCACAAGTATACGTTTTAACTAAAGACGAAGGTGGAAGACATACTCCATTCTTTAATGGATACAGACCACAATTCTACTTTAGAACAACAGACGTTACAGGTGTTATCGAATTAGATGCTGGTGTAGAAATGGTTATGCCAGGTGATAATGTTAACATGACAATCGAATTAATCACTCCTATCGCTATCGAAAAAGGATTAAGATTCGCTATTCGTGAAGGTGGTAGAACAGTTGGTTCAGGTGTTGTTGCTGACATCATCGAATAATTATGAAAATAATTATATAATATATAAAAGGGCTTCGGCTCTTTTTTTACCCAGTTCAAAAAATTAAAGCAACAAAATTAACATAAAAATATAGACAC
>ERZ791923.744-NODE-744-length-43260-cov-14.143849_pt1 | contig 43260 bp, 71 predicted proteins | sample MGYA00510133_ERZ791923 | MGnify/ENA primary metagenome ERZ791923 (study PRJEB30046, sample SAMN00792106) | human gut metagenome | study: EMG produced TPA metagenomics assembly of the A metagenome-wide association study of gut microbiota in type 2... | reverse complement strand
TATAAAATTATAAAATTTTAATATGTGCTACAAAATATTTTTATATTTATATATTTTTGCACATTTTTAATTAATTAGAAAGGACGATTTAATAATGACAAATGTATTTAATATTTTAGAAGAAAGAGGATATATTGAGCAAATGACTCATCCTACAGAAATAAAAGAACTTTTTGGAAAAGAAAGTGTTCCATTTTATATTGGAATCGACCCAACAGCAGACAGTTTACACGTTGGTCACTTTGTTTCTTTAATGGTTGCAAGTCATATGCAAAAATGTGGACACAAACCTATCATATTAGTTGGTGGTGGAACTGCTACAATTGGTGACCCATCTGGAAAAACTGATATGAGAAAAATGATGACAAGAGAAACAATTGACCATAATGTTGAATGCATCAAAAAGCAAATTGAAAAATTCATTAGTTTTGAAGGTGAAAATGCTGCAATTATTGTAAACAATGCAGACTGGCTTTTAGACTTGAATTTTGTTCAATTTATGAGAGATATTGGTAGCCTATTCTCTGTTAATAAAATGCTTGCAGCAGAATGTTACAAACAAAGAATGGAAACAGGTTTAACATTTTTCGAAATGAGTTATATGCTTATGCAATCTTATGACTTTTTACATTTATATGAAACATATGGATGTAAACTAGAAATGGGTGGAAACGACCAATGGTCTAACATCCTTGGTGGTGTTGACTTAATTAGAAGAATTGGAAAAGATGATTCTTATGGTTTAACATTCAAACTTCTTACAACAAAAGAAGGTAAAAAAATGGGTAAAACTGAAAAAGGTGCTTTATGGTTAGACCCAGAAAAAACTTCACCATACGAATTTTACCAATATTGGAGAAATATTGAAGATGAAAGTGTTGAAAATGTTTTAAAATTATTAACATTCTTACCTATGGATAAAATAAAAGAACTTGCTTCTTTAAAAGATGAGCAAATTAATGAGGCTAAAAAAATTGCCGCTTTTGAAATCACAAAATTAGTTCATGGTGAAGAAGAAGCAAAAAAGGCAGAAGAGGCTTCTAATGCCCTATTTACTGGTAAAGGTAATTTAGATAATATGCCTACAGTTGAATTGGAAAATAGAAATATTTCAATTTTGGATGCTATTATTTTAACTGGTATTGCTCCTTCTAAAGGTCAAGCCAGAACTTTGGTCAATCAAGGTGGTATTTCTTTGAATGATAATAAGGTTTCTGATGTGAATTATGTTCTTTCAGATGTTGATTTTAATGATGGTTATGCTATTTTGAAAAAAGGAAAAAAAGTATTTTATAAATTAGTATAAAAAATCGGGATAAGGGGACGGGTCTCCAATCCCGATTTTTTTTTCGATTTTTTCAAAATATGACTCATAAAATAAAAATTAGGGATTGGAGACCCGTCCCCCTATCCCTAATTTTTATTCTACTATATTTTCAATTACATTATTTACTTCATTAACTTCATTTTTAGTTTCTGCTTTTTTCTTATCTTCTTTAGCCTTTTCAGCCTCCAAAGAATCAATTAAACTTTGTAACTTTTTAATATCTGAACCCATAAGTTCCCAATCTTTATTATTAGTAGACTCAGACAAGTTTTTATTAGCCTTAACAATTGCATCAATTAAGCCATCTATATCATCAGTATTTTCAACTTCAATGCTAGATGCTTCTTTTGAAAGTAAATTCTTAACTGCCATATCTAAATTATCACCAATTGCAACTTTATTACCTGATGCTACAACAACCTTTTTAAGCATTGGTATTTTTGATTCTTCATTCAACATTGTTTGATAAATTGATTCTACATATAATAATGTGTTGTTTACTGGAACAACTACCATATCCTTTGTAACCTTTGTTCCACTTGTATTCAAACTTTGAATTTCAGAATATATTGTTTCATCTTGTTCAATTTGATTGTCTAATTGCATTGGCCCCAAAACATTGCTATCTTGTGAAAATTTATATAATTTCAATTTATTTGAATTTCCATCTGTTGTTCCTACTAAATATGAAATCAAGTTTTGTTTTGATTCTGGTGTATAAATTTGTATTAAACCAATTTCATTTTTTCCGTCGTTGTCAACCATTGTGTAATATGGTTTCAATTCTGTTCCTGTTGATTTTGTTACATTTGTTGTATTATATTTTGCCAAATTCCATACATCGTCTGTTCTGTATAATACATCTGGTTTTACATTGTGATATATTTTTAATAATTCTGCTTGTACATTATATAAAAATTCTGGATAAATAAAGTGTTCTGATATATCTGTTGGTATTTCTGAATTTATGTCTTCAAATACTGTTGGATATATGTTTCTATATGCCATAGCAATTGGGTCTGTTTTATCTGTTACATAGAATTTCATTTTACCATCATATGCGTCTATTATTACCTTTACAGAGTTTCTAATATAATTGATTTTTTCTTTTATTCCATCATGTTCTATTGATGTGTATTGTGAATATGGATAATCACTTGAAACCGTATATGCATCTAATACCCATACTGTTTTACCATCTTCTGTTACAACTGTATATGGATTTTCGTCATATATTAAATATGGCATTGCTTCTTTTGCTCTTTTAATTATGTTTCTATTTATTAAGATTTTGCTGTCTTTGTTTATTTCTGTTGAGAATGATAAGTTTAAGTCCCCTGTTCTTATTCCTAAAATTAATCTATCAAGAAATCCAAGTTGTAAACCTGCATTACCATTATATGTTGATGTATGTTCTAATCCGTATTCATCTGTGTAATCATATTCTTTTTTATTCTTTACATTTGTTGCTATTGCATTGTTTGTTTCTAGTCCAAAATAAATATCTTGAGTTTTTGTTCCTAATTGATCATCTTTTCCAGATACATCTTTTTGGATATAGTTTAGGCTTCCTGTTGTAGTTGCAGTGGTTGCGTCTATTGCAATTTGGCCTTTTCCGTGTGTGTATTCATATGTTTTGCTATTATATGTTCTTCCAGAGTTTGTAACTTCTCTTGGTGCTAAATATAAAAGTTTATCTTCTCCTGAAATTTTATATTTTGCAATATTTGCATTTCTATATGTGTAATAACCTGTTCCTGTTTGATTATCGTCTAATGTTTTTAATACAACATCTTGATTTACCAATCTTGTGTTGTTTATTACTTCTGCATTTTCGTTTACTTCATTTTGTGTTATTGTTCCTGAGTTTTCCAAGTTTGATTCTTCAATATCTATGTTGTATGCTGCTTTTGTGTATTTAATATTATCTGCAATATAGTCTTTTTCTTTATCTAGGGTATTTGATTTTACAAATATCAAATCAAATACGATTATAATTAAAAACATTGCAACTAAATATCCTGGTATAACTACTAAATTTTTTAATACTTTTGATGTATTGTTTTGTTTAAATGCTTTGATTGCACGTATTACAAATATTATTATTACAAATGAAAATACTAAATATCCCCATCTTTGAATCATTATGTCTGTGTAACTTGCACCAATTATTTCTACGTTTTCTGCAGAGTCTGCATCATTTTTTATTGTTAGCATTTTGCTTAATGATATGTTTGTTGTATTTAATATATTTATTAATGCTACACCTATAACTGCTAAAATTACATTTCTTAATATTTTTTTGATTAGTAAACTTTCTCTTACCATTTTTCCGTCTACGCCGTCAAAATTTCTGTTAAATACAATAACATAGTAAATTGCCATGTATATTGTTAATCCTATAATTATTCCTATAAAGTACAATAATAATGTTTGTATAAATGGTTTTTGGAACATATAAAATGCTATGTCAAATCCAAATACTGGGTCATTTATTCCAAATGATGTGTTACTTGCACACAATAGAAATTGCTTCATAAGTGTATTTGATACTAATGTGCTTACAATTACTGATGTTACAAATGATATTGATTTGTTCAACAATTTTGGCATTTCTTTCTTTTCTTTTTCAAAAAATGGTTTTAATCCTTTTTTTATTCCCCTATTTGTAAAATACATTATTATGTATAATAGTACAAAATTAATTCCAAAAATTATATATTTGCATTTTAAATTTGTTTCAAATGCTTGTATGTAATTTTCTCCTAGTTCTTTGTATTGTAAGTATGTTCCTCTTAAACTTACATAACTACAAATTGCGAATATTGCTATAAATAATAGTACAATAATCATCCTTGTTTTACTTTTTTTCTTTTCCAATTTTCTCTCCTCCACTTTTCTGGTTAGGGACAATTTTTTATATTTCTTTTGGATCCGATGCTTCAAACAGAAACGTCCCTAAAACGGCATGTTTGATTTTAAATTATAGCTTTAACAAAATCTTCTGAATTAAAGATTTCCATGTCGTCTATTTGTTCCCCAACTCCAATAAATTTTACTGGAATTTTATTTTCTTCAACAATTCCTATAACAACTCCACCTTTTGCTGTTCCATCAAGTTTTGTTAAAACTATTCCTGTTATGTCTGTTTCTTGTTTAAATGCTTTTACTTGTGAAATAGCATTTTGTCCTGTTGTTCCATCAATTACTAGCAAAACTTCTTTGTCCGCATCTGGCATTTCTTTGTTTATGACTTTTTGTATTTTGTTTAATTCATCCATTAAGTATTTTTTGTTGTGAAGTCTTCCAGCTGTGTCAACAATTAGCACATCTGCTCCATTTTCTTTTGTCATCTTAATTGCATCATATACTACTGATGCTGGGTCTACTCCTTCGTCTCTTTTAACGATATCTGCTCCTGCTCTTTTTGCCCATATTTCTAGTTGTTCAACTGCTGCGGCTCTAAATGTGTCTGCTGCTGCAACTACAACTTTTTTGCCATTTTTTGCTAGTCTATTCGCCATTTTTCCAATTGATGTTGTTTTTCCAACTCCATTTACTCCAACTACTAGGATTACTGATGGTTTTGTGTTTAGATGTAATTCGATGTCTGTAACATCTAGTATTTTTTGCATTTCTTCTCTTAATGCTTGTTTTACTTCTTCTTCGTCTTGGATTTTTTCTTTTTTGATTTTTTCTCTTAAATTTGATATTATTTTTATTGATGTATTCATTCCTATGTCTGACATTATTAGTACTTCTTCTAGTTCGTCTAGGAAGTCTTCATCTACTTTTCTGAAGTTTTTGAATACGTTGTTTATTTTTTCATCAAATGATGTTTTTGTTTTGTTTAATCCGTTTTTTAATTTATCGAAAAATCCCATAAATTTTTCCGCCTTTCTTTTGTCGTTTTCTTTATATTATATATTTTCTTAACACTATTAGTATAGCATATTTTACCAGTTATGGCAACCATTTTTTGAGACATACTTGATGTAAGATTTTAAAAATATATTCAATTTTTATTGTAAAATATTTTTGCATGTGTTATAATTTTTTTGTTAATGTTTTCGCCAATATAGCTCAGTTGGTAGAGCAACGGATTCGTAATCAAAGTGTCAAAAATTATATAGATTAGTTATTTCTAAGAGATTTCTAATCTATTATTGCTTTTTGACAACCATCTTGACAACTTTTTATATGATAATTAATTTGCAAATTTACAATCTAATGTTCCTAACAAATATAATTTTTCTGCTAAATTTTTATTATTTATTATAATATCAATTTCTTCTTTATTAAATAAATTTATATTTTCTTCTACCCTTTCACATATAATTTCATCAAAATTAATTACTTCTTTTTCTACTACATCTTTCATAGTTAAAACTTCCTTTCATATAAAAATTTGACATTTCATACTTAAGAAGTTATACTGTATATGTACTTATTTTTAAGTATGAAATTTTTGTGGTTAGAAGAAGATAGTTGACGGCAATCTCTTATCTTCTTCTTTCTTATTTTATATGAATGAAAAATAATGTCAAGTTTTCCAATCTCGTTTTCGACAAAAAAGTCCGCAAAGTCAGTAACTGTGCGGAAAAATTTTTTTAATTTTTTTTATATATTCATATTCAATTCTCTTAATACTTTTGTTCTTAAATAATTCCAGTTAAGTTTTGAAATATATTGCATTGATGTACTACTTAATAAATAATTCTCTTTTGCATGTTGGTTCCACTCTTGTGTAGATGGAAATCTTTTTAATTGTTGTGTAATTGTTTTTAAAGCTTTATAAGACTGTTCATAATATACTTTCATTTCACTTCCGTCCGGATACTCTATCTGCTGTATATTGTCATAATATTCATTTATTAACTTATCCATTTCATCACTTATTTTTCTAGTCTTATCTGAATCCAATCCATTTTTTTTTATACTTTCATGCAATTTATTTCTTAAATTTCTTATTCTTTTTACATTATCTTGTTGCATCTTTTTCCTCGCTTTTTCTTTTTAAGCCAATAATTTTCTTTATTTTATTCTTTAAAATTATTAAACGTTTGTCTGGAATTATTATAAACATTTCTTTTAAATATTCAAACTCACTCTTACTATATTTTTGCAATATTTCTAATGTATTCTCTGATATTTCATGTGAACACAAAGTAAGCGCACTAAATAAACAATTTTTATGTGCATACTCGTCCCATTCCTCTCTTGTCGTGTATGGATTTTTCTTTATATATTTTATAAATTCTTTTTTACTCTTTTCATAATAATTAATCATATTTATATTATTTACATTATTTTAAAAAATATTCAAAAAAAGTCCCATTCGGGACTATTTCTCTTTTAGTATACTTGTAATTATGCTTTCATAACTCTTTTTTGACATAAATTGCAAACTCTGTATGCTTAATAAGTTAAATCTTTTTGCTAATTCTGTATATTGTTTTCTTGTTAATCTTATTTTTAAATATTTCATCATTTGTAGTGATTTGTTATATGCTTCGTTCATATTCATCACCTCTAAATATATTGTAGCACATTATGTAAAATTAATGTGTCGAACGATGTCGAAAAAGAAAAATATTACTAATTTTTCCATTCTATTATATATTTGTTAGCCTTTTTAAAAACTTATTTTTTATTGATATTTCAACAAAAATCGACTCTTCACAATCAATTTTAAGCCATTTTATTTTTCGATTAATGTAATTATACACCTTGATTTTAAGCCATAAAACACAAAAAAGAGGTAAATTGAAATCAATCAACTTACCTCTTAATTTTATCTATAATTATTAACATTAATATAAGCAATTCTACCAGTTACATTTACTTTTACCTTATCTATATATGAATTTATATGTTTTAAAACTGTTACAGTAGTATTTACTTTATATTGATATCTTACACCGCTTAAATTTGATTTTGAATATAATGTGCAAGCTTTTGTTTTTCTAATTGTACTTTGTGCTTTTGATATCGTTACATTTGTGTAATTACTGTTATTTATGTATGCTATTCTACCTGTTGCATTTACTCTGACTCTGTCTACTGTTGAACTTATATTTTGTAGTATTGTTATAGTTGTATTTGCTTTGTAATTGTACTTGTAACCTGTTAAATTTGAATTACTATATAAGATACTAGCTCTAGTTAATTTCTTTGTTTGTCCGACAGTTTGAACAGTATTTAATGTACTTATATCTCTGCTTGTGTATGCTAAAGATATCCAACCTAGATTTGTTTTCCCAAAGCCATTTGACTCTGCTAATATAGTTACTATTGAACCTTTTGCATATCCACCAACTCTTGAATATGATGTACTTGCTCCTGTTCTAATATTCAAACCACCATTTGCAGTTACTTTGACTCGATAATTTACTGTATTTACATTTGATGTTGTGTTATCTGTTACTACCGTTGTAGTTGTATTTTCTTTTATGTCTGTTCTATCATTTTTAAAACAGAAGAATTTTTGATAATTAGCATATGCTCTAAAGTTTTCAATTGATACATATACTGTATTACCACTAACTGTTGCTTTTCCTCTTCTACTTGCAACGTCAAATTTTCCGTTGTACAAGTAAGGGTCGTATACTTTTATATAATCTCCTTCGACTCCTGTTAGAACTATAAAATGTCCTCCATATGTAAATAAGCCTTGATTACAACTTGCTATTATATAATGATTATCTTTTAATTTTGCTACTGCATCGTCTAATTTATAACATTCGCTATATCCAATATTAAACACATCAGCAGTCCATTTAAATGCACTCCAGTATGTTCCTTGGTTTGAACTTCTATATCCATATTTTACATATAATTCTGCCATTCTATCTGGTGTTATATTACCTTTAATAGAACTTACAACCATTGCAGAACTTGTAGGTCCACATCCTGATGTTCCTATTGTTTGTGAAGTATCTCTTATACTAGAATACATATTATAACGCCATCTACTGTCTAGTTGTGAATAATATGTTAATCCTGCATATTCTCCTAATCCAATGTTTGGTGCTTTTTCTGAGCCTTCATATGCTACTATTCCTTGTTCTTCAAATCCTTCTGCTTCTGTTTCTTGAACTTCTAATGATTGTTCATCTGTTTCTGTTAAATTTGGTATTTCTGTACTAGATTTATTTATTTCATCTACTACTGTATTTATTGCTTCTGATATTTTATTTGTATCAACTTGTCCTGTTCTGTCATATTCTAAATAGCAATTTAATAGTAAAGAACTAGCACATAATATTGATATTATAAAAGCAATTGTACGCTCTTTATTTTTGAATATATTTTTCAATTTTTCTTTCATTATTATCACCTCTTACATAAATTTACTTAATCCTAACGCAAAAGCTATTGCTGTTAATACTATTCCAGTTACAAACGAAATCACTTGTTTTTTTACTTGTTTTTTAGTGTCTTCATAATCCTTAATTGGCTTTTCTTCTATTATTTTCAAGCGTTCGTTCATTTTGTTCTGTTCTTCTCTCATTGCTTTCATTTCTGTTGCTATTTCTCTTACACTTAATGTTAAGTCATATATATTTTCAACTTTATTTTCAACAGCATCTATTCTTTTTGTGTTTGACTTTTCTCGTTCTTCTAAGTGAGCTACTTTTTCGATTAGTTCTGTATCTTGCATTATTATTCCTCCTTGGCTGTTTCAGTTTGTTCAACTTCTTCTACTACTTCTACATATGTATCTTCTACTTGTAATGTTAATTCGCTATATTCTTCATCTGTAATTTTACTCATAGCATAAAATACATTTAGTTTGTTTTCAATATCTGCTTTTTCTTTGTAGTATTTTTTTGTTATTAGTTTCTTTAATAATTCTACTATCATTTATTCCACCTCGCTTTCTACTTCTTTTTGCAAGTTATCTAATAGCATTGCACTTGTTTGTGTTGTGCTTAATAACTGCTTTATTTCGTCTATTTCATTTTGCATTTTTTGATTTTGTGTTTCTTGGTCTTTTACATAGTCTAAACTTAATATTGCTTTACTATCTGTTGTTATGTTTGTTACGTTTTTATATGTTCTTGCGTTGTTTAGTTCTTTTGCTACTGCTTTTTGTTCGTTTGTGAATTTTAGCCTTGTTGGTGTTGCTAGTTGATAGTATACAACTACTGGTGTTCCTGCGTCATATTGTGATTTTAAGTATGCTTTTAATCCTTCTACACTGTTTTCTGTTAGTCGACTTACTAATACTCGAATTTGTAATTGCCCTGATGTTCTTACACATTCCTCATTTTGATAAGTTGTAAAATCTCCTATTCTGTTAAAATGACTACTTAGTCCTTTTCCATCAATTTTTATATTATTAATAACAGGTGTTGGTATGTATGCACATAGATATTCATCATTAGAATATGTTTGACTTTTTTGGTAATCTTCCTCTCCAATAAATGTATATTTTCCCCACATATGAACTTCTTCTTCATTTTCAAAATCGAAATAATCATCTTTTAGCATTTCTTTTTGAGTTGGCATTATGTATGATTGTTCTTCGTGTTGTACGTAGTCTATATCTGTATCATTTTCATATTCATTTATCATTACATTTGAAATATTGTAAGCATTTGTTGTAACAGCACGTGTTTTTAATACTGTTATGTCTGTAACATATCCAAATTCCTTAGCCTTAGCTGTAAAGAACTTTCTTGTTCCATCACATTTTACTGTAAAAGTATTAATATGTTGAAAGGAAGATTCACCTAAATAAACTATTCCTCCGTTGTTTGTAGTATCAAATGATATGACATATGTTTTATCTTTTTCTAAAAAGCCTTTGCCTTTTACTATAGAAAAATATGCACTTGTAAGATCTTTTCTATTATATGTTTCTTTAAATATATTCTTATTACATTTAGTTACTTTAACACAACCTTGTCCATATTTGCTGTACGGTGTGGCTACTTTACCTTTTTCTAATTTTATTTTTTCTCTTGTTGCTACTTCACCTCTAACTGATACACTATAAGCAATTTTCATATACTTAGCATTGCTTACAACTTCAAATGTATTATTAAATGTACCACGAAGGCCATATGACTTTCCTGATATAAATTTTTTATTTTCATCATAATAACATACTGTTACTTGAAAATAATCTGAACTACTCTCCCAGCCGAAAGTATACGTTTTATTTAATATTTCTATAAAATCTGAACATTTCCAAGAATTGTTTGAAATTATTTCACCTGTTTTTTCATTCAAAAATCCATCTTTCACAGTATCTATATCAAACTCATTCACATTACTACCAACAGCCACTACTTTGCTTGGATAGTTTGGTGATGGACTTGCTCCGTATTGTTCGTATGTTAAATCATTCACTGATGTATCTAATATTTGATAATATATTGTTTGATTGTTCAGTGTTGTTCCTTTGTATGCTATTATTCTAAATATTGTATAATCGATATTTTCTTGCATATTTATTGTTATATTCTTATTAACACTTGAAAGTAATTCAAATGTATTTTTACTCCAATCACTTGTATATGCCAATATGCTAAGTTTTGCTGGTACTTGTGTACCTGTTATCATTCCTACTATTTTTTTACCTGAACCATTTATTGTTTGTAAATTTGATGAAAAAGTCAAGACTGAGTCTGCCGTTGCAGTTCCATTACAAGTTATTGAGCCATCTTCATTAAATATATATGTAATTCCATCTACTGTCACTTTTTCTCCCGCTTTGTACTTAGCAAGTGTATTTAGATAGTTCTTTCCACTTCTCATCTTCTGCTCGCTATTTCCACCAATGCCAATTCTAGCTCTGCAGTTGCTACTATCTTCTACATGTATGTATTCTCCACTTGCTTGTCCTCTTATGCTGTTTTGATAAAAGTCTTCTTGTGCTTCTTTTAACTCTTTTTCTAGTTCTGCTATTTTATTACTTGATGTTTCTGTGTTTTCTTGTAGTTGCTCTATATTTGTATCTTGTTCTTTATTCTTTGAGTTTATGTTTGATATGTCTGTGTTGACTTTTTTTACATTTTCATTTATTTTGTCCCAGTTACCATTTAAGTAATTTTCTATATCAAACTTCTCTGTATTTGTCTCAGGATTATCATGTTTCTTTAATTTTAAAAAATCAGTTTCACTCATTTTATTCCTCCTATTTATAACCTAGAACTTGTACAATTTTTACATTATCATCATTTCCTGCTGATGTAGCATTGTTACTAACATAGCAAAGTCCATGCTTTTTATATTCTATTTTATCTTCATTTATTGCTAGTTGAGATGAATACATATAAAAACTATTAGTATCAAAGAAACTTGAAGTCGCAACTACTGTCTTCCCATTTGCATTTCTATATCTGCCTGAAAAATATCCAGTATCTCTCTTGAATATTATTTCTATACAATCAAAATCAGCTACACTTTGGGATAATGTTATGTCATTTTGTGTTCCATTTTCATTTTCATACAAAACAACTCCACTTTTATATCCAAATTCTTTTTCTATATTTTTTTGCATTAAGTTCAAGTTTGTATCGTTTATCGCAGGTTGGCTACCATTTTTAAAATCAATTTTGTCCATTTTTTTCCTCCTTTAACTGTTTTTCTAGTTTTTCTACTTGCTGTGATAATTCTTGTATTGCTTTACAGCATAGACTTGTAAATGAATAATTGTCTACTCCTTGATTATCTATGCTTGTCACTTCTTTTGAATAGTTGTAGTTGTCTCCAATTACAAAACCTATATGTTTCTTATCTGTATCTTTTTCACTTTTTAAGTTGTATTTATATATATCTATATTTTTAATTGTTTCTAGTGCATTGTCTTGTAGTTTTTCAAAGTTCTTTTTGCTTTCTGCTAATGATGTTTGTGTCAATGTAGGTGTTTTAATTCCTATTCCTCTAATATCTGTATATCCAAATGAATCAGTAAGCATTATTGAACTATCTGTATCTCCTACAAACATATATATACTTCTATCTATAGAACCATTTACCATTCCTATTCCTACAGGTTGCATATAAGAAAAAACTAGAGGGTCATCTTCTTTTTCTACTCTTAAAATGTCTTCATTACTTGCTTGACCTTTAACTTTAATTTTCCCACCTGTAATTGTAGCATTATTACTTGTTATAGTTCCTGATACCTTAGCATTATTGCAACTCATATTTCCGTTTTTATCCACATTAAAGTTAGTACTTGATATTATTGTATTATCACCTGTTAAATTTATATCTTTACCGTTTAAGGCTGATTTTATCTGCTTCAATTTGAATTTGCTCAGCACTTTGATTAATTTTTGAAATAACTTCATTTTCGTCAACCTTCTTCCTTACTTCAAGATTTATTGAATCTGCTGTTTGTTTTATTTCACTATTCATTTCAACCTTAGTTGCAAATACATCTGTATAATCACTTTTTATTGCCCATTTTGCTTTTATTCTTGCAGTATAGTTTTGAATTGTTATTGTATTAGTTCCTTCTTTTAGTAATATTTCAAGTTTTCCTAAGTCTTCAACACTTTCTTTTGCCTTTGTTGTTCCACTCTTGTTTACTCTTCTTATCACTTTTGCTTGACCATTTTCCAATACAAACTCATCACATACTTCATCATTTTGTCTTAATACATCTAATACTCCCAAATCATAAATAGTTTGATTGTTATCTTTATCTGTTACCACTATTCTGCTATCTCCGCTTGGATATAAATTATCACTCGGATACAATGTGTCACTTGGGTACAAATACTTAAATACTGTATTGTTTCCATATATATGTAAATTCAATAATTTGCCTTCTACACAGTTTCCAAGTGTTATTGTTTTTACTCCCTCAACGTCATTTGTTAAATCTTCTATGTCTGATACTTTTTGAGATATACTATCAACACTTTGTTCTATTTCAGTTAACTTTTCAGATTTTTCTTGAACTTCACTTATTACAGATTCTAATTTTTTATTTACTTTATCCATAATGATATATGCTTTATTTATTTTTTGATCTGTTTTATCTGCTTTAGCATAATCTGTTTTTGTTTCAGTTGGCATTTCTGTGTATATTGTTTCTTCTAATCCTTGTGTTATTTTTATTTCATCATTAAAAAGAACACAGCTATACAATTTTCCATGTACATTAGCTGTGTATCTATCACATAAATCTAAAAAACATATTCCATAACTATCAAAATCATTTGTAAAATACTTTAAGCCATTTAATTTTCCTAATATCTCTGGCAAATACTCACTTCTATTGTTATAATTCATTATTTGATTATTTACTATTTTTAATTCACACAATCCATTTTTATTAACACTATCCTCATCTTGTAAAAAAACATTGTCACTTTCTCCACTTCTACTTAATACTATTGAATTGATTGGCCCGTATTCATTATCAAATGATACATTTGTATCTTTAAAATAATCTTCATTCAGTTCTGTTACACTTTCTTCTGATATATATCTTATTTCTAATTCGTTTTTAGAATTTATACATATAGTAGAAGCTGTAACTTGTGCTAATTCATCTAAAACATCTCTGAAGGTATAGTCATAACCCAAATAATAATCTTCTGTTAATTGTTTATCGCAATTTACAAATGTATCATTATAATTTGCAAAAGTTAGCCCTAAAAAATCACATATTTTTTTAATATAATTTTTTACTGTTAGAGGAAATGTAATATTCATTTTTTCATAATCTTTCATAGAATATAACATCATATCATAACATACATGACTATAACTTATAGAATCCGCATTATAATCTGGTTCTTTTGATACTATATAGTCTCCTAAATCTATATATTCAAACCCTTTTAGTCCTGGTGTCAATAAATTAATAGGTAATGAATTAAACCTGTTTACTTTCATATTATGTACTTCTGCTACTGTCAAACTTAAATCTACTTGTACACCAAATTTAACATTAATTATAGTATTTTTAGGTATAGCCTCTGAAGATTCTATGTCTAATTGTTTCATTACAGATTTTAAAATATTTCCCTCAAAATGTGGAGTGACAGAGAAAAGAGTATCACTATCCAAAAAATATTCTTTATCGTCTATGGTATATGTAATTACTGTATCTAACATTCTTCCATAAGAAGTAATTTCTTTTTTAAATTTATTAGTTATTTCCTTCATCCTACCTTCTCCTATCTACTGCAATAAATGATAAATCAAAAGCTTGTCCTTTTTTTATATTTTTATAAACTATCTCCCAGTCTCCTGAATAAGTTTCAATTGATATTTCTTTATTTTTATTTGGATCTATATATTTAATAGTTTGTCTTGCATTATCAAAATGTGGTGCCAAATATGTTAATTCTTTTTCGGTTAAACTTCTAAAACTTAATGTAAATTTAGGAAAAATTCCAATTAATGTTCCACTCTGTTTTCCACTTAATGCTCTACCACTATCACTACTCCATAATTTATGATATCCATATTTTACTTGTGTTAAGTACTTTCCCATGGATATATTATCCATATATAAGCTGTCTTTGTTTAAAAACATATCTTCCTCCTAACTAAAAAAGCCTATCTTTCGATAAGCTTTTTATCTATTAGTTGCAAACGCTAATTGTTCCTTATGTTTTGCAATTTGTCTTTGTATTAATCTTCCATCTAAATATATATTATTCGTTCCTGATGTACCTATTTTGTTCGCTAATTTGTCAGCTAGTATATCTAGCCATTCCATATTATTTTCAAGTGGGACTACTGCTTCCCTTCCTGCTTCTCCTATTATTGCTTGCGTTGGTTGTGATATTACTCCTCCTTTTGCTAATAGCGGTATTTGAGGTATGTTAATTCCAAAAGTCTTTCCTCCAATACCAGGTACCCAATCAGGAGTATCAAAGTGTATTTTATTTGCTCCTTTTATCAACCAATTTATTCCTCTTATAATCAAATTTAATGGTGCTTTAGCAATAGACCACAAAGAATCAAATACTCTTTTAAATATTTGTTTGAATCCTTCTAACGTTGTTTTCATATCACCTGTAAATATTCCTTTAAATACATTTGATATTCCTTGAAGAATTGTTTGTACTCCATTGAATACATTTTTTACGGTATCCCACAATGTTTCAAATGGTGCAATTATAATTCCAAGCAATGCAGTAAAAATCCCTTCAGCTATGGAAAATAAAAATTTAAAACTTGATATTATTGAGTCAATAAGCGCTTTCATAAAGTTTCCAATTGGAGTTATTACATTATCATATATCCATTGTCCAACTTGCCCTAACACATTTTTCACTTCATCCCAATGTTTATAAATAGCTAGTCCTATTGCAGCAATTAATAATATAAGTCCAGTTATTAAAGCTGGTATTCCTCCAATTAATAGTAATACAGCTCCAACAACTACCGCTATTCCTGCTAAAATTGTTCCAAAATTCTTCCATGTTGGATCTTTTAGATACGCTACAACTCCTTGTATGATAAGTGCTACTCCTGCTATCAATGATGCTATACCTGCCAAAGTCACTCCTAATGTGCCACCAATTGCAAGCGCTAATCCTGCTACTACAAGTGATAAACTAAGTAATACATTAGAAAAATTTTCCCAACTTGGGTCCTTTATAAGTTTAATAATATTTTCTATTAGTAGAACAATTCCTGCCACCATAATACCAATTCCTAATGATTCTATTCCCGTAAACCCAAGCTTTAATGCTAATAATCCTGCTAACATACCTGCCAAAGCAGCTATTACTATGTCTTTGTTATCTATTATCCACTGTAACCACTTTGGTACATCTCCCTGTATTCCGCTCAAGTCCATGCTTGGTAACGATACTCCTCCATTACTTCCAGAATTATCTTTGTTTGAATTATCCTGTAAAACATTCATTTCATCAAATCCTTGTAAAAATTTTTGAATTTCTTTTGCTGATTTTGCTGTTCCTCCTGCACTACTTTGCATTTTTTTAAAATTTTTCACACTTGCATTACCAAATAAATTTATTCCAAACCAAGCACTCGATATCGCATTAACATAGCTTAATACAGTATATAATAGTTTTATTAGTCCCTGAATAGCAGGAGCTAACATACTTGCTATACAATATCTCATGTAATCAAAATCAGTTGAAACTTGTTTATTATATTGAGACACCATACTAATAGCACTCCTTACTGCTCCCCAGGCAGTTCTTATCCCAAGCACGGCCATTGCCATTTTTCCAATTGTGCTTATTTGCCCTGTTAATTTATTTCCTATTCCACTTAAAGAGTTTTGTATACTATCTGTTTTTATCTGATCTATTTTTGATTTGTATTCAGCAATTTTTGTATTGTTTTCGCTTTGCTTTGCTTTTATTTTGCTGAGATTTATATACATTTTTTCTATTTTAGGTTGTTGTTTATCTATTTCATTTGTTGTTTGAGCATATTTATTTCTTACACTTTCTAGCTCTGTTACAATTCTTCCATATTCAGGTAATTGCTCATCACTTAATTTTCTAGTAATATTTCCAGAAAACATATTTTGTCTTTCTTTATTGAGTGTATCTATTTTTGATTTATATTCATCTGCTTTTTGTTGCATTTTTTCATAATTATCTATTTCTCTTTGCATAATATTTGCTTCTTGACTTTTATTTGAATTATCAGTCTGTAATTTTTTTATTTTATTTTCTAATTCTGAAATATCTTTATCTACTCCCGAATTATCTATTTTTGTTTTTATTTTTAAATATCCATCCAAATTATCACTCTCCTTTCATTTGTTCTTCGAAGAGTTTGTCTAGTCTTTCTTCTTCTAAAGATTTATTATTTTCATGTTTTAATGCAACTTCTTCTTTTTGTCTAATCCATTTTTCTCTTTCTTTACTATCTTTAATTTCACTTACATCAAAATTTCTGACAAATCTAATTCTATTTAAAATACATTTGTCGCTTAATCCACATAATAGATTATAAAATTCCCACCAATGCATATATCTTTTTTCATTTAATCTAATTTTATAATCATAAAAAAAAGAAGTCTTTATATACTCCCAATCTTGTTCATAATCCATATCAACTTCTTTATTTTCTATATTATTTTCCATTTTCTTATTACAATTAAGATATTTTAAAGCGATTTGCAACAATTCATTCCAATCTTGTGAATTGTTTAACCCTTTATCCCCAAAAAGCAAGTAAATTATTGCAAGTGTTCTTTCTTCTCCAGATACATTGCTTTTTGCTATTTTGTTACAAGATAATGCAACTTTATAGTTTGTATTTATTTTATATTTTCTATCTTCTACTTGCGCAAATTTTGGATATTTATTCATTTCTTAATATATCACTTTCTTTTATTTTATATTTTTCCTTTATTCTATTTGTCATGTCATTTACTGAAAGTTTCATTTTGTCCATATAAGGTTCTATTGCTTCAGATAAATCATCAAACATTTCCCAGTATGGATTTCTTCCATTTAAGAATTTTTTTGTTCCACCCTTACCTAAAAACAAATCCATTGCTTTTTCAGTATCATAAAAGAATTTTTCTATCGCTTTTGCTTTTAATTCTTCGTTAACACTTAAACAATTTTTTCTTTGTCTATCTTGTTTTTTATCTATAATTACCATTTGACTTTTTAAGTTAATTTTTGCTCTTTTTATATCATTAACACATTGATTATATCTTAAAGGCAATTTTATATCTGCTAAATCAAATTCTAAACAGACCTCTTTTCCGTTTGCGTCTTTTACAATGTTTCCATCTTCATCTATAATTCCTAATTTGAATACATCCTTTTTTTCCTTTAATTTAATATAATTATCCATTTTTCACTCTCCTAATATAAAAAAAATAAACACCTACTTTTTAGTAAGTGTTTATCTATTATTATAAACCAACTTGGCTTTTTGCTGTTACTTTATCATTCATAAAAGATACTGTTGCATTTGCAATTTTATTTGATGCATACCAATAATAAACTTTCATGCTTTGATTTCCATATGAACTTTCTGTTGAAAGTGTTCCTTCTTCACCAATTATATTCACTACTTGTTGATATGTCATACCTGTTTCTATCTTATTGAATTTTTCCAATGTAACTTTTGTTTGTTCTTGAACAATACCACTTCCAGTTTGCGTTGTATTATTTTGATTCATGGAAATTGCACAACAAATTCCTATAAAAATAATTAGTATTCCAGCCAAAACTCTTATTCCCGTATGTTTTAATTTTTTGCCACATTTTGGGCATACTTTAGCACTGCTACTTATTTCAGAACCACATTCTTTACATTTTTTCATTGACATTTTAATATCCTCCTTTTATTTTTATTATGAGAATATTATATCACTTTTAGTTGTATTTTCAAGTCGAATTTTGTCGAATAATAAAATTATTCTGCTATAAATGTAGGAACACCTTTTTCAAATGTAACTGTTCCAAAAGTTGGGTCTCCGCTATAATCTATATTATAGTTTATTTTTGCCGTATCTCCTCCATTTGAACTTATTTCTATTGATACGGTCCATAATCTTGCTCTATATTTTGGTGTCGTTTCTTCTTCTGTCACACTATATTTGTCAATTTCTAACAATGTTGTTTGTGCATCCGTTCCTGTAAGCATTTTATATCTTATATTATCAACAAATTCAAAAACCTTGTCTCCTTTATAAGCAGTTTGTTCAACCCCAGAAGATGGACCATAACTATCTATTGTTACACTTTTATTTCTATTTATAATCCACTTTTCTTCTGTTTTCTCTGCATTATAATCAGTAGATTTATCAGTAATACCAACACCAATGATAGCCCATTCTGGTTTTTCGGGTGTTTCTGCAACATTTAAAAAATCCACCCATTCATCTCTATTTATTTTTGTTAGTCCAGACATTTTACTTATTCCTCCTTAAAATTTACTATAATTTAAATAACACTGTATTCTATAAATAGCTTCATTTGCATTTGTTGCAAATATATAACCATTTGTAGTTGCTCCAATTTCATATACCCCGTCTATGCTGGGATATATATGTTTTTCATTATTTTCTTCTAACCACATTCTAAAATTTTCAAAGAATTTAGAATTATCTATATTATTTTGAATATCTTCGTTCCAATATAATTTACTATCAAAAGTAAATAAAAATTGCATTTCTGCTCCTACTCTAAATTTGTTTAATACAGGATTATATCCTGCATTTTCATTAATAGAATATGTTTCTACTTTGTCTTGTAAATACTCAACATTTAATTCTGCAAACTCTTTTAAATATGGACATTTTGCAATATAATCTCTTATTTTATCTATTTTTGCTTTTTCCTCTGCCATTATTTATCAATCTCCTTTTGACCTGCGTTTACAATATCTTCAAAATGGTCTGCTAGCATTCTTTCCACAAAATGATCTCCTCTTAATGAACCTCCGTGGTAATTTAATTTTTTTCCACTTGGAATTTTCTTTATTCCTGGTCTACTCCAATACCTACCACTAACAGGATCATAAAATGCGCCTTTTTTTGTTTTAGGGTCAACATACAATTCACCTTCATGTACATAGTGAGCATATGGTGTATTAATGTTAATTTCGCCATTTCCGACTTTTGTTGAACTATACATATTAGTTATCATTTGATTACTATCTTGCGGCATATACTTATCTACATTACTCATAAAACTACTATCAATAACTTTTTGTGTTCTGCCTCCTATATTAGTTCCAAATTTATCTAATATCTCTTGTTTTTGGACTCTACTAAAAGCAACCATATAATCTACTTTCATATCATTCTCCTGTTACTTCAAAATTCCACATATCTTCAGAACCAAAATCATTTGTGGAAACTTTAGTAATTTTCATTAAATTTTTATAGTTTTCTAATATTTTGGTTATTGTAGTAAAATTTTCAACTTTTCCCTTTACTAAATAATCATCTTCTTTTAATGTCCATCCTTTTTGATTTTTTTCAAATTCTTTTGGTTCTTGATAAAATTCTTTATCTTGATTTAGCTCGTCCATAAGAATTACGGCCGTTAAATTATCACTTGATTGCAATAATACACCATTTATTGATATTCCTTTACTGGAACTCCAAAATCCTTTTATGAAACTCACTTTATATTGTGTTTTATGTAAATTGTCAATATATTTATTTATTATCGTTATATCTTTATCAAACATATCAAACACCTCTATATAGCAATCCTGTAAATAATAAATATTTTTTTAATTCTTCTTTAATTTTTTCTTTTTGGTTAGATATTTCTACATCAATATCGTCAACACTTGCAGTATCAAATGTTCTAGAATAATTTGCAACACTTTCACTTTTTAACGTTTTGGTTGACAATATTGTTTCTTTTTTATTTTCTAATTGTTCGATTTTTAATAATATATCAGTAATAGAGCAAGTTACAATTTGTACTTCATCTTTATATTTTTCTACATCTCTGTTAAAAATATTTTTTCGTACTTCGTAACTTGCTCTTAAAACCAACTTATTAAAATCGTCTTTGGGCATGTTGCCCTTATATGTACTTTTATAAAAGTCATAATCAGTATATGCTTCCATACCCTTTCAACTCCTTCTATTTTTTGAATTTTGCTAATACTATTTTTGCAGCATTTGTTAATGCTACACCATAATATCTTGCTGCTGTAAAATCATGAATTTGTTTTTTAGGAAACCATTCATGGTCTAATGATGTATCTTTCTTTAAAAAGATTGTTAATGCTGGTAATTCATCTTCTGTATATTCTGTATCTTCACTATCAGCTTCCATTTTTATTACAGGACATACATAATATTGAGATGCTGCAGCAATAGCTTTTACTTTATCTCCAATTTCTAATATTGTTGTTGGATCTACTTTTTCTTGATATTCTTTTAAGTTTTTAGCATCTATTGTTACTGTTCCAGAACTATTGTCTTTTGCAAATGTTACTAGTCTTACCTTTTTAGATTTTTTTACTTGACAACCTGCAACTTTACCAATTGCTCCTCTAACCATTACTCCCGCTTCATATTTATCAGCAGAAATAAAATTAGGGTCTTTTAACAATGTTCCTTCTTGTGCTGGATTAATAAATAACACTTTTTCAATTCCATCTTCTTCATCTTCAAATTTAGTAGATGCATCCACTAAACCATTATAGCCTATTTGTGATGTTCCATCACCTGATGTCATTTTTGCTTTGTAAGCTTGTTCTAAGACATCATTATCTACTTTTCCTGCTATTGACATTGCTAATTGTTTTTCTGCTTGTCCTATTGGATTTCCTAAACCTGAATTTATAGATTCTTGTGTTATAGATACAGATTTCATAGCTTTTTTAATTGTAAATGTTTCTTTTCCTGCTGTCATCTTTGTTGTATCAACTTCTTCTCCTTCTGCTACATCTTCTGCATCTCCTATATAATTCCAACTTGGAACTGTTTTTGTATCTCCTGGCACACCTTGTAAAGATGTATCAACTTTGGCATAAGGTGTTAATTTTAATTGTGCTTCAATTTTTGCATCTAACATATCTCCCATTACTTCTGGATTTATCATATCATTCATTTTTGTTAATTCACTCATTTAATTTTCCTTCTTTCTTTATTCTTGATTTTTTAATTGGTCATACAACGATTTATTTTCGTTATATAGTTTTACTCTTTCTTGATATCCCATTTTGTTGAATACCTCTTTTGTTATTTGATTATTTCCAGGTTGTGTTATACTTCCTGTAAAATGTGGTAAAGGTTTATCACTATCAAATAAATAATCGTGGCTTTCTTTTATAGAGTTTACTTGGTCCTCTAATCCTTCCACGATTTCAAATTTGTCATTATATTTAACCTTTTCCATATCTAGCATTTTACTTAAAATACCAGTGTCTTTTGCTTTATATTTAGATAAAGCTTTTTCTAAAGCATTTTGCTTTTTGAAAGTTTCTACTTCTTTAGAACCTTCTGCTTTTCCTCTTTCATATTCAGAAGTTTTTATAGCTTCGACGTCTACTTTTTCAAGTTCAGCTATTTTGTTGTTTTTTTCTGAAATAGCAATTTCCTTAACATTTACTTGTTCTGCTAAGTCATCAACTTTTGCTTTTAATGCTGTTGTGTCTTTTCCTGATTCAATCATTATTTTTTCGATTGCATCAGCCTCTAGTCCTAAATCTTCTAAAAATTTTCTTTTCATAATGTTTCCTTTCTCCTACTACGAACTTTTACGTGTTTTTCGTTCACGATGTAGTTATGCACTTATTCACGACTTGCATATAGTCGAATTTGAATATAAAAAATAGAAGTCCATTTTTGAACTTCTATAATTTAACTATTTGATTATTTAATGAGGATTAGGATTTGCACCTAACATAGAGTGCCAGTGTACACTCCTACGCCACTTCTGATAACGGTTACTCCTGTATTTTATTCGATTCGGATATTTCTATCACACTTAGCGTCTACCTATTCCGCCACCTCAAATATTTATATTAATCTTCTATTTTTCTTATTATTCTTTCTTCTGGAATTGGGCATATACCTGCTATATAACATTGTTCTCCAACTATACTTCCTTGTATATCAGTAATTGTTACTATACTTCCATTTGTTAATTCAACATTATCTCCTATCTTGTATTTCATTACTACTCTCCTTTCCAAAGTATTTTACACAATTAGGTGTATAATGGCATTTGCTTCCTCTTACTACTTCTAGAGTATTATTATTCTTTACCGTATATGCTTCTAAATTATCAGCAAAAGTATATGATATTTTTTGCTCTTTTAATACCTTCTCAATTTCTTCTTTGGTCCCATCAAAAAGTATTTCTAGGATATCATCTATTTCCATTATTCCACCTTCTCATATCAAAATATCTTTTTATTATTTTATTTATATATGTGTGTCTATCATAGTCACCTATATTTTTTAATTTATTATAATAATCTGTATTTGTACTTGCTATTTTAGCTTCTAGTTTTTCATGCAATAAAGAGTCTATTAAAAACTCCTTTGTGTTCTTGTCTTGTTTTCCTATTTCTATTTTGGTTATTTCTTTACATTCTCCCCAAGGATATTCAATATATTTTGTTCTTCCATTATCTCCTATTCTTGGATTATACTCTGGCTTCTTTTGAAATTTTATATTCTGTAATTCATTATTGCATATATTATCAATCTGCTCTTGTGATATAGCATACGCATTTCTTTGCGCTCTTTTTTCTTTAACTATTATATCACTTTTTTTAGTTTTTGTCATATTTTTATAGTCTTTTACATGTTCTCTTGTATATTCTCTCTTTAGTTCATTATCTTCTGTAAATGCATTTAATCTCTCTTGCCATTCTTTTGCTTTTAAACTAGCTTTCTTATAATTTTCTTCATCAATAATTTTCTTTGCAATAACTTGTTTTCTTTTCCATTTACGCACACCATTTTCAAGATATCTTTGTTGTTGTGTTTTTTTGTATTGTTCTTCATTTTCTTTATATGTAGAATCTAATTTATCTTTTTTCAATGGACCATACCACACTGTAAATAAATGCTTACAATTTATACCTACTATTCCTCGAACATCTCCATAATTGCAGTGTTCCATAAAATCTGGTAATTTTTTTTCTTCTTCTGTTGCTTTTCCATCATAGTTCCAACAGAAAAATTGTATTTCTTGCCACCAAGCATGATTTGTATAGTCTTGTCCTCCATCTCCTGTTCTTGCTCCAAAATGATTAGTAACTCTTACTATATGGTTTCCACTTTCTTTTATTACTTCTTCATTTACCTTTCCAGCAAGTCCTCTTGTAGCAACTAATAAATCTCTTCTAACTGTACCTATAATGTCATAATTCCTTTTCAAACCATTTTTATCTTGATATTCAAGTATTGATATTCCTTTTTCTCCAAGTTTATCTAAACTTTGTAATATTGCTTCTTGGTAACTATATATTCCTGAATTAGTCTTTATGTATGTTTCTGTAACAATATTTGTATATGTTTCCTTTACCTTTTCTTCTATAGTTTTATTCAAATTCAAAAAATTTTTTTCTGTTTCATTATAACTATGTTTTATTATATTTTGTATATTTATACTATTTATAATTTTTTTAGGATTTAATAATGCATTTTTTTGTGTTGCAATATTTAATTGTTCGACAGGTATTGATTCAACTCCTATTTGTCCCATGGCATCTAGTAATTCTGTTTTAGTTTTATTGATGTACTTTTCTAATAACTTTATTGTTTCATTATTAAGTCCACCCATTTCTTTTAATTTTTCAAAATACCAATAGTCTGAATTTATAAATTCTTCATTTAACTTAAAATGTTCTGCAATTTTCTTTATTAATTCGATTTCTAAATCACTATATATGGTTAAAATAGGTTTTATTGAATTTTGTATTTTATCTTCTATCATACATTATTCCTCTACAACTTCCTGTGGTAATTGTTCTTTACTTCTTTCTTTCATTTTATTTACATATTCTGTTGCTTCTTCTTCGGAGTATCCTCTTGTTTGTACAAAATACTCTATATCATCTATTAATCCAGCATTTTTTTCTATTAATGCCTGTGATTGTTTCTTTTCACTATCTACTACTATACTGTCATCCCAATCAAAGCAAATTTCTGGTTCAATATTATGTTTTATTCCATACAATGTCATTAATACATCAATTCCATAAACTAAACTTTCAAGTGCATTTTGCAAAGCTTTTTGTATATCAGAAACCGTTACATAATAATCTTGTTTACTTGATTTTATTTCGGTTGCTGTTTTTTCTACATTTTCTATTTTAGATATTACTCCAAATGCTAAACCACATTGACTTTCTGCTTGTCTTAACCATTCATTTAAGCCATTAAACAATGCTGTATCTCGTATTGCTGGGCTAAATACATTCCAAGTCTTTTCATCTCCAAAATCAATTTTTCTATAAAGTCTCTTTTTGCCTTTCGGTAATATATCATTTCCATTTTCATCTTTTTTTAACGCTGTAGCATCCACATCAATTGCAAGTTCAGAGCCCTCATATTCCCATAGTGTTCTGCTAAATTGTTTGTCTATTTCTTCCAATATATTTATAGCATTTGCAAATATCGGCGTTCCTATTGGGCTTGTATTGTCAACAGAATTAGCAATTGGTATTTTAAAATATCCACCCAATAATCTATTAACATTTTCTATTTGTAATTCTTCCTCTATTTCTTTCCACTCAGGAACTTTAAATAAACTTATCTTTTTTCCTAATGAATTTCTATTATGTATCGTACTTTTATATACTTTATTTCTAATTATCAAAGTTGTATTATTCAACTCTTGATATTCTAATCTTGTATAGACATCATTGCCTTTTATAATTTGGTCAATAAAAATAGCTCCTAGTAGTTCTCCAGAGCTATCAAATTTTACTGGAATAAACTTATCTCCTTGTATACAACTTACTTTTATTTTTCCATTACTATAAAATGGCTTAAAAAACATTCCACCTTTTGCAAGAGTATATTCCGTATTTGTTCTTATATTTTTCAAAAACCTTTGATATGTTTCATTTATTATGTCATCATCTACTTTTGACTTAAATTCTATTGTAACTGCTTTTGCAACCTTTTCACATATTGTTTTAGCCACATTTAATGATTTTATATCTTCGTTCAACCAGGGTGCTTTATGATTATAAATATTTGCACATAATTCTATTAATCTTAATACTTCATCATTATTAGATATATCTATATTAAAATCTTTTGCTATATCACTTGTATTAAACATTCTATTTATTGCTCCTTTTATATAATTTACTAATCTTTCAAACATTTTTTCCTCCTATTATGCTACTCTACTATATTGTCTTAAATATCTTTCCCAACTATATTCAAATGCATCTAGTGTATCTATATCTGATGTTCCATCATCTAGTCTTTCATCTTTTCCTTGTTCTTTAGGCTTATCATTATATACAGCATTTTCAAATGCTAGTTCCAATGTTTTACAATCTCGTGTCATAAAAAATCTACAACTCGCCATTAAACTTGTTGTACATCTAATTCTGTCTATTATTTCATTTTTGATACTGTTTCTAACAATTATATATGGATATTTATTAGATACTATCGTTTTTATTCCGTTTATTAGTGTCTGTTCTGCACTATCAGGATATATTGTACTAACTTGTCCATATTTGTTTTGTACTTTTTCTATAAATAAATCTATTGCACTATATAATTGTTGTGGAGTCATTCCTGTCGCTTCTATTCTTTCTGACATTAGTGCAGTCAATTTAGAATAATTATTCTTTAATCCACTTGCTACAAATGTATGTGCAGAACCATTTCCTCCAAAATCTATTCCTACTTGTATAAAATCATAGTCTGGTTTATCTATATAATATGCTTCTTTATTATCACTATAAACTGTATAAATAGATCCTTCAGCAGTTACCCATAATCCTAATATATTCCTTTTATAGAATACTCCTATAAACATTCTTCTATATCTTTCTTTTACTGCTTCTGATAACGTCAAATTATCATCCATTGTAAAATGTAAATATAATATATTTTTTTCTTCTGTTTTATCTACATATTCCAATTTAAACCAGTGGTTTGGATTTTTAGGATTACAGTTAAACCAAAATTTTGCACCTTCCACACTCAATCTTGCTATCCCTTGATCCACAAATGATTGTGGCATTAAAGCGACTTCATCAAAGAATATTCCCGCTAATGTCATACCTTGAATTAAATCTTGACTTGATTCATCTTTGCCTCCAAACAAATAAAAATAGTTAGTTTTTCCATTTTTACTAACTATTAATAAATTTTCACTTCTTTTATGTTCATATCTATATTTTAATGAATGCAATTGTTTCTTTAATGTATTTATAACATTTCTATTTAAGGATCCTATCGTTTTGCCACATATAGCAAAATCACATCCATCATACTTTTCCATAGCCCACATAACAAAACTTGGTGCCATACTTATGGTTTTTCCACTTCTTACTGCTCCATCTGCTATTATTCCATCTTTATCTTTCATAGGCGAATTATCATTCCACCAAGTAAAGACTTTTAATTGTTTATTAGACATTGATTTCCATTTAAAATTTGCTTTACCCTTCTTCATTCCAAATGTCCTCCGTTTTTCCATTTAAGGCTTCTATAAATGAATTATCATTTTCATCGTCATCTTCTTTTGGTCCTAATATATCATTTAAGTCTTTCAATGCAGATGTAAGTTCTTTTAGCCCTTTTCTGTCTATAATATCTATATATGATTTTATTTCTTCCTCTTCGTTTATTGTTTCTTTACTTAGTTTACGCATATTGTAATTATATTCTACTATCTTGGTCTTTTTTTTATTTTTTGCTATATGCATGTTGAGTTCATTATTTGCTTGCACTATCTTACTTAATAAATCATTTGCTACATCTTTTACTTGTATTATCTTATTTGCTTCTTTTTCTGATTGCTTTTCTATTACCTTTTCTACTATTTTATTGCTCTTTTGTTGCTCTTTCGTTGCCTTTTTCTCTGCCCAGCCTTTCGTTTGTTTATTAGTATTTCCGGTAGATTTAATGCTTTTACTTCTTAAGAACTCTTTTACTGACTTATATTCACTTAATATATATTCTTTTTCTAACTGCTTCCAGTCATATTTCGCCACCTCACTCACCTACTTTGTTTTGTCTTTTATGTTTTTATTTATGTTCATTTTTGCCTCTCACAATATAAAATTGGTTTTCCATCTAATAAAATAGAATCTATTCCTTGTTCTATATTTACACCATTATTTCGTTCATATTGTTCTACTATTTCATGTATAATGTCATAAGAATTTGCTACTATGTCTGCAACATCTTCTTCTGTGTATTGTTTTTCACAATGTGTTATATAATTATCTATATAGCAATGTGTTAATTCATGAATTAAAGTAGCTTTCTTTCTGTCTGCTGGCAAATCTTCGTCTATATATATTTTTTGTATATCACAATATGTAATACCGTAATATCTTGTATCTATTGATTTTAAGTTTTCTTCTTCATTTGCTCTTCTAATATTTTGCATATTTTTTATTGATTCTTGTGATGTCTCTGTTATTTTCCATTCTCTGTTGTTTATTTTGAATTTCATTTAATTAAGCACCTCTCTTTAATCCTATAAGGACAAAATACTTTACTTTCTCGTAAATTTGTAATTTCTAAAAAAGAACAGTTTTTACACTGTTCTGGTAATTCACTCTTTATTTGTTTTAATTTCCATTTTTCATTATATTTTTGCTCTTCTTCTATCATATCTAGCACTTCCTCACAACTGTCAAATTTACATACTTTACACTTTTTATTCCCATTTGGGCATATTTTATTATCTATTAAACATTGAATCATACTCTATTCCTCTTCTGTGCATGTTAATTTTCCGTCTATTCTTCTTATTATTTTACAATCTATATTCTTTTTGCATTTACTACAGTTTTCTTTTTTGAATTGTTCTATTTCTTTATCCATGGCTCTTCCTCCATTTTATTTTATTTTTCGACATATTTTGACATTATTTTTATTTTTAATTTGCTATAATTACCTTGATTGGAGGTGATTAATAATGCCAGATTTTAAAAAATTCTTAGATGCTATTTCTAAAGAAGATTTGTCTTTTGCTGAAATTCCTGTTACAGAGGAAAATGCAAACGACAGAGGATATCCATACATATTGCAAAGTTCTTCTAAAATTACTTGTATGATTTTAGAAAAATATCACAATTGGCTTACTCAAAACTATGATATAACTCCTAAGAAATAGTTTTATTACAATCAGTAGTTGTTCTATCAACTGCTGATTCCTTTGATTTAAAATCTTTTACTTTCATACAACTTAATTCTTTTAATGTTAAATCTTTTAAGTCTTTTACCTTTATTTCCATATCTTTTCCTCTTTTCTTTTATAAACACTACGAAATATGCAAGTTATATATAATTGCACTCTAGAACTGAACGGCTATTATTTGCCATTCTGCTATATATGTTTACATACTTCGTACTATCAATAAATATTATATTTGGAGGGTTTTCATCTCCTGCAGTTCCGAAGAAATCTGCACCGCTTTCTTGGCGACACAGGTAGGATTCGAACCTACGGTACTCTTTAGTACTCTTGTTTAGTAGACAAGTGCATTAAGCCATCTCTGCCACTGTGTCATATATTTGGATGCATCTTCAAGACTCGAACTTGAAACTTCAGCATTCAAAGTGCTGTGTTCTACCATTTGAACTAAGATGCAATATATTTAGAACTTTCCTAGCAAGTTCTATAAAAGTTTATATAAAAAAATAAAAGGTGCTTTCCAATGAACAATTTAAAAATATATATTAATTACCTAGCATATTAATAACACAATAAAAAGAATAGACATTTAAAACATCTATTCTTAAATCAACAAATTGGTTGTCACTTGGACTTATGAGATATTTCTATCTGCGACTTTTTATATTTTTTCTATTATAATTATATTACTTTAATAAAGAAATTAAAAGGAAGTTTTAACGAAATTTTAGCGAAGTTTTTAGACTTTTTCTTCTATTCCTGCATTTACTATTTTTAACATTCTTTTTATAGCATTATCTCTATAAGTTTGTAATTGTTTTATACTTTTATATTTTTCAAATTCATTAAAATATGCTTTTTCTACATAATCCCATTTTGACTTATTCATGTAATATGTTTCTATAACAAATTTTTCTTCTTGCGTTAGTGGATTTATCATGTTTTTTACTCTTACTACTATTTTATTTAATTTTGTTTTTTGCTCTTCTAATTCTTTTAATTTGTTTATTAAATATTCTCTATCTTCTTTGTTTATATGATTCAATTCTTTTTGATAATTCATAACTGTATTTGATACTTTATCAGATATTTTATTTGTATTACTATGTATACTATCATATGCTTGTCCAGCTATTTGCATATTTTCTATCACTTCTTCTTCAGTATCTTCATATACTGTTCCAGCATAATCTAACCTTTGTTGATATTCATCCATTTTTAAATCAATTTCTGTTAATTGCGCTTCTTTCTCTCTATGTTCAATTAACATTGTTTCAATATCTTCTTTTATGTATTTACTCATTAGTGTACCTCCTTAATCACCATTCCTTTATAATTTTCTTGTTCTAATTTTTTTATTAAGTTTCTTTCTTTTGATTTTAATCTACTGTCTAGTACGCAATATTCATATTCCATTTCTTTTTTATATTCTTGTTTAATCTTTTCTACTTTGTTTTTACATCTTTCGCAATAATCTATTGGTTTTTTATATAGAACTACTGTATCTAATATTGGTACTTCTCTTTTACATATATCACACTGTTGTATAATCATTTGTAACCCTCCGCTTCTTTTATATACTCTATTACACCTCTTTAGATTCTCTTTAGAAACTCTTTAGATGTAGTATAATTTATTAATTAACTTCTATTTAACTATTTTAAGATTATCTAATTCTCTTCTGATTTGTTCTATTCTATCATTTAATATAAGCGTATCTAAGTCTTCCCATTCCTGCCATTCTTCCATATCGACTATACCTCTCAATAATAAAACTATTGTATTTATAGTGCTTTTTCGAGAATCGTTTGGTGCTTTTAAAGCAAATACTACACTTATATATTCTTGATTATTTCCTTCCATTACTTCACCTCTTTTGCTTTACTTTCAAAATATTGTTTTATCTGTATTTTCAATGTATTTATATCCTCTAAACTGTTTATTTCACTATTAAATGCTATTTCATTTGCCATTAAATCAATTATTTTTTCTTTTTCTTCTAGCATAGATAAAACTGTTTCTAATACTTCTACATTCATTGAAGTATTACTTCCATTTATGTCTTTAGTTAATTCGTTTATATGTATTGACCATTTTATTTTTTCTATTGCTTGTTCTTTTGTCATATGTTAGTCCTCCTCTGAATTATCTAATATAAACTGTTTTACTGTTTGTCCTGTATATTTATAGGCTCTATCATCTATATATAATTGTGCTGGTAATTTTCTATTTGTTACACCTATACATTTCAAATCATTCCAAAATGTTTTGTCATTACTTATGCTTATTGCTTCACACCAAAATCCTTGTTTATTCCACCAATTTATTATTTGCATTGGCTCTCTTGTAGAACATATAAATATTGGTATTTCCAATTTTTGTAATAATAACATTAAATCTAATACTTCTTTATTATATTCATCATATATGTTTCCATCTTGCCAACCTTTTGAATATTTATGTATTACACCATCAAAATCAAAACATACTGCATGTCCTTTATTTAATTTTAAATCTAAACTTTTTTCTTTTATTTCCATCCTAATTCCTCTACTTTCTTATTATTTATCCTCTTTTCATTTTTTTGTTTAAGAATTTTCTTTGATATTCTCTTACATTATTTTGTCTTTGTTTTTCTTTATTTCTATTTTTTATGAATCCATTATCATTTCCGTTCATTTTATTTTCTCCCTTCTAGTAGTTCTTCATATGCTCTTATTTTCACATCTAATCTAATTTCAGTTTCTATATCATCACATTTTGCTTTTCTTTGTTTGTATTCCGCAATTTTTAATTTTATTATTGCATTTGGTGTGTAATCTTCTTGTAATTCTTTAATAATTTTCTTTGCTTGTTCTTTATTTATAATTAATTCTTTTTCAGTACATATATTTTCATCTGAAAAATTCAATATTTTATTTATATATTTTTCTTCCATTTTTTATTTTCTCCCTTCTAGTAGTTCTTCTAACTCTAATATTCTTTCATTAATTGCTTTTATTCTGTCTATATCTTTTACTTTATTACAAGTTTTTAACATGTTTTTATATTCTTCTATCTTGGCTTTTACTTTTTGAACTGGAATAACTTGACTTTTTATTTTAACTTCTTGTGCTTTCAGATTTTCAATTTTTCCAGTATATAACATATAATACTTCAAATTTAATTCTTCATTCTCTTTTAATACTCTTTTATAATCTGATAAAATATGCTCTATTGCTTCTTTGTCTTTATTGTCTATTGAATAATCATTATTAAATTTTGTTGTTATCAATTTTGCTATTCTTGCTATATCTTCTATTTCTTAATCTATCACAAATTGGCTTGAATGTGTTATCTGTTGTATCCCAACTTTTTATTTGTATTACTTTCCAAATTTCAATTTGATTAAATTTTTTATCCGTTATCCTATCTAATATTCTTTGTACTGCTCTTTCTTTATTATTTATAACTCTATTGTCAGGATAATCTTCATCTTCTTCTGAGAATATATCTATATATAAATGTTGTAATTTTACTATGTCCTTTAATTTTATTTTTATTTTATCTACTGTTTTTTCTTTCACTTAAAACACCTCCTACACTATTCGTTCTCTTAAATATTTAAAATATTTTCTTATTGGTTTAAACCATGTTAAATAAACAAATTGTTGTTCATAAAAAATATCGTTTAATTTATCAAATATGGAATAAATTATCTCTATTATAATTTTTAAAATATAATATGGAACATTTAAAATTAATTCTATGATACATAATAATTTCCAAAACATATAGTTAAGTAATCCTATTTTATTTATTTTTTCTTTCATTATGTATCACTCCTATCTAAACTTTTATTCTTCATTTGTCTATAATTTGCCCATTTTTTCAACATAGTTCTTCTTGCAATTTTTCTTTGATTTTCTGTATTTTTTGCCAAACCTTTTTCCCATGCTCTCCTTATATTTTCTTTTGGTGTTACATACTCTAAATTATTTAATTTATTATTTAACTTATTTCCATCTATATGGTCTACTTGTAAGTTGCTCTTTCCTAAAAAAGCATTTGCTACTAATTTATGTACTTTTATTGTTTTCTTTTTTTCTTTGTTATACAAAAGAACATATAAATATCCTTTACCATCTTTATATTGTTTTAAATATTTTTGTCTATTTTTTGTATATACTTTTCCATCTGTGTCTATTGTATAATTTTCAAATCCGTTCTATTTCTCTTATTTTTAGCATATCTATTCTCCTCCTACTTTATAGCAATTAGCCATATAAATTTCTTTTGTTAGTATTGTTTTTATGTCTTCTGCTAAAATAAAATTTGTATATCTACTATCAACTCTTATTTCTATTGGTTCCCATAAATCTCTTGGCTTATGTATATCTAATACTTCCATTCCATTTACTATGTCTCCAACTTCTATTAAGTCTATTAGTTGTTTACTGTGTTTTACTATGTTCTCTATTAAATAAAGTCCCTTTTCACATTCTACATATATGCTCATATAAAAATTAGAATTTATAAGTTTATCAATTTTTCCATCTTTTGTTCTTACATATTCGTTTACTTCTATCATTTTCTACACCTCATTTCCCCAACAATCCCAGCCTTCTGCTTCTCTTCTTGCAAACAATTCTATTTTCTTTGTGTCTTCTCCGAATATTTTTTCTATTCTTCTCATCACCTCGTCTGGTTTTACTGAATGTCCTCGTCTTTGTTCCATGACTACTTGTCTTACTGTTTTATCTACACTTTTTATATGTCCTCGCATAGCCAGTAAGCATAATTCTGCATTTGATTTTGTATAACTTCCCATTCCTGCAAGCGGCTGTCCGTCTTTTTTTGTTTTTACCCACGTAAACGCACATGTCTTATATTTAAATCCCCATGATTCAATCACCTTAAAAACTTCGGGCAAGCATGGCATTGTTGTCCATATGAATAATGCACAATTTTTTTCTCTAATTGTTTTTATGTATTTTCCTAACTCGCAAATCTCTTCTGTTGACATTGTTTGATAATGCTTTTCTGGGCAAAAATTCCCTCCGTTTTTACCTTTTCCCCACAAGTATGCCCATGGTGGGTCTGCATATATTATGTCGTATTTTTTATCTGTATTATATATATCTACTTTCATCTCTTATGTTCCTTTCATTTAATTTCTTCTATTTCTAGAATAACTTTACTTGATTTTCCATATTCAAAATCATCTCTAAAACCTTTTACAAAATTTCTGTTATCATCTTTTAATTTTCCTGCTTTTACCATTGAATCTAATATAAATTTTTTTGCCCAACATACATTGTCTAAATCTCGTCTTTTATTTTCTTCTATCCATATAAAATGTAATTTAATTGGTTTTTCATATACTGGTAATAAATTTATATACCAGCCTATGTCTTTTTCAACATTCTTTTTCATATTAGCTCCAGCATATCTATTTTTTCTGCATTCGTTTATGTATTGATTCAACGATGGCAGCCTAAATGGTATTTCTATTTTGTTCACTTTTCTTTAGCTCCTCTCTTAACTTTTTTTGCCAATTCTCTATTCCTGGTACAAAATATTTGCATCTTTCTACTGGCTTATAATCTTTGTTTTCTTGTTTGTTACAACCTAGACAGTAATAACATAGTGTATTCTTTTTTATTTGTTTCATAAGTTAGTCCTCTGGCATTTCATATACTACTTTGGTTGAACCAAAACAACTTGAACTACCATGTATAATATTTTTTCTATAACTTTCTATTATTTCTTGTAATACTTCTTTTGCTCTTTCTTCTGTTTTATATTCTCCTAATACACTCCAATTATCTTTTTCAAAATATGCATATATTCCATATCCGCTTAATTTCGTATTATCTATTCCTACATTTGCTTTTAAAATTGATGCAAATATATCTCCTAATTTATCTTCTAAGACTTCCTTTTGTGCTACATAATCAGTTATTTTTATTTCTGCTACCCTAGAAAAATTTACAATATCTTCTTTATTTTGTTTTACTATTATCATAACTACCTCCTAAAATTATTAAACCTTTAAACTTTGCTATTTGTAATTCTTGCTTTGTAATCCATTTTTGCCATTTCCCACATTTGCCACAATATAAGCCTCTTCTATTTCCTTGTATTTCTACAAATAGTTCTTCACTATCACATTTACTGCATTTTTCTTGCATAATTGCCTCCTAATCAATTCTTGGAATATGTTGATAATTTATTGCCTCAAATCCTGCTTGTGTCCTTTCATATACTGCTACTGTTTTTCCTGTGTATTCGCATTTCTTTTTATCTACTGCTTTTACATATCCCATTTTTTCTAATTCTGTTAGCCTTGGTGCTGTATAATTCCTTTCTGTGCTTGGTATAAATCCCAAATCAAATAATTCTACTGCTAATTCCTTTGCCGTTTTAGGCTTGTCTAATCTATTTAAGATTTGTATATATCTTATTTTTGTTTTATCTTGTATGTCATTAAAACTCATTTGCCTTGTTTCTGTTGTAATCATTTGTTTATCACTTCCTCTACTTAAATCTTTTATCTATACTCATTAAATCCATAAATAATTGGTCTTGCTCTTCTTCTGTCAATAAAGAATAATCACTACAATTTTTACATTCTGATATAATTCTTATTCTTTCATTTGCTTTTCCTTTTTCAATTTTCGCCTTATACTTATTAAATAAATATAAATAAATATTCTTTACATTCTTGTTTGTGTTACTTTGTTGTTCTTCTGTTGTTACTTTGTTGTTACTTTTTAATTCTTCAATTTGATAATCTTCCCATTTTTCAATGCTTACAACTGAAAATTTGTTGTTACTTTTTATACTAATCATTTGTAATTTTTCTAATAATTTTATGTATTTGTAAATAGTACTTTCTGTCATTTTTAATTCTTCTGATGCTTGTTTTCTTCCAAATACAAACTCACCTTTTTTTAATTTTACTATTTGTTGTCCTACTAACTGCTCTCTTTCTCTATGTGTTGCTTTTAGTAGACACCAAATCCAAATTTTCAATGCTTTTTCATTCTCAAATATGGGAGAATTTAATAATTTTCTAAATAATTTTATATAACTTGTATTTTCCATATCTCCCACCTTTTACAATATCAGGGATAAAACTTTATTTTGTCTTATCCCTGTTGTCTAATCTAAATAACTTTTTCCTATTAATCTTATAAATTCTTCTCTTGTATGATTTTTTTCATATTCTTTTTGACATTCCTGTTTTAATCTCAAATCTAACACATGTCCATATTTACCATGTACTCCGTATGTTCCTCTATGTTCTAAATATGTTAGCCATACTTTGAATCCGTTTTGCTCTGATATTTTTCTTTTTCCTGTACCAAAATATATATGATGTTCTTCTAGTCCATAAGTTTGCCCACTGATATAGCTTTCTTTTTTGTTTTGTAAAATTGATTTCATTTTTTATCCCATTCTTTCAATAAACTATTTATTTCTGCATCTGATTTTGTTTCTATATCTAACTGTTTACATTCTTGTACTATTAATTCAATTAATTTACTCATTTCTGCTGTGTTATAAACACTAGACCCATAATATGTAATGACATTTGTAAAACCGTTCTAATTTGCTTTTCATTGTTTCTGTAACCCAACCTAAACCGTGATTACTCCAAGCTTGTCTAAATCTTTCTACTGCTTCATTTTTTACTGGTATAATTTCATAACTTCCAATGTTTTTAATTAAATCTCTGTATATTTCTTCCTTGGGTATATTTAATTTATCTTGTAATTTTCCTAATAGTACCCAACAATAAGCATTACTGTCTAGGCTTCTCCTTGGTCGATATTCTTTTATCTCGAACTGTTTATCTTTTGCTTGTTCTAGTAAATAAGTTATTATTTTATTACTTGTTCCTATCATTCTGGGAATACCCCCTTTTTCAGGCATTCTGTTAATATTTCTAATTTTGGTAAATATTCATTTTCAATGAACTCTTTATCATAATCAACATTTATTAATTCAAGTCTGTTTTTATCTATTTCATTAAAATAGTTGTTATAATCGTTTTCTTGTAGTCCGTATGCAACTATATATAATTTATAAATACCACTTGCATACATTTCAACTTGTGCTTGTCTCCAATATTGTTTTGATACTTTAAATTCTTTATCTATATTGTGTGTTTTTACTTCGTAGATACAAGTATTTGTGTTTCCATCTAAATTTGCTCTTAATCTATCTTTAATAATTTGTTTATCTTTTTCTAAATCTTCTATTTCTAAACTATCAAGTATTTTGTGTTCATAATTGTTTCCTGCTTTCATTGCTTCATTAGATAAATTATTTTTATTAAGTCCTAATTTTTCAAGCCACCATTTTTCAAATGTTTTTGTTTTCCAGTTTCCTACAACCATACTTGTATCTGAGCAACCTATGTAATAACTTCTATCTTGACTTTGTATCAATGTTTGATAAATCTCTTTCAAAATTGCTTAAAGTATCAAAATAACTAAATAATGCTTTTACTTCATCTTCTGTTTTATGAAGTCTTTCTGCTATTTCTTTTACTGATAGACCTTGTTTTAATTTCTGTGTATATATTTGTTGACATCTTTCTTTAATTTTGAATATATCGTGTTTTGATAAATCATCTTCCCAATTATCTTTATCGCTTTTTAATTCGTCTTTTAACCATAAATCGAATCCTAATCCTGTCCTTATAGCAACACCTTTAACAAACAATCTAGTTTGACAATTCCATAATCTCTGTTGAGACATTGAATTGTCTTTGACTGGATTTGAACCATTTGTAACAGGTCCTCTTTGAATAAATTCTATGTCATCTATTACAATTTTTACTGCTGTTTCATATACTTGATTTGTATTTCCTTTACTGTCTTTAAATTCTTTTTCAGTCATATATAAACTACTTCCAGTTAATTCATTTACAACCGGTTCGAAATATACTTTTTCTGCTCCGTTTTCATGTAATAAATCAACAACTTTTGCCCAGTTTAAATAATCTGCTCCATCTCTTTTTTCTACCCATTTACTTACATCTATTTTCCTTAAATCTTCATAACTTTTTAACATTATTTTTCTCCTTTCAATTTTTTAATTTTTTCTTTTAATTCATTTGCATATTTATAGTCTTCACTGTCCCACTTGTCTTGCATTTCTAATAAAAAATATCTGTGTTCTAGTTGTTCTAATGTTTCCATTTTTTTCTCCCTCTTGCATCTCTACTAAAATTGTGTTAATATAATAGTAGAGTAGCTTTTATATGTTATTTTTGAACTAGTTTGATTTTGGTAGGTCGACTAGTTCTTTTTTATCTAGTATTGTTGTTATTTTCTTCTTTAAGTTATCAATATTGTTGTAATCTTGCTCTCGTAATACTTTTCTTATTGCTAACAATTTTCTATGATTTCTGTAGTTTTCTAAATGTTCTTCTTCAATTTCACTTCTTAACTCTTTTTGACTTTCTTTCATTTTTTTGATTTTGTCTTCTGCAATTTTTAAATTTTCTCTACTTGCATCAACTAAACTCTGTAATTCTTTTGTTTTTCTAAACATATCTTTCAACTCCTTTCTTGTTTTATTTTAAAAAATAATGTATAATATCCTCGAAAGTGAGGTTATTATTATGATTAAATTTATCCAACCACGAAATCTGTCTACTAATGTACATTTTGAAGATATTTCTTATTGTCCAATTTGTAATTCTCAGATTTCTCCAATATATCTTTCTTCTGAATGTCACCTTGATAAAAGTTCGTTTTCTGTATATTGTGAATGTCCTTCTTGTGGTAAGCCTTTTATTGCTTTTTTTAAAACATTATCCAAATCCATAATAGATGCTAGCACTTATTATTTGGCTGAAAATATTGAATATTTAGCCCCTATCCTTCCTGCATCTAGAACTTTTGATGATAAAATTGTAAATCTTTCTCCTAATTTTGTTGAAACATATAATCAATCTTTATCAGCAGAAAATTATAATTTAAACCAAATTGCTGGTATGGGTTATCGCAAAGCTTTAGAATTTTTAGTCAAAGACTTCTGTATTTATAAAAATCCTGATAAAAAATCTAATATTTTAAATATGTTTTTAGGTAATTGTATAAATACTTATATAGAAGATGCCAAAATTCAAAATTTAACAAAAGTTTCCGCTTGGCTTGGTAATGATGAAGCTCATTATATTAAAAAGTTTGAAGATAAAGATATAAATGATTTAAAACGTTTTATAAATACTGCTTTATACTTTATTCTTTATAATCTTAATGCTGATGAAGCCGAAGACATAATTAATTGTCAATGACAATTTCATTATCTTGTAATGAATCGTGGCTAGCTATCAAGTTTCCTTTAAAATCCCAGTATTGATAAATGTATCTTGCTGGGTCTTCTTGTGTTCCCCTACCGATTAAAGACTCGGTTTTTATTACTTTTATCACTTTTGCATTATCTGTTCCTCTTGGTCTTGCTGTTTCCATTTCTCCACCTCCTAATAAGTCATTCCTTGTAAAAATCCCCATACTGAAAATGCTACTGCTGATATATATAGACTGCTATATACTACTGCTCGTCCAATAAAGTTGTATATTTTGTCTTTGTTTATTCTTTTCATTTTTTTCACCTTCTTTCTAACTAAATATCTGTTGCATAATCTCAAATGCTCTATCTAAATCAATTCTTATACTTCTTTCTCCTGCTTTGATTTTTGTTTCATCAAATTCTGGTCTTGCTAATATTTTGTATGCTTGTGATTTACTTAACGAATATTGATTCTGAAATTCTTTTACCGTTATGTATTTTTTTCTTGCTTTCTCCTGCAATTTCGTCATCGGCATTTTTATCATCTCCTTTCGCTTTTATTTATCAATAGTTTTGCAAGATTTTTTTAAACGTTTTGTTGAATTAATAGCTAAAAAAATATCTACTATATTACAACTATATAATTTCGCCATTTTTTCTTTAAGAGTATCACTTGGATTTCTAAAGCCATTTTCAAGCATTGATAAATACTCTTTTGTTATGGCTAATATCTTTGCGGCTTGTTCTTGTGTTAAATCTTTATCTTCTCTTAAATCTTTTAATGTTCTCTTTTTCATTTTGCACCTCCTCAACAATTTGTTGAACACATTATATTAAACAATTCGTTGAATGTCAATACTTTTTTGAAAGTTTTTTTACATTTTGTTTAAAAGTGTTGACACTCTAAGAAAAAAAATTTACAATATGTTTACAAATTAAACAATTTGTTGTATAATATATTATATTATGTAAAGGAAATGATATTATGAATAGACTAAGATTTTTAAGAACCGAAAATGGTGAAAGTTTAGAAAAAATAGCAAAATATTTAAATGTAACAATACAAACTATATCTAATTATGAAACAGAAAAAAGGGATATGACCCCTGATACAATTTTAAAACTTGCTAAATATTATAATGTTTCAACAGATTTTCTATTGTGTAAGTCAGATGTAAGAAATCCAGAACAGCAAGAAGATCCACTAGGACTAGCCAAAATTGGATTTAATATGAAAGATTACAACCCACCTAGCGAAACTCAAAGGCAGCAAATAAAAGTTTTATTAGAGGTAGTTTTAAAAGATAATAAAAAAGATAATAAAAAAGATAATAAGGAGAATAAATAGCATGACTGAATTAGATAAAAAGAAAATTATTGATAATAAAAATGAAGCAATAAATAAAATAAATGACTATTTAGATAATTGTATTATTCAAGATAATACACATGCTAAAAAAGCAAATTTACTTTCATATTGGTTAAAAGACTATTTCAGATATATAGAACAAGAAGAAACATTTAATAGCTCTTATTTGAAAGAATACTCCAGAGGCGATATTATTAAAGTGAATTTAGGTTTCAATGTTGGAAATGAAGAAGGAGGCTTACACTATTGTGTTGTTTTAGATAAGAAAAATGCAAAATCATATTCTACATTAACAGTTATTCCTTTATCTTCAGTAAAAAATACTACAAAGATTAATAAAACATCTGTATTTCTAGGAGAGGAAATTTATAATAGCTTAGTTGATAAGTGTAAAAATTTAATTGAAAAAGGTCAAAATGAAATTCAGATTATAAAACAAGAAATTCAAGAATTGAGTGTCTTTCCTGAAAATACAGATGAAGAAAAAATAATAAAAGAATATAAAATTAATGTTTTGAATGAAAAACTAAACGCTAATCAAGAAAACTTAGAATTGATTTTAAAGATCAATGAAGAATTATCACAAATGAAAAAAGGAACTATTGCATTAGTAAATCAAATTACTACAATTAGTAAACAACGTATATATAATCCAAAAAGAGATTTCGATATTCTTTCTGGAATTAAGTTATCAGATGAAAAAATGGATTTAATTGATGAAAAAATACATAAATTATACATAAATTAGTATATTTTTCTTGACTACGAGCATAATATTTAGTATAATGTATTTAGAATACGTTGCTGTGTAATACTTAGTATTATGTACAGCATTTTAAAGAATACGTTATAAGACTTCGTAGTAATACGAGGTCTTTTATTTTTTATAGGAGATTTAAAATGAAATTAGAAAATTTATATGATTTAGCAGAAAAAGAACATATAAAGATATATGATTACTATATAGAAGATGCTTATGGTTGTTTTATAAATATAGATAAAATAAATGCCATTGCATTAAATTATACAAATATAGATAACTCATATATTGAAAAAGAAACTTTATCAGAAGAATTAGGTCATTACTATCAAGACGCAATATACTCAATTAACTGTACTGACACAACTTTAATTAATAAACAAGAATACAGGGCTAAGAAATGGAGTTATTATGTACTAATTCCTTTTGAAAAACTAAAATTAGCCATTAAAAATCGGAATCAATACAGTTTATAGTCTGGCAGATTATTTTGAAGTTACAATCGAATATATGAGCAATGCTATAAAATTTTATGAAGATAAATATGGATATATATACTAAGGATAAGTTGAAATATACTTATCTTATTTTTTAAGGAGGATTTATGAATAAATATAAAGATATGACTTATACAATTAGAAAAGATGGTAGGCTAATGAAAAAAATAACTATAAATGGAAAAACAAAATGCCTTTATTCCAGTGAGGCATCAGACTTATATAAACAATACATTGAATTTATGCATAATTCTTATAATGGATTGTCTGACCTAAAAAATATAAAAATGAAAGATTTTTCAATTAAATGGATTGAATTAAACTCTGCAAGCAAAGAAATAAGAACTATTGAAGAATACACCTCTATAGTTAATAATCATATTATCCCTTCTCTAGGTTTTAAAAAAATTAAAGATATAAAAAAATATGATATTGAGCAATTACTTTTAGATATGAAAAATACTCCTACAACCGCAAATAAAACATTAGCATATGTCAAAAGAATTTTAAATGATGCAATTGATAATGATATAATAATAAAAAATGTTGCTAATAATATAAAGCCACTAAAAGTTATAAAAAATGAGCGTAAACCTTTGACAATTGATGAAGATAAAATTCTTATTAGTTCTACACACAAATATGCCCCATTTTTTATTTTGATGCGTTATACAGGAATGAGGAAAGAAGAAATAATTCCACTTACTGTTGATGATGTTGATTTAAAAAATAAAACCATTTCTATAAATAAGGCTGTCGTACTTCTACATAATCAACCAATTGTAAAAACTACTAAAAATAATAGAATCCGTACTATACCAATTTTGGATAATATATATAATATGGTTGTTGACTTAGTAAATAATTCTAAAAATGGATTATTGTTCACTAAAGAAAAAGATGGCAAAATGTTAACAGATGTTGCAGTAAGAAGACATTTAGAAAGTTTCTTGTATAGTATAAATAAAAATCAAGAAAATAAAATAAATTTTACTTGTCACCAATTAAGACATTCATATTGTACAATGTTATATTATGCTAATGTAAAAATAAAAAAAGCACAAGCATTAATGGGTCATGCTTCCGCTTCTATGGTTTATGAAGTCTATACTCATTTAGATGAGCAAAGAGAAAACGCAGATGATTTAATAAATAATTATATTAAAAGTTGTACTGATTAGTTGTCAAATTTGTTGTATAAAAATTTATAGTGTATATCGATATAATATCTCTTGATTTTTTAATAATTA
>ERZ791923.724-NODE-724-length-43990-cov-3.116650_pt1 | contig 43990 bp, 23 predicted proteins | sample MGYA00510133_ERZ791923 | MGnify/ENA primary metagenome ERZ791923 (study PRJEB30046, sample SAMN00792106) | human gut metagenome | study: EMG produced TPA metagenomics assembly of the A metagenome-wide association study of gut microbiota in type 2... | reverse complement strand
TGACTTCCTGTACGCCGGCCTCGTCGAATTTCAGGTTATCCCACGGCGAAGAATTGGTAATCATATACCAACGTACGGCATCCGAACCGTATTGCTCTATCGCACCGAACGGATCCACCGCATTACCCAGACGCTTGGACATCTTGTTCCCGTTCTTGTCGAGTACAAGTCCGTTGGATATTACAGCCTTATAAGCCACACTGTCGAATACCATCGTAGAGATGGCATGCAGCGTAAAGAACCAACCGCGGGTCTGATCCACACCTTCTGCAATGAAATCGGCAGGATAAACCGTACGGTTATCCAACTCCGCCTTATGCTCGAACGGATAATGAATCTGGGCGTAAGGCATGGCCCCGGAATCGAACCACACGTCGATAAGGTCGGTCTCCCGCTTCATCGGCTTACCCGTGGGACTAATCAAAACGACCTCATCCACAAACGGACGGTGCAAATCTATTTTGTCATAATTGTCCTGACTGTAATCGCCCGGAACGAAACCACGGTCTTTCAGCGGATTGGAAGCCATCAGTCCGGCCGCTACCGCTTTCTCGATTTCGGCATACAGCTCCTCCACCGAACCGATACAGATTTCCTCACCGTCTTCCGACCGCCAGATCGGCAACGGCGTACCCCAATAACGGCTACGGCTCAAGTTCCAGTCATTCAGGTTCTCCAACCATTTACCGAAACGTCCGGTCCCGGTGGATGCCGGCTTCCAGTTGATGGTACGGTTCAGTTCTATCATCCGTTCCTTGACAGCCGTGCTGCGGATGAACCAACTGTCGAGTGGATAATACAGAATCGGCTTGTCCGTCCGCCAACAATGCGGATAGTTGTGCACGTGTTTCTCTATCTTGAATGCCATTCCGCGCTGCTTCAGTTCCATGCAGAGCGCCACGTCGAGGGTTTCGTCCTTGTCGGTCTTCTTCGGGTCGTAGGCATTTTTCACGAACTGGCCTTCCCACTTCCTGTATTCGTCCACACGGACACAACGCTTCACGAAGTCCTCGTCCAACTCGTCCAACAAATAAAACTTACCGGTCAAATCCACCATCGGACGGAACTCACCCTTGCGGTTGACCAACTGCATGGGAGGAACGCCGGCGGCCTTGGCCACCTGCGCATCGTCCGCACCGAAAGTCGGAGCGATATGCACGATACCCGTACCGTCTTCCGTCGTCACGTAATCTCCGGGGATGACACGGAAAGCCCCTTCCCCGGGATTTACCCAAGGAAACAACTGTTCGTAGGTCATACCGACCAAATCCGGCCCGAGGTATTCACCCACAATCTGATAAGGTATCACTTTGTCCCCCGGCTTGTAACCGTCCAACGGCATATTCTCGCCCTCCGGGTTCAGATAAGCCCCCAAACGCGCCTTGGCCAGCACCACTGTTACGGGTTCACCGCTGTACATATTATAAGTACGCACGCATACATACTCTATTTTCGGCCCTACGCACAATGCCGTGTTGGACGAAAGCGTCCAAGGCGTAGTGGTCCATGCCAAGAAATAAGGCGTACCCCAGCCCGTCATTTCAGGGCGCGGATCGAGCATCCGGAACTGTGCCGTCACCGTCGTGTCTTTCACGTCACGGTAACAACCGGGCTGGTTCAACTCATGCGAACTCAGCCCTGTACCGGCTGCGGGCGAATAAGGCTGTATCGTATATCCCTTATATAACAAGCCTTTCCGGTAGAGCTGTTGCAACAGCCACCAGAGCGTCTCGATATATTTATTGTCGTAAGTGATATACGGATGCTCCATGTCCACCCAATAGCCCATCTTATGGCTCAAGTCGGTCCATTCCTCCGTATATTTCATCACATTCGTGCGGCACTTACGGTTATATTCCTCGATGGAAATCGTCTTGCCTATATCCTCCTTCGTGATACCCAATTCTTTTTCCACGCCCAATTCCACGGGAAGGCCATGGGTATCCCAGCCGGCCTTGCGCTTCACCAAGAAGCCTTTCATAGTCTTGAAACGACAGAACGTATCCTTGATAGAACGTGCCAGGACATGGTGGATACCCGGATGCCCGTTGGCTGAAGGAGGACCTTCGAAGAAGATAAACGAAGGACAGCCTTCACGTTCTGTCATACTCTTATGGAAGACATCTGCGTCATCCCACATCTTCAACACCTCTTTGTTCACATCGGAGAGGTTCAGTTGCGTACGTTCTGCGAATCGGTTTGCCATATATCGTATTTTACTTTCGCGTTACTTTAAAATTTTGGCAAAAATACGATTTCTTTTTCAGAATAGGAAGAATTTCAATAAAAAACTGTCTCGACATCGAACTCCTCATCCCGGAAAATCGTTTGCCGCAGAATGAAAAATCAATCTCAAGCAAAGGACTTTTTGCTTTCCGCAGACAAGCAGCCATTTCTACTTTCCTGTATTACAAGACATTCTAAGAACCACAAATAAAGGCGAGGAATGCTCCCACGCATTCTCCGCCTTTATATAAAACTACAAACAAAAACAATTACATTCCGATCTGGCCTTTCCAATTCAGGAACCAGTTGTTCTCTAACATCAACTTATTGTAAAGTGCCCCGTCACGATTCTCCTTACCTCCACGCTTGCTGACCGGGTCGGCCACCCACGCATTATTATGGTAACGTTTGGCAAAACGGATCAAATCATAGAAACGCTTGCCCTCGAAACAGGTTTCCAATGCATTCTCATTGATAATCATACTGTCCACACGGGCCTGCTCTTCTGCCATATTCAGGTAGGCCCAATCCTTACGGCTCTGTCCTATATAACCGTTGATACGGTTACCATCCTTATCCAAAGAATCTACCATCGGATACGCATAATCCGGATCCAACTCAGCATAACCGCAACCGCGTGAATGTACACCTACCGTATTATAGGAATCGGTAGCACTACCGCCTTCCTCACCGATTCGGCCCTTACGGGTTTTGAATGTATTGAAATAATTATTAGCCGAATTCAACTCATTGAGGAATGCCAAGTCGGCATCATTACAATATACAGATACACTGTCGTCTACAACATCCTTACTGATTCCCGTAGCCAAAATAGCGTATGCCATACGGGGGAAACCGCCATTATTGAGAGCTTCGGCCAAACGCAGCCAAACATCAGTCTCGCGATAGATACCTATATTACGTTGGCTAACCTTGTAGATACTCTGCATCGTAAACTTATCGGCAGCCCCTCCTGTAGTAATATTAATGGTTCTCGAACGCCACTGAGCAGCCAAACGCAAATCGCCTTTATATATCGCAGATTCCTCAATCATATCTGGAACAACATCTATTGGACGATTTTCCTTGTCCAAAAACGAATAAGATTGTGCCTGACTGATCTCTTGCATGTGCAACGACGGCGTTATACTATAATTTGTCGAAGTAACGTAAATACCATTGCTATTGGTCGACGAATTGTATAAGCTTGGCACCTCACTGAAATATCCTTGGCTGGAAGCAGAGTCCATCGGGATGATAGTAAAAGTTTCCGTACCATATGTCCCCGGATTCTGTCCTGGAATAGAATAAGAAAAACCATAAGAGTTCCCCAGTGAAGAAGAATATTCCATCCAATAAGCTGAATACTGATTTGAGAAATAATAAATAGGCTTCACGAACCCGTCCCCTACACTACGCTCATCCATAATCCAACGGAAATAGCATTTGGCAGCCTCACGGTAATATGCACGTCCGGCGTCCGTTCCCTGACAAGAAGCCTTCCAGAGATACAAATCACCCAACACTACGTCTACCGGAAAATAACAGTTGGCCATCAAAATACTACCTACCTTATGCAAAACGGGCCACGGTGTATTGCTGTAAGGCTTCAAGTCATTGATAAAATAATCACAGATGGCTTCAATGTCCTTACGGTCTTTCACATCAAGACTGACATCGTTGGCATCCTGTTCCGTCAGCAACGGCTCCGTGTAAAAAGGCACCTTTCCATAGTTCAACGCCAGTTGCAGATACGCCCATGCACGGATGGATCTTACCTGAGCCATTTCTTTAGCAAAAATCTGATTGCCCCGATTGTCGTATGCAGCCGTATCAGCGTATGCAAGATAATAATTACAATTGTTAATCACTGCATAATAATCACGCGGACTATTATATTTGTTCTCATCCGTCACTTCGAAGTTGGCTAACGCACGCAAATCGGCATTGGCTTGAGTGGTCAAAGTAACGAGGTCGCCCCGCACCTCACCCAATAGGTTGGTACGATCGCCGATACCCTGCAACTTGTAAATAATACCAATCAGAGAAGTAGCAGTATCGGCTGGGGTAGTCAGATGGCTACCGTTTTCGTATATCACATAATCCGAAGTCGGTTCAAGCATGTCTTCGCAGGCTCCTAAGATACCTGCTCCGACAGCCGCCAACGCAATCTGAAAAATATAAGATTTGAGTTTCATAAGAGACTGAATTAAAGGTTGATTTTAATACCAAGCATAAAGCTACGGCTGTTAGCCAACAAACCGCGGTCTATGCCTTGTTCCAAAACACTGTTGCTCATAGAGAAGTCCGGATCGGCTCCCAAATACTTAGACACTGTGAAGACATTGTTTGCCTGTCCCCAGAAGGTCAAACCATGAATGAAAGTATTGTTGATCGGAAGCTCATAACTTAACGTAATAGACTTCAAACGAAGATAGCTGGCATCCTCGATCCAACGGTCGCTGAAACGGGCATTGCCCATCGGATCCTCCCACGTCGCTGTCGGCATGTCGGTCTTCTGCCCTTCATAACTCCAACGATTCACCATCGTTATTGACTGGTTCATGAACCGACTTCCACCTTCCAACTGCGAACGCAAGTAGTTATAGGCATCGTTGCCCAAGCTGTAATTGAAGTTCACATCCAAACGGATACGCTTATAACTTAAAGAAGTAAAGATATTACCGTAAATATCCGGGTTCGGATCTCCGATGATCTGCATATCCGCCTTGTTGATTTCCTTATCACCGTTATCGGCAAACTTCACGTCACCAGCTCCGAAATAAGTCTTGTCAATACCGTTCTCACCCAAGATATACAATCCGTCGGAAGCAGCTTCTTCCGAAGTAGCATATACGGACGTACCGGCTGCAGTGGTTTCGGTCTTATATCCGTAGAACAAATTCACAGGCTGGCCGATTTGCGAACGGATGGTGGCTCCGTAAACTTCGACGTCCACATAGTCCTGCCCGTCAGGCAGAGCCGTCAACTTGTTCTTGTAATGACCGACACTGGCACCCAACTCCCAGTTCCAGTTACGAGTGGCAATAATATGGCCGTTCACCGTAATGTTATAACCTTTGTTCTCCAAAGAACCGCCGTTCACCCAATTGTTCTCCAAACCGGTAATAAAGTTCAGTTCATGATAAGTCAACAGATTGTCTGTCCAACTCTTGAATACGTTTACTTTCAAGTTCAAACGGTTTTTCAGAAAATTCAACTCCGTACCGAAGCTAAAGCGACGGGTCGTTTCCCACTGTACTTCCGTATTACCCAAATTACCCAACACCAAACCATTAGCCTGATTCTGGAACAAAATACTCTGGAAATAAGTACGGGTTGCATCAAAGTCAATACCGTCGTTACCGCTCACATCGTATCCCATCGTAAATTTAGCATAGTCTATTCCCGGTACATCGAACCAACTTTCGTTGGACAACACCCAACCAGCCTGAATTCCTGGAAAGACCCCCCATCGCACACCGGCCAATTTAAACCCTTCTTTCGCATCCTTACCGAAACGCGACGAACTTTCAATCGCCAAATTACCTTCTACGAAATAACGCTTTCTGTAATCGTAACGGGCCTGGCCATACCAACTCATTGAAGTCCACTCGTTGGTGCTACCGGTAGTCGTCTTGTTTTGCGTATCATTGATAAACGGAGTTTTATCGCTACCCGTATTGTAACCCAACTGTGTGTCTACCTTGTAACGGTCGTTCATATAACGGAAACCTCCCAAAAGGTCTATACTATGTGCACCGTACTGATTTCCCCACTCTATTTTCGTATCACTCGTAATAGAGTTTTGCGAAGAATAAAGCGAACGGATTTCATTTTCTACCGTAAGACCGATAGAAGACACATAGTAATCAGGCACACCGTTGATGGGTACGTAGTACTTATCGTTCGTATTTGTCAACGTATAGCTGAACAAAGAGCTGAGAGACAAATGTTTATTGAACTGCCATTTCGGAGTAACAGCGAGGTTCAGATATGAATTTTCAAAATAATTCTTATTCTGAGCCGTACCGTACTCATTAATTGAAGCCGGATTGGCCAAACGATAATTCACATTACCAATCGAAGACAAAGCCTGATCCAGATAGTCCTCGTCGCTGTTATCGAATGCCACATCGGAAATTTTACCGTTGGAATAAGCATACGGACTCAACATCGGACTTTTCACCAAACCAAGATAATTGACAGAAGTCACCGTTCCTTCATCGTAAGCTTCCGGTGCGCCCTGATCTTTCAGGTTACGCGTTACGTTGCTGTAAGAAGCGTCAAAACGGATGAACAAATGCTTGAACATGTTAATATCCGTATTGAAACGAATGTTCAAACGATTCACATCATTGTCCTCCAATACACTCTGAGCACCATTATATCCCAATGCGAGGAAATAGCTGGCCACCTCATCACCTCCTTGTACCGTAATACCATAATTCTGCGAGAAAGCCTCACGGTAGATGACATCGTTCCAATCCGTATTGTTATTATATTTATTGTAATAGTAATTATTCGGATCGGAAGTCAGGAACTGGAATTCCGACAAGTTCGTACCCGTCGTCTTCAACAAATCTGAGGCGTATGTCTTGAACTGCGAACCGCTCATCATCGGAAGCGATTTCGGCAATAAGGTAATGCCGGCCGACACCGTGGCGTCGATTTTCGTAGCCAAACTCGTGTTACGCTTCGTTTCGATGAGAATCACTCCATTGGCACCTTTGGCTCCATAAATAGCCGTACCGTTGGCCATTACCTTCACGCTCTTGATTTCATTCACGTTAAAAGACGTCAGGATATCATTGTAGAAACCATCGTGAACCATCGTACGATCATATTGCTGATCTACGATAACCCCGTCGATCACGATCAACGGCTGGGCGTTGCTGTGCAAAGAGTTGATACCGTTCATCATCATGAAGTTTCCGATACCAGGCGTACCTCCACGAGAAATCGTACGGACATTGGCACCCAACTGGTCACCGATTTCGGATGTGATATTCAAGGACGGACTATAATCGAATTTATCTGCCACCACCGTATTCAAGATATTGTCGTCCGCACTGTATGCCGAACGCATGACACTGGAATATAGGGTCACATCGCGCAACTTACCGGATTGGTTAATACCCACACGAACCGAATTGTAATCCGGAGCCGTAACTGTCAAAGCCGTAGCAAACTCTGGCACATCGAGTTTATACGTTCCGTCCTCTTCTGTCAACGTACTGTAGCCATCGTAACCACTCACGCTGACCAACGCTCCACCCAAAGGAGTACCGGACGTCACTGCGAACACTCGTCCGCTAACCGGACGTGTCTTTACATTTTTCTTTATCGGACTGGCAGGTCTGGCCGCAGTCACGGTGTCGGCAGCAGCCTCTTCCTGAGCATAGCCCCCCAGAGTTCCTGCCATCAACAATGCTAAACAATAGAATCTATATCTTTTCATTACTCATGCTCTAATATTGTTCTACAATCAATTTTCATCGCTTCTGGAACTGGATGTAGGACGTGGTTCAAAAATCACACAGTCTATCGCCAAATCCTTGCTGTAACCGTCCGGTACCGTACGCCCCTTGATAGATTGTATGGTCAGCAACACTCTGGGATCTTCTTCTTCGAAGTTACAAACCGGAAATTTAAATCCTGTCGTTACCGTGACGGTATCCATCTTCGTGGCATCGACATCTACATCCGTACACAAAGTCACTGCATTGCTCCCTTCAATCATGTCACCGGTTCTCGACGAATAATATCTGATTTTCGCAGTAAACTGGCGCTTCAACTGTGCGTCTTCCTTAGCCAACGAGTCTCCGGCCAAAGGAGAGGCAAACACCACTTTGATGTCGTAAGGACAATTGGAAAGCGTGTTAGGAATCTTAAAAGTAATTTCCGGCTGGTTGGTACGTCCCGAACGTGCATCCTTTACCACCAGATATCCATTCGCAGATACTATAAAATTCTCATTAGTTGCATCTACATAGTTTACCTGAATCGAAGTCGAATCTCCTGAAAGCGTCACCGTTGAATAATTATTAGCGTATTCTGCTTCTACCTTTATCGGACTCATGTAAATCAACTTGGTAGGAGGTATACGCCAATCCGTAGCTTTGTACAAACGACCGTTACTGCAATCTTGAGGTGTCAGTCCGTAAAGCAACCCACCTGCCTGCATTGGCCATTCGAACTTGGAGAAATCCGGATAAAAAGATTGATACGTCGTAGCAATGATAGAATCCGGGTTAGCTGCGTTGAAAGGTAATTCCTGTGACCTCACATTGAAGAACGAAGCATACACTAACATAAATTTAGAATAGAGGTTCTGCAAAGAGTCACCGTCTTCTCCTAAACTTTTATGATAGTCGAAATAAGAACGATACTGATCTATATTTTCTCTCCAAATCTTGTTGGTAGGAGCCACAAACCAGTATAAACTGTCTTCAGAATCAATCCGGCCTAACTGATTGAAAATAGGATTATAATTGTACATCACAGAGTCCAAATAAACCGTTTCACCGTCTACGATACCACCCGGCACACTGGCCTCTTCGTCAAGTTCTATACGATTCCATGAAAGGAAGAAATTGGCCACACTGTCCAATCCTTGATCTCCCTCTGATTCCATACGAACACGTTCCCAAATATTAGGGAAGAAAGTAACAGCTCCGTCTACCTTATAAAGCATACCATTAGAAGACGGAACCCCGCTACCTACCATGTTCACTTCTCCGTTAAGCATGGAACTGGTCAAACTCAAACGTTTACCATTCATCATTTTAACAGTCTCATCCTTTGTCAACGAAGAAACTTGCTGATTGTACATGGATATATGATTCTTGATAAACTGATTCAAAGTAGCATTATCATCATCAATTATCCCTTGGCTTTTCTCTCTCTTATAGGTGTCAATCCAAGATTGAGCTTCCGCATCCGTAATTTCCGGAGCCCAAACCGTAAACACCTGATTGGCATTCAAAATGTCTTTGTAGCCACAAGAATCCAGAACCCTCACGAAAGGACGAATGCTCTCGTCGAGTTGCATATTTTCCCACAGGGTTGCACCGGGCACCGTACCATTCACACTGTAATGGTCATCCCACGTATCCGTACAGGATACACCGACGGTTGCGGCGGCTAACGCCACAACACCTGTCTGTATATAATATTTTAGTTTCATTTTCTTTAGCGTTTAAATGTAAATATTAGTAAACATCCTCACCGATACCTCCGGCTCCACAAATACTTATAGGTACCAATTCCATATAATCAAGAATGAAACATCCTCTGTTCCCTTGTGTGAATACGGAACGGATACGAATTTTATGATCCGTATGGGGTTTTACCTCTACATCGCAGATTTTACGACGGAAAGTATAGGCATTATTATACATCAACGTACAATTATTGGGACTATATCTCGGAGCATCCGTTCCGTCATTCCCCGTAAAGATACTCTTCGGCCCGCTATAATAACCGTTGTTCTTCATCGTACGTGCATTCTCCTCCAACTGTTCACTGGTGTAAATACCGGAAGAACTTTCTTCTGCATTTCGAAAACCCGTAGTCCCATTATAAAGCCCTCCGACGCGTGCATCATCCGCACGATAGCGCATATCGATAGGAATTCCTTGCGGTATGCCGTCCACATAAACCTGGGCAATACCACGATCCAACATACCCGGATAACCTAAACGAAGTTCATACGTGCCGGGAGGAACATTAGGCAACGGGAAAGTTACGTCGTAACTCGTTCCCAAAATATTAATCTCATCTCCACCCCAGTTCCACCAATAAACTTTCGGACGCTGCACAAAGAAAATGGTATTCTCACTGAACTCACAATTCTTCATATATCCTACCGGAATATAGTAATTATATCCACCGTTTTCACCTCCATTCTCATCATTGTCATGAGCACCGTAAGCCTGTGTCGGATTCCCACACAAACGGATATCATTATTGGTCAACTCTGGCCATAATGTGTAAAAATCCACACGCACTCTCGTATTCATCACGTTGTTACGCATCGCCTGGTCATAAGCCACGACATCGTCCAAATAGAAGTAAGACACGTTCAATGAGAAGTTCTCCGCGCCTGGCTGAGTCAAATAAGCACCACGCACTCTGTCATAAGAATTGTACTCCGTAGCTGTACTATGGTTGATATAGTAACCAGCCGGATGTTCTACCTGCTTGTCCACAGTAGCATACACTCTCTCCAACTTTATCGTGGAATAATCCAACAACGTAGAAATCCACTCCGTAGGATTGGCATAGGCCGTATTGGTACCCCAACAGTTAATCAACTTAGCCGTACTTGCAAACAAACGATCCAGAATATGATAGGACAGGAACATATTCAACGGATTGTAACGGCTGGTCAAAGATTCTTTATTCCAATACTTCTCTTTGTACGTCCTTCCCTCAGAATCGTCAGGATCTACTTCATTCAAACCGAAAATATTGGCAGCCGCATTATCTTTATATTTCTCAACGGCCAAATCGTACAATGCATCGACTTTCTGATCTAAAGTCATATTGGCGTTAAAACGATCGCTGTACTTCTCATACAACACCTCATCGGGAACGATAAGTAATGTAAAACCCTGATAGCGGTGATCCGGACGTTTGGCATAATACTCGTAGCCTTGATCACTCTCGTTGAAGACACCTCCGGAATGAATTCCGGTCTTGAACTCCGGATAATTTTCTTTCCAGATTTCATAGCTGTCATCACGATAATGAATCAACGAGTCCAACAACCCTGTACGACTAAGAGCCTCATAATAAATTGTAAACTCATCATGATTATCATCCAACAGACTGGAACCCAAACTGGTATTCGGTATTAATACTCGATCTACCGGATGAACTACTCCGTTGTCCACAGAGTCATTCTTCAGCTCGTTGATAATGGCGGAACGACGGTTGATTACACTTAACGTCATCCCGTTCGCATCTACCGTATCCCCGTTCGTCACGATAATCAAAGGCAAGTCAAGTTCATTATTTATTTGCTCCGTTTCGGAGAAATTATAAGTGTACTTGATGCTATTATCCACCAAACAGGCTTTCACCAACGTATCGCACAATTCAACCGGAAGTTCCTCGACCGAAGTGTAACCACGTTCTTTCAAAAATGATTCCACTCCGGAATTGATGGCCGGATAGAAAGTTCGGGAACCACGACTTGACAGAAAATCCATCTCACCGGCACGCTCGACAATACGCTTAAACAGGCTGAAATCCTCACGATTCTTCAAAAAATCACTCATCATCTCTCCCGTAAAAGTATAGTAACTATCAGCCGCCAAGTCATCATTACAACTGGTGAACAGACTCATCTGTACCGTTAACAATAAAACGGTACACATGGATATTAATATTTTAAACAAACACTTCATAACAATTATTTACCTGTTGATTCATAAGAGTCACCGGCCTCCGGATAGGCAGGATTCTGCTTCAAATTAGAGTTAACCTGCAATTCGTCGTAATTATAAGGCCAATAAACCGCCATCATGTTCTTAAGCTTACCCGTAGCAGTCGCTGCATTTTCCGTAAACTTACTTTGCACGGCGTCCACCAAGTATTCCGTATTGCCGTCACGACGGGTATGACGTACCAAATCAAACCAACGCTTGCCCTCGAACAAGAACTCACGTCTACGTTCGTCGAACACCAAATCCATCAATTGCGATTTCGTAGAATAATTACTGTAACTCAGAGAAGAAGAAGTGTTCGGTGCCGAACGGTCGGCAATAGCCTTGATTAACTCAAAAGCAGCTTGCCCCAAACTATCATTACGCTGAGTAGATTCTTCTCCCATCATGCAAATCAAAGCTTCCGCTTTAATCAACATCATATCGCTAACCCGGTAAAAAACCCAATTGGCATCATTCTTTGTCATACGACTGACATAGGCCAAACCGCTTCCCGTAGAAAGACTCGGATTAATGCTCATATAGGTATATTTGGCAATATTCACGATTTCCGGATTAGACTCATTATCGACATGTATGGACTCTTTAATACGCGTATCTTTATTCGAAAGAAATATTTGAGGGGATGCTAACTCCTTCCAAAGAGCCTCTGCTGGCGCAAACAACCCATAACCGGGATCCTTATCATTAAATTTGAAAGCACGATAAAAAAACTCGGCCGGTACATCATTCGATTTAGAACCATCGGTCGTACTCTCTGAAAAGTCCAATTCAAAAATACTTTCAGGACCTCCGCCCTCACCGAAATTAAAATCATAGGCAGCACCTGCCAATAAAATGGTGTTGTCATTATCCGGAACCAAAGGATAACGGTTTACTTGATAATAAGAAGAATAGTTATTCGTGAAATATTCTTTCTTAGAATCAATGACCATTTGAGCATATTTCTCTGCATTGGAATAATCATCTATCCACAAATACATATCAGCTAACATCGCAAAAATTGCATTTTGCGTGATACGTCCGTAACTAATATCCTTACCGGACTGTTTCGGCCATACTTTCAATGCATTCGGCCATACATTCAATAAATCATTAATCAGATTCCGAACGATGACATCCCCGTCTGTAGCCGGAAGATTCAATTCTTGCTCGTCATTTGTAATAGCCTCTGTATAATAAGGTACATCCTTAAACGTACGCACCAAATAGAAATAACAAAGGGCACGCAAGGCCGTAACCTCAGCTATCGTAGCCTGCACATCACTCGGCAAATAGTTAGGGTCTTTCTCTGCCACCTCCGGTGCTTTCTTGATTACCAGATTACAACGGTCGATAACAGAATAGAAACTCGACCAATCGGTATAAGTATTAGTGGAAAGAATATTCTCACTCAAAATATACCCCTCTGCCGAAGTCGCGCTGAAATCGGATTTGAAACCACGACGTGTATTGTCTGAACGGCTCTCTCCCCAGATGAACAGGCGACGAACAAAGTCGTCATCCTGCATACGTGTGTAGCAACCTGTCACTATCTGGTCCACGTCGTTCTTTTCATTCCAGTAATTATCTTCATATACCATGGTCAACGGATAAATATCCAAAAAGTCTCCACAAGATGTCATAGACATCCCGACCATGGCCAGAAAAGCTGATCTAAACCATATTTTCTTCATCTTATTCATAGCATTATCAATTAGAAATCTACTGTGACACCAAAAGTATATGACTTGGCACGCGGAGTCTGTGCATTATCTTGCGTCACGCTATATCCCCCGTAACCCAACTCCGGATCCACGCCGGAATACTTCGTCAAGCAGAAAAGGTTATTAGCACTCGCATAGAAACGTAAACCGCTCAAGCCGATTTTCTTCACCATCTTCTGTGGCATATTATAAGAAATCTGCAAATAATTCAAACGTAAGAACGTTCCGTCCTCTATGAAGCGGTCACTAATCATTGTATTATAATTCGCAAAGTTCCCATTCGAACTCAATGCACGCGGAATAGATGTAAAATCACCTTCTTTACGCCAACGGTAGTTCACGGCCTGACTCTGATTATTGTTAGACTCCATGTTCTCCATATTCAAACGGGCAAGATTTACAATATCGTAATCCACACGGTAATTGAATTGTGCATTCAAAGCCCAGTCGCCATAATTGAACTTTAATCCGAAACCACCGGTCAACTTTGGCAATGAGTTACCCAAATAAACCACATCGAGTTGGTTGATATTACCGTCGTGATTCACATCTTCATAAATCGCATCACCACCTTTAAACTCATATCCGGTACCACCTGATATGTAATTGAACATCATCTGCAACGGATCACCCTTCATGTCACGTACGATTTCTCCATTCGCATTGTATACAAGAGGAGTTGTCCAACCACCGTTGTTATTGAAGTTGGCAATGAAAGCCCGTGCCTCCGCATCGCCGTCGGCAGCCAAGCGCTCTTTTTGCAGATAAGTATCATAATTATACATATAAATACCCTTGAAACGATAACCGTAAATGGCACCGAAAGGATTGTCTACCTGTACGCGTTGCAAGAGCTTTGCATTTTTGGGTTCCCAATCGTTGTTCAAAGTCTCCAATACACGGGGATCCATTCGGGTAATCACATTCTTGTTATTGGCAAACGTGAAATTCAAATCCATCCAGAACTTACCTTTTTGAATCAGTTTGTTGGTGTTCAAGTTGATTTCCCAACCTTTATTGTTCATGTCACCCACATTCTGATAAGGATAAGTTGTGAAACCGGAAATACTAGATATCCTCACATTCGCCATCAACATGTCTTTCGTGGTCTGTGTATACAAGTTGATATCAGCCTTAATACGGTCATCCCAAAAGCCCAAATCGAAGCCCACGTTCCAAGTATACTTCATTTCCCACTTCAAAGTGTTTAATTTCAAGTTGTTCGGAGCCATACCGGTAGCACCGAAATAGTTGCCTGCCGCACTGTACTGGTTGACATACAAATAGTCCTGATTAGGTTGGTTACCCGTCATACCCCATCCCGGACGAATTGAAAGCATAGACAACCACTTACGAGTACTCTCCATCCATGGCTCATCTATAATATTCCAACGGCCGGAAAATGCAGGAAAGACACCCCAACGCTTACCCGGACCAAACTTGGTCGTACCATCTACACGGGCCGATACGTCAAAAATGTATCTTTCTTTATAAGCATAGTGAGCAGAGAACGTATAATAAAGACTTCTCCAACGATTGAAGTTGCTGGACATCCCCGGAGTAATACCACCGGCACTCGGAGCTTCCACACCGTTCGGCAAACCTGCTACTTCGGTTTTCTGGTCACTTGACGTACCTGAAACCAATTGGAAACGTCCCATCGTCATAAATGAATGATCTTCATTCAAGAAATGAGGTACAAAAGTCAACGTGTGTGTAGTCGTAAACGCCAAACTCTTAGAACTATAACTCGTAGCCTTGCTCACTCCACCAGCATTCCAATTGTCTGTCGACAATTCACGCGGATAATAAGTATCTTCGTATGCATTGAACACATTCATGATGACCTCTCCATTATAAGTCAAACGGTGTTTGGTATCATCAATTCCCAAGAAGTCATACTGCAACTCCAATTTCGGGTCGATGGCGTATGTCGTATAAGAGTTCTTGGCATACTTGGCACTCGCAATCGGATTCACCCACCCTCGCTGGTCTTTCAACGCATCGTCAGCTTTCAACATCTCGTAATACCGTCCCAAAGAATTACCTTGCTCATCCTCTTCGAAAATAGCCAAGTTCGGCATCTTCTTATAAGCAATAGCCAACAAGTCGTCAGAGTTCCTTTGATTGTCCGTATAAGTCAAAGAGAAGTCACTCATAATCTTGATGCGGTCACTTACATAATAATCCAACATCGTACGAGTTGTAAAACGATCTAACTTCTGTTCGATGATAGAACCGGTTTCATGGTCATAACCACCTGATATACGAAAAGTTGCTTTCTCTCCACCACCAGTAATAGAAACGAAATGATTCTGGCGTAAACCAACTTGTTTCACTTCTTTCACCCAATCCGTATTGTTGTTGAACATCTGCCATTCCGAGAACACGCGCTTATCTGTAATATAATTGAATTCAGGAATATTAGCTGCCGCATCACTCAAACGAGGATTGAAATACGCTTCCTTCATCAACATCGTATATTGATCGCCCGTCAACAAATCCACTCCATCCGGCTGGTAGGTACCTGTCAAACGAAGAGAATAAGTCAATCTCGGTTTTCCACGTTTACCACGCTTTGTTTTAATTTCAATCACACCATTCGCACCTTGAGAACCCCAGATCGCCGTAGCAGCAGCATCTTTTAAAACGCTGATACTCTCGATATCCTCCGGGTTGATATTCAATAATTGCGCGAACTGTTCATCATTGGCATTTTGTACATCAAAGTTACTCTGATCTACATTCCAAACGTCACCGTTCACCACAATCAAAGGTTCGGAACTCGTCAACGTACTGATTGTAGACGCACCACGCAAACGCATCGTCGTACCGGCACCCAAGTTACCGGAATTCATCACGATATCCAAACCGGCGATACGACCTTGCAAAGCTTCATCTACGGACGTAAGACCCAAGCCTTCAAATTCCTTGGCATTAATAGTCTGTGAAGCGAAAGAGACCTCGCGTTCCGGAATAGCCAAACCGGATGTTTCCACACGTTTCTTAGCTTTTACTTCCACCTGCTTCAATACCATAGCATCCTCCAACGTCACATGATACACCTTTTTATTAATAGGAAGAATCTGGGTCTTCATACCCACATAGCTAATCTTCAAACGGTTTTTAGGATTCTTGATTTTCAAGGTGAAATTACCGTTAAAATCTGTCACTGTGGCAGATATGTTACGGTTAGAAGCGTCCATTTCAACAATAGCAGCCCCCACAACAGGCCCGAAAGAGTCGGAAATCGTTCCACTCACACTCGTTATTCCCTGAGCATTCACTACCGTGGCAATAGTCAGGCAGCAAATTAAGAAATAATATTTTAATTGTTTCATTGTCTTTATCATTAAGGTTAATTACCTGAAATCTCATTGTAGGCATCAGACAACTCTTTTGTATAGAGCAATGGTTTGTCTATCAGATGTACGACTGCTGTAGAAGAGTTGAAGATACGGGTTGCCGATTCAATATCCGTACATGCAATAGGTCCACTCGCAGAACCGTCGCTTGAACTTACACCGGAACGGAAGCGATATTCACGTGCAAAGTAATTGCCATCCAAAACCTTACGGGGAGCTTCCCCTTCAATTTCCATTTTATTGGCATCATTGCAAGTGATGACTATACTTCCCGAACCAGCCTGACCGCTGTTCGATACGGTAAGCGTGGCAAAACGGCTTCCTCCCATATAAGAAGTTTCGTAAGTACCCGATGAGGCAGGAGCTGTCTGATAAACCGCACTATTCTGGATATGATAACGTATAAAGTTATTAATCAATGTATTCATGCTATCTATCTGAACCTCCAATCGAGCAGCCTCTTCCGGATTGCTGTTCTCGATTTCATCCAGCTTGTCTTCCAACTCAATCACATCTCTCCAATCCGGAAGCAAGTTATTCTCATACATTTTCTCTATCTCGGTTGTAGGCGGAGCATACACTGTATAATTATAGTTCTCCATGACCGAAAGGGTCAAACCATTGGAAATGGTCTTGGCAGTACCCGTAGAAGAAGACCCGCTTGTAGTAATGTTATAGAATTGAGATACTAACGTGCTATTCTCCACCATATTAGAGAACTCGCTATAACGATTATCCTTTGTAGCCAACTCCTTTAATAAAGTAGGAACGGATTTTGAAGCAGACATCACCGGTTCCATATCTACGATAAAGGTTTCACCATTACCGTCAGGATTCTGCCCCATGTTATAATAACCTTCCACCTCACGAACTTTCAGTTCATAGGGGCTATTGCTACTATTCTGGTCGGCAAGTTCTTTACGATAAGGAGTGGTAATACGGATGTTTGCGCCCGTACCTTCGAGTATGACCGGACAACCACCCTTTGTGACCCATACGCTCTTACCCGTTGAAGTAGTGGCAGACTTATCCTGTACGATGATGGAATTCTCCAGAATATCTTTCAGACGGTTCGTTACGTAATCAGATTCTGTACTACCGTTTTTCCAAGGGTTTGTGATTTCTGTACCGCGTGTCAACGTTCCGTCTGCATTCTTCGTTGCATTATAACGTTTACATTTGATACGGCTACCGGTCAGTGAAGGACTATAATCATAATAAAACTCCGTAATGGTAGGCTGGTTCTTGTGATAATCTACCGGATCCACATAGTTTTTCAAAGCTTCATCGGTAGGAAGAATGAACAAGAACATGCTTTCCATGGAATTCAGATAAGCCTGATAGTCCAATTCATTGATGATATAGCGCATGATATCAGTCTTGGTGTTACGGTCGTTGTCGTTCAAAGATGCGGGGAAAGCCACAGACTGGTATTCCGGAATATTATAAACTTCGTTAGACTTGTATACCACACCATTGTTGGCCATAAGGCAAGAACCGATACCCGTCTGTCCGCCCGGTTCGCCCACAGAAAGTCCCATCTCCAATTGGGCCGTGTTCATCACCGAACTGAACTTGCTGGGCACAGTAGCCACCAAAGAATACTTCATGAAGTTGTCCAGCATATTCACAATAATATGGTTCGGGATACTGTCTATATATTTATAACGGTCAATCAAAGCGGCACCGCCACCAGACTGGAAGTAACGCTCGAAAGCAGCATCCGTAGGAGCCACAATGACTGCCATGTCTTCACTCATAGGCGTATTAGACGAACCGTTCTGATACTGGTTCCATCCCGGATCGTAAGACAAGACATTGGCTGCATCATAATCCACATTCTTATAAGTCAGCAACGCATTGTTCATTCCGTTTACGTTCGCATCGAAACCGTTATTCAAATAACGCCATACGAACGCAGAGTCCACCCCGACCGTATTCGACAATCCTTCGTTATATACCGGTACGGCAAAACGATCCAACATCTTGCTGAATGTCGAAAGCTCTCCGTCGTTATGAATAGCCTCAGCCATATTGGTCAAAGGATTCATAACGTTTTCCAAAACCTGAATGTAACCGTTCTGACACGTAATATCCCTTTCCACCAAACGTTGCCCGTTGATATATGACTCCGAAGTGTTGTCGCAAGCTCCATTGGTCAAAAACTTCAAATCGTCATTCGTAATCGACTTATTCGACATATAAGCGGAAAGGAAATGCACCATCGGTGCTGTCGTATTGTCCCGAAACACCGTCATTCCTCCCGTTGCCGCATCCGAATATTTAGAACGGTAATACTGCCAATATTCGTTGTCCGGCATATCCGAAGCACGCAACTGCGGAATCGTATCATACAGATTCAACGAAGAAGAGCGGCGTATCACAGTCCCGGGTGCCGGATTATCGCCAGGCGTACTCGACATCAACTCTATCAGATAAGCACTGTTTATCATCGAAGAATTAAACAATAACTTTTTCTGCGAAGGCGTCAAATCGCTATAAGACTTGGCTCCCCACACATTGTTCTGAAAGAATCGGGTGAAAGCGTCGTCATTCGCAACGAACAACGTCTTACTACCCGTCAAACGTAAGGTTCTGGCATACTCTGTCTCGCCGTTTCCATCCACGGTCGAAACATCCTTGTCATTGATAAGTTCCAACATCGTTTTATAATTCCCACGCTTCTCCAACTCTTCGTAGATGCTGCTACCCAACCACGAAGGCATTCCGGTCAAAAGCTCGTCCTCACAAGAGACTAACAAACCACCGGCAAAGAACAGCGCACATGCAGAATAGGTAAAACGACCCATTTTACTTTTAATGTTACTGCCTTTCATATTTCCATTAGGTTAATATTTTAATAGATTTATTATTCACTCAATATATAAATATCGTTTTGATACACCACGCCCCTCCCGTCACCGGCTCTCGGCCGAGAGTTGACCAGCAGTGTGCCCACACAACATTTTTGCCACTTTCTTTTCGGGAGTCCTGACTCCTCTAAAGCGCTGAATCCGTGTCCTCTAATATAGCCTACTTTACATTCCATTAGGTTAATTATTCAATATTTTTTAAATCGGGTGCACAAAGCTCCCCCTTTTGGGTATCAAAGATATGACATTTCTGTAAAAACACATAATAAAATCTAAACTAATATCGAAAACATGTTTAAAAACATATTTCTGAGCTGACACAAATCTGTTTTCTCCACGTATTAAAGAAAATTAGCACAGTTCTTTTCACACTATTTCCGTTTGCTTCGCATATACCACGGCCTGACCAAAAACAAATGATACATTCCCGTTCCTACGAATATAGCCCCTATTATATAAGTATATATCGTTTGTCCGACTTCCGTTCCTAACCCGAAAGCTACGGAATACCCGGCCAAAAGTCCGGCATCCCATCCTAAAAGATAAGAAGTCTGTGCCGTTCCTCTCTCGCAATGCTCGCAGATACGAATATAAGAAAGCAAATACCGGCTGGTCACAAAACCGAGGCCGCTTCCCAGGCATAAGGCGATACACCATTTCATCCCTTCCATATCGCCCCCCAATCCCCATAACGACGCACTTGTCACGAGAGCAACGAATCCTACTGCAAACTCCGTTTGCAACTTTTCCTTAAAAAACAGATGATGCCCCCATAAGGCCAACCAAAAACCGACAGCCAAAAACAAGTAAAATCCGGCATCCCGGTATTGCCCCAACATCAATCCGGCGGAAAAGGTCACTCCTGTCAGAGGAATAAAGAGCCGGAATCCCCGAGGCAGCCAAAAACGGTCGAATGTACACCACGACGGTTCCAAAGGAGCCCTGAAAGGAACACGCATCGTCATAACCAACAGGCCGGCGCAAAGCAGAAAAGCCACGGATACTCCGGCAAAAAGGCGTACACCGTAATGCATCGGTACGACAATACCCGACAAGGGACCGAAAACCAAAGCCAAACGAGTGAACCAATAGTAGACATGTGCGGCTTCCGTCCGCTTTTTCGTATCGGACAAATCCAGCAACAAAGTACTCCCCAAAGCGATTTGGAACACACTATATGAAGCCCCCTGCATCATCCTCGCCAGCCATTTCCCCCACTGCGGACCATCGAAAAGAAACGCCCCCGTAGCGCATACGATGACGGCTAATGCCCACAAGGCCACATTTTTCCGCCGGTAAGCATCCAACCAGTAATTGCAGAAAGGTGCAGGTAAACATACGCCCACCCAAAAGAGCAACACGGATACACACATTCCTCCCACGTCTTCCCCCGGTATTCGTCCCATACACACAGGAGCGACAGGCAAAAACATATATAAAGAGGTGCATACACAAAAGTTGGCTAAGATGATTTTCAGGAAATCAGCATGCCACAAGGTCTTATGCCCGATACTGGTTTGTGCCACGCCTTAATACTGCTCGTTTTCATCCGGAAACGTCCGGGCTTTTACGTCGCTCACATATTGCCCGATGGCATCTGTCATCACCGTATGCAAATCGGCATAACGTCGGAGGAATTTCGGAGAAAAACCCTTATTCATCCCCAACATGTCGTTGACCACCAAGACCTGTCCGTCTACTTGCGAACCCGCCCCTATACCGATGATGGGGATATGTAATTCTGAGGCTACCCGACCGGCCAATGCAGCCGGTATCTTTTCCAATACGATGGCAAAACAGCCGGCTTCTTCCAGTAAATGCGCATCGGCCACCAGTTTCTCCGCCTCGGCCTCGTCTTTGGCACGCACGGCGTATGTGCCGAACTTATTGATACTCTGCGGTGTCAGCCCCAAATGCCCCATAACGGGAATACCGGCTGCCAATATAGCCTTCACCGTGTCGATAATTTCCGCCCCGCCTTCCAGTTTCAGAGCGTCGCAGCCGCTTTCCTTCATAATACGGATGGCATTGGTCACTCCTTCCGTGGGATTGACCTGATAAGAACCGAAAGGCATGTCGCATACGACCAATGCCCGTTCCACACCGTGCATCACCGAAGTCGCATGGTATATCATCTGATTCAATGTAATCGGAAGCGTGGTCGTATTGCCCGCCATCACGTTCGACGCAGAATCGCCAATCAGAATCACATCCACTCCGGCACCGTCTACAATACGAGCCATCGTATAGTCGTATGAAGTCAGCATGGCTATTTTCTTTCCCTGCTGTTTCATTTCAATCAGACGATGCGTCGTCACTTTACGCGTATCCTCCACTAAATATCCTGCCATAATACTGTTTTTTAATAAAATCGGCCGCAAAATTAATCATTATTATCCGTTCAGGCGAGCATTTCAAGTAGTTTTTCCACATCGAAGTCCCGAAAATCCGGAATCACCCTGTCGCACAAATCCTGAATCTGCTCCGGCGCATTCGTCGTGGAAAGACCGACCACCTTCATTCCTGCCGCCCGCCCGGCCTTCAGTCCGTTGAAAGAATCTTCAAACACGACGCAACGCGTCACCGGAAGACCGAACACTTCGGCTCCCAACAGATAACAGTCCGGTTCCGGTTTGGAACGGGAGAAAAATTCCGCCGTCAGAATACGGTCGAAATATGACTTGAAATCCGGATGCGCCCGGTACACGTTCTGCATCTTATCGTCGTTCGAACTGGTTACGACAGCCGTACGGATACCGGCCCGCCGCAGGTCGCGAAGGAAATCCTCCACTCCGGGCACGTAGTCGTAGGCCATGTTCCGTTCAAAGTCCTCCAACTCACCGGCTATCTTGCGCTGCACGTCATCGCATCCGGCAAACCATCGGTCGAAAATCTGCACAAGCGTCTGTCCCTTTATCACGTTCTCAAAATGCTCCACTTCGGGATGGTACGTCTTCCCTTTCATCCCCCAAAAAAGTGAATACCGGGGCTCGGTGTCGAACACCACTCCGTCCAAATCAAACAAAGCCGCCACCTCTTGGCCTTTACTTAATTCCATCATTTTCTTTCTCCGTTTTTGTAATTCAACGGACAAAATTACGGATTTTAATCGGAATATCCGGCAAAAGCCATAATTATCCCATCCCCTACACACAAAGGATTTTGCAAAAACATCTTTCATCCTTCAGGCCACGCGGTAAGCCGCTCATAATATTCCCGTTACGAGCTGAAGGATGTTTCAGGCATCCTTCAGCCACACGTCATTTCATTCGGCGCAGAACGAAAAATCGTTTGGCTGAGATTGAAAAATCGTTCGCCTGAGATTGAAAAATCGTTCGCCTGAGATTGAAAAATCGTTCGGCTGAGAAAAAAATATTTCATACCCCAAACGTTTTTTTCAGCCCTCATTGGAGCGGATTGAAAAATGGCTGAAAGATGAATGAAACATCCTTCAGGTTGTAACCTTTTCGTTTTGAATAATTTATGATATTCACTGAAAGATGAAGGATGATTTGCGAAACTTACAGGAGAGGAAATACTCTTAAAATTACAGAAAAACTGACTCCCGAAATTCAAAATCGTCTCCCACAAAGAAACGGATATGCCTTGTTTTTTGTACTTTTGTCTCCGATACCAAGATATACGTCCAAACGATATGGAAGACAAACTGATAGAACTTATCGAAAACAGCATAAAAAAGAATTGGGACCGGAAAGCGTTCACGGATTTCAACGGAGAGAGCTTGCAATACAAGGACGTGGCGCGTAAAATAGCCAAGATGCACCTGCTCTTCAAAGCGGCCGATATCCGGCCCGGCGACAAAATCGCCTTGTGCGGACGCAACAGCGGAAACTGGTGCGTGGCGTTTCTGGCCACCATTACCTACGGCGCCGTCATCGTGCCCATCCTGCACGAGTTCAAGCCGGATAATGTGCACCACATCGTCAACCACAGCGAAGCACGCCTGTTGTTCGTGGGCGACCAGGTGTGGGAAAACCTGAACGAGAACCGCATGCCTGCCTTGCAAGGCATCATTTGCGTGAAGGACTTCACGCTCGTGAACAGCCGCTCCGAAAAACTTTCTTTCGCCCGCGAACATCTCAACGCCCTGTTCGGACAGCGTTTTCCCATGATGTTCCTTCGCGAACACGTACATTTCACGCCAGAAAGCTCACCGGAACAGCTCGCCGTCATCAATTATACTTCGGGCACCACGGGATTCTCCAAAGGGGTCATGCTTCCCTACCGCAGCCTCGTGTCCAACGTGCTGTTCTGCAACCGTACCATCGGCATCGCGCCCGGCGACAATATCGTATCCATGCTGCCCATGGGCCATGTGTTCGGTTTGGTCTACGACTTCCTCTATGGCGTATGTTTCGGTGCCCACCTGTATTTCCTCACACGCATGCCTTCGCCCAAGGTCATCATGACCACCGTGGCAGAGTTTCATCCCCGCATCATGTCTTGCGTGCCATTGGTCATCGAAAAGATATTCAAGAAAGAAGTCCTTCCGAAAATCGACAGCAAATTGGGCAAGCTGCTTCTGCACATCCCCATCATCAGCGAAAAGATCAAGGAAAAGGCACGAACGGAAAGCCTGCGCCTTTTCGGGGGGAACATCAAGGAAGTCATCATCGGCGGCGCACCGTTCAACGCCGAGGTGGAAGCGTTCGTGCGTTCCATCAATTTCCCCTATTCCATCGCCTACGGCATGACGGAATGCGGCCCCATCATCTGCCACAGCCCGTGGCACGAAACGGCTTATATGTCGTGCGGAAGGGCGGCCGAAGGCATGGAACTGAAAGTGCTGAGTTCCGACCCTGCACGGATTCCCGGCGAACTGGTATGCCGCGGACGCAACACCATGCTGGGCTACTATAAAAACCAGGAAGCCACGGAACAAATATTCGACGCCGACGGTTGGCTGCACACGGGCGACATGGCCGTCATCAACCCGGAAGGCGACGTGTACATCAAAGGACGCTGCAAGAACATGCTGCTCAGCGCAAGCGGACAAAACATTTATCCTGAAGAAATAGAATCGCGGTTGAACAACCTTCCTTACGTCAACGAATCATTGGTTATCATGTGCAATGAGAAACTGGTGGCTCTTGTCTACCCTGATTTGGGCGAAAGCCTGAAAGACGGGTTGGACGACCATGCCCTGTGGCGGCAGATCGACATCTCACGCCAAGAACTGAATAAGGAGCTGCCGCCCTATTCGCAAATCACCAAGGTGGTGCTGCAAAACGAAGAGTTTGAAAAGACCGCCAAGAAGAGCATCAAACGCTATCTTTACCAGAACATGAATCCCTGAACGACATGAAATCCAGTCTGACTGTTTACAAGGCATCGGCAGGCTCGGGCAAGACGTTCACCCTGGCCATACAGTACATCAAGACGCTGATCGAACAGGAAAGCCGCCATGCCTACAGCCACATTCTGGCCGTCACTTTCACCAATAAGGCTACGGCCGAAATGAAAGACCGTATCCTCCAGCAACTTTACGGCATCTGGAAAGGACTCCCGTCTTCTGCCAATTATCTGGAATCCCTCCAAAAAGAACTCCGGGCGGACGGCATCGAGTTGCCGGAGGAGGAGATTCGCAGCCGTGCCGGATCGGCCCTATGCCATATCCTGCACGACTATAACCGTTTCCGGGTGGAAACCATCGACTCTTTCTTCCAGTCGGTCTTGAAAAACCTGGCACACGAACTGAGCCTCACGGCCAATCTCAAAGTGGACCTCAACGACAAGGAAGTGCTCCATGCGGCTGTAGACCACATCATGGAACGCCTTCACCTTACTCCCACCATCCTGAACTGGATTCTGGAATATGTGGACGACCGCATCTCGAACAACGAGCGGTGGGACATCGCCCGTGAGGTGAAAAGCTTCGCCGCATGGATTTTCAAAGAGGCTTATTTGGCCCGGGAACACGAAATGCGCGAAGTGCTGCGCGAGAACAAACGCATCGGCGAACTCCGCACCGCGCTCAACTACGAGTTGCACGCCTCTTTGGACGTCGTGCAGAGCGCGGCAGCCAACTTCCGTGCCGAAATGGAAGCGTGGGGACTCGGCTTCGACCAATTCAGCCGGGGCGGCACGATAGACACCTACCTCCGGCGCATCGAAGACGGCAACATCAGGGCCGAGTTCGGCAGCACGCTCCAAGGTTATACAGAAAATGCGGAAAAAATGCTCCGCAAGGCCGACCGCTCCGTGGCGGCCTTGGTTGAAGTCGCCGCCCACTTCAGCGAACTGTTGGCGGAACTGCGCGGCTTCCAGACCGAACAACTCGTACGCCACACCAGTGCGTCGCTGGCACTGAAACACCTCAACCCTTTGCGGCTGTTAGGCGTCATCGACGAGGAGGTCACGGCCTTGAACCACGAGAACAACCGTTTCCTGTTGGCCAAGACCCCCATCCTGCTCCACGAACTGATAGAAGAAAACGACGCTCCGTTCATTTTCGAAAAAATGGGCACGTTTTTCCATCATGTGATGATAGACGAGTTCCAAGACACTTCCACCATGCAGTGGAAGAACTTTAAAATCCTGCTGTTGGAAAGCATGGCCTCCGGCTTCGGCAACCTGATCGTGGGCGACGTGAAACAAAGCATCTACCGTTGGCGGAACGGCGACTGGACCATCCTGAAAAACATAGAGAAAGAAATGGCCGTGCACCGCCCCGACATAAGGAACCTTGCCATCAACTACCGGAGCGAACGCCGCATCATCGCGTTCAACAACGCCCTGTTCACGGCTGCCGCCGAAGAACTGGACCGGCTCACGCCGGACGCTCCCATCCGAATGGCGGAGGCTTACGGCGACGTGGCCCAACAATGCCGTCCGGACAAAGGAAACGACGGATACGTGCAAATCCGCTTCTTCGACGAAAAAGACAAAGAAGACGACTGGGAAACCCGGATGCTGGACGAACTTTGCGAACAGGTCCGTACCCTGCACGAAGCCGGACTGCCCTATGGGGAGATGGCCATCCTGCTGCGTTACCGTCGGCATGCCGACCCCATCATCCGTCATTTTGCCGAACGTTTCGGCGACCGGGTCAAACTAGTATCGGACGAGGCTTTCCTCTTGTCCAGTTCATTGAGCGTGAACCTGCTCATCGCTGCCATGCGTTACATGGCGGACACGGAAGACCGTGTGTCATTGGCCTTTTTGGCCCTGCACAGCGGAAAGTCGACAGAAGCCGACGTCGACCTGTTGGCTTCCCGTTCCCTCGAAACGTTCCTGCCCGAAACGTATTTGAACCGCATGGAGGAACTGAAAACCCTTCCGCTCTATGAACTTCAGGAGGAGCTTTATAAAATATTCGACCTGGGACGTATTCCCGACGAAGACGCCTACCTGTTCGCTTATTTCGACCAGGTGACCGCCTACCTGCAAGACAACCCTTCCGACCTCCGTTCTTTCCTGACCTATTGGGACGAAACGCTCTCCGGTGCTTCTATCCCATCCGGTGAAGTGGACGGCATCCGGATTTTCACCGTACACCAGTCCAAGGGATTGCAGTTCCACACGGTATTCGTCCCTTATTGCGACTGGAACATCGAACAAGACACACGGGGCTTCAACCGCCGTAACGACCTGCTGTGGTGCGAAACGCACGAACCGCCCTACGACAGTCTGCCGGTCATCCCCATCACCATCGAGGCCGCCATGCGCGACTCCGTATTCAGCCGGGAATATGAGGAGGAGCACCTGCAACGCCGGGTAGACGCGCTTAACACGCTCTACGTAACCTTCACCCGTGCGGAGAAGAACCTGTTTGCCTGGTGCCGTACGCGCTACACCATGGATGAACGCAGCACGACGGGCGACCTGCTTTACCATGCCTTACCGCACGCGTTGGACGGCGTTGAAGAGACGGACGGGGAAAACGGAGAAACATCGCTCTTTACTTATGGCAAACCGGTCACGTCCTATTCTTCCGGCCGCAAAACCTCCGACAACCGCATGGAGACCGATTACCGCCCGGTACCGGTCGTCATGCACTCCTACGAAGCCCATATCGACTTCTGCCAATCCAACCGTGCGGAAGAATTCTTAGACGCTTTTTCGGATACGGACAAGCCCCGGCATTCCCGCAACGACAAAAGGCGCATGGGTATCCTCATGCACAAAATATTCTCTACGATCTATACCCGCGACGACGTGGAAAAGGCACTCCGCACCTTGGAAACCGAAGGCCTGATCGGTACACAACCCGAAATGGATGCACTCAAGCAGCAGGTGGAAAAAGCATTTGCCTTGCCCGAAGTGGCCCGTTGGTTCGAAGGCACAATGCAGCTTTACAATGAGTGCCCTATCCTGACGCAGGAATACTATGAAGAAACGGGAAAATACGGCACTTACCGCCCCGACCGGGTCATGTTCGGCAAAGACGAAATCACTGTGGTGGACTTCAAATTCGGTCGCCCGCACGACGAATACCGTGACCAGGTGGGAGGCTATATGAAGCAGCTCCGCCTAATGGAACCGGACCGCCGCGTGAAAGGTTACTTGTGGTATATTCTTAACAACCGGCTTGAAGAAGTTCAAGTCTAATCCGCCTGTTTTTTATGGAAACATTTATCCGACTTATCGCCCAAGACCTCATACAACGTTTCGGCACCAACCTGCGCGACGTTACGGTGGTATTCCCCAACAAACGCGCCGGACTTTTCATGAACCAGCAACTGGCTGCCGTGTCCGGACGGCCGGTATGGGCACCACGTTACCGTACCATCAGCGAACTGTTCGATTCTTTGTCGGACTTCACCCGTTGTGACGACATACTCTCGGTGTGCGAGCTCCACCGTGTCTATGCCGCGCTCGTACCCGACCCGGAATCGCTCGACCGCTTTTACGGTTGGGGCGAAATCATGTTGTCCGACTTCGACGACATCGACAAGCATCTGGCCGATCCTCATAAACTGTTCAGCAACATACAATCCATCAAAGAACTGGACCACAGCGACTTCCTGACACCCCGCCAAGAAGAGGCCCTGAAACATTTTTTCGAGGACTTTTCCATCGAAGGCAACAGCCGGCTGAAAGAGAAGTTCCTCGCCCTGTGGAACCGGATGGACGACATCTATGCCACCTTCAACGCACGGCTGAAAGAAAAAGGAATGCTGTACGAAGGGGCGTTGTATAAAGACGTAGCGGAGCATCTTGCCGAACGTGCCGACCGCATCCCTGCGGACATGACGTATGTCTTTGTGGGCTTCAACGTGCTCAACGATGTGGAAAAACGACTGTTCAGTTACTTGCAGGAACGCGGACAAGCCCTTTTTTATTGGGACTATGACGTGATGTACGTCGGCGAGAAAAGCCGTTTCGAGGCCGGGACCTTCATCCGCCAGAACCTGAAAGAGTTCCCCAACGCCTTGGAAGAAACATGCTTCGACAACTTCAAGAACCCGCCACGCATCGAGTTCATCGCCACGACTTCGGAGAATGCACAGGCACGCTATATTCCCCAATGGCTGGACTCGGCCCTCACGGAACCGGAACAGGACACGGCCATCGTACTTTGCAACGAATCCTTGCTCCAGCCGGTGCTCCATTCGCTGCCCGATGCCACATCGCCGCATCCCGTGAAACGCACCAACATCACCATGGGATTCCCCATGACCGACACGCCGGTATACAGTTTCATCAACGCTTTGCTTTCCTTGCAGACCGATGGTTACGACCGCGACCGCCGCTGTTTCCGGGCGGAACAGGAAAAAATCGTACGCAGCCATCCCTACGCCGCCTTGTTGGAGGAACAGGATATCTTCTGTCCGCATGCGGAAAACCACGCCTTATTGGTCTATATCCGCTCCTTGCTCGAAGGCTTGGCTGCAGTATTCGGACAACAAAAAGACCGGAAAGGCGACGTGTACAGCCAGTTGTACCACGAAGCGCTCTATCGTGCCCATCAGGTCATTAGCCGCTTCATCCGCCTGACGGAAGACCGTACGCTCGACGTACAGCCCTCCACCCTGCGCCGCTTGCTGCGCACCGTGTTGGGCACGACCACCATTCCCTTCCACGGCGAACCGGCTGTAGGCTTGCAAGTCATGGGCGTATTGGAGACGCGTAACCTGAATTTCAGGCATATCCTGATGCTCTCCGTCAATGAAGGGATGTTGCCCAAAGCCGTGAACGACACTTCGTTTATCCCCTACCACCTGCGGGAAGTGTTCGGACTGACCACCATACAACATAAAATAGCCGTATACGCGTTCTATTTTTACCGTCTTGTGCAGCGTACGGAACGTATCACATTCATGTACAACATCGCTACCGACGGACTGAACAAAAACGAGATGTCGCGCTTCCTGCGCCAACTGTTGGCCGAAACGGATTTTCCCGTAGAACTGAAAATCCTGCAATCCGGCCAGGCCGTACCGGCCGACAACGGCATGGAAGCAGCCAAGACACCGGAAGTCATGGACATCCTGCGCCGCAACTATGGCAGCGGACAAACTGGTTCGCGCCCCCTCTCCCCTTCGGCTCTCAACGCTTACATCGACTGTCCGCTCAAATTTTATTACCAACAGGTGGCACGCATACGGCAACCCAAAGACCCACAGAACGGTTTGGACAACGCACTGTTCGGCACCATCTTTCATGAAGCGGCGGAACTCGTCTACCGGAAACTGACCGAACGTAACCCCGTCATCCGTCGTCAGGACATCGAGCGACTGCTGGAAGGTGGGGATACAGTTTTACTTCCTTATATAGAAGCCTCGTTCCTGAAAAACTTCTTCGAAGGACGTGAAGACACGGTGTTCTACAACGGACAACTGCTCGTAGCACGCAAGGTCATGGCCAGTTACCTGCGCCAACTGCTCGCCCACGACAGCCGCATGGAACAATTCGTATTGGAGGAAATGGAACAGGAACACCACCGAAGCGTGGACATCATATCGGACGGACACCCTCTGTCCATCGATATCGGGGGGAAAATAGACCGAATGGACACGGTCAGGATGCCGGACGAAACCACGGGGCAGGAAGTGGAAACCTTGCGTATCGTGGATTACAAAACGGGCGGCACACCGGAAAAAGCCGTTTCGATGGAACAACTGGTACAACCCGCCGAGCACCGTCCCTCATACATCTTCCAGATATTCCTGTATGCTTGGGTCATGACAGGCGAACAAAAGCGTCCCGTATCCCCGGCCCTGTTCTTCGTACACAAATCCAATGCTGAAGATTATGATCCGACCATCGTGTTCAACCGCGAACGGGTGACGGATTTCAGCCGCTTCAAAGAGGATTTCCAAAAGATGCTACAAGGTGTGTTAGAGGAACTGTTCAATCCGGAAATTCCCTTCCGGCAGACTTCCGTACCTAAAATTTGTGCCTACTGCGACTATAAGCTGCTTTGCGGACGGTAGAAAAGTTAAAAAAATCACGTATCCGGCTTGCAGAAATGAAAATAAACCTCTATCTTTGCATCCGATTTAAGGTCGGTTCCGTAGCTCAGTTGGATTAGAGCAACGCCCTTCTAAGGCGTGGGTCTTGGGTTCGAGTCCCAACGGAATCACAGGAAAATGCAATCATCTTTCGGATGGTTGCATTTTTATTTTAATCTTGCAAAAGCAGTGGCGTAAGCAAGCAAACCGTGGAGTTTAAAGGTAAAAAGGTTGACATTCAGAACTCCGAAGTCGGGACCATACATATTACCATGAAATGTACTTCTTTAAAAGCCCGCAACAGCGGAGTAGGTAAACTTATCCTATCCGGAACAGCAGACCAGACTGAAATAAACTCGAACGGAGTGAACAAAATAGATGCCGCAAAATTAAACAAATTCTGATTCCCAAAACCAGATTTCTTCTATTTCGGTATCAAACTTGAAGATTTAGAAAACGACGTTAGGAGCGAAAAGCATGTGGTTTCAGTTTCAATAAGACTAAAATCCATATGCTTTTCTTTTATATTTGTTACATAGAATCAAGCCAACGCTTTCATTATGAAAAATCAAAAAGCCACGAGAATCGTTCAAAAACATCCATTCGGGGGAACGCACACAAATACGGGAATCTCGTGCCTTTAGAAATACGCTCAAAAGACATTCGTCAATCGGCAGTCCAAACACGGTCGGCCAACCTGAGGTAAGACGCCTCTGACCGATGACCGAAAGACACGGCATAGAGGCGCATACCCCGTTGCTTCAATTCCTCTACATATTGTACCCACATCGGAGGAAGCGGATCCATCTCAAAATCCGAAAGCCAAAGCAAATCGGCATAACGAAAATCTTCACGCATCAAAGTTTCTACGGATTCTTTCATCGCACAAGTCATATCGGATCCTCCATGAAATGAGTTGCACAGAAAGGTCTCCAATAAGGCCAAGTCGGAATAGAGGTTATTCAACTCGATGACTTCGGTTTGGTCGGAAAAGAGTATCACGTGACAGGGGCGGCGTAATTTGTCGGCTATCAAGGCTAAACTCAACACTACCGCCTTGGACAATAACTCACGTTCCCCTTCCATCGAAGCGGACGTATCCACACAAACCACAAAAGGGCCATGTTTGGCCCGTTTCTGTAAGTCACGTCCGCTGTACGAAGAAGCTTCGGCATATTCTATCTGCCGGGATACGGCATCGAAGACCGCCAGTTTCTTTTCGATATAACGGCGGTAGAAAATCGGTTCCAAAGCGGCATCCGACAAGAAACAATATTCCATCGGCAGCAGGGCGTTCAGATTGTTCCCTTCCGTAATACCCACAATGTCGGAGTGCGTGGCAGAGCGTAACAAAGTAACCGGTGTCTTTCCGCTCATGGCTTGATACAAACGCTGCTCATCCGCTTTCTTACGCCCTAAAACGTGATTCAGTTCCTTAATTAATTGGCTTTTACGGATTACCTGCGAAAGCTGTCTGAGCTTCACGCGAAGTTCCGGAGACTGCGTCAACTGAAACCAGGCTAATCGAGGGGAAGGACCTTCACCCTTTCCTCCCACATTCTGCAACATACCGGCATTGGCCGACACCATACGGTAATAATCTTCACAGAGCCGTTCTATGTGCCGCTTCTGATACGTACGTTCCCGCCCTTCCAACAGATTCCTCCACTTCTTTATGAAATGTTGGCGGAGAGCCTGCCAGCGGCTATCCGTACGAGGATAACGCACTAACTGTTCCATATAATAAGGCGCATCCAATTCGACCGGAACATATAAACGGGCAAAAGCGGAACGAACTTGTTGCAACATGGACAAAAAGTCGGCATCCGAAGCCGCTACGACCTGATAATAATAGTCCCACTGTTCCCCATAATAGGAATATACGTCTTGTAAACCTGATTTCTTTTTGGCGAAATAGCGCTGTATTTCTTCCTCCATCTCTTCGGGACGGATGACACCGGATGACAAGACCTCTGCATAAACCTCACCGGCTATTTCATGCAAACGCCTCAGAAAAAGAGCGGACAATTGGCGCACGCGCTCATATCCCTCATGATAATTTCCTGCCGGCTGCATGGCTCAATTCCTGACTTTCGATTTCCAAAGAGGTTATGTCGGAACGTACACGGCGTAAGGCGTTTTTCAATATATCCCTTTGCCTGTCTTGTAAAAACAAATGTGTCTGTACATATTCTGCTTCTTCCCTTTGCCATTGTTCCAGACGGGCTGACACCTCGCCCAATTCGGCCACGATACGTTCGGCCATCGCTGATGAAAAATTCATCCGAGAAGAAACTTCTGTCTGGGGCACTGCGTTTTCACCGTCCTCCCCTGCCTCACGAAGCAATTCATATTTCCGTCCATTCACCTGCAAACCGGTCGTAGTACGAACCACTTGAAGCAGATCCTTTGGAAAAACATCCGGATGGCGGCTTTTCTCATACTTGCGCAGTATTTGCGCTCCGGTTTTGCGACGGTCTGTAACCAACACAAAAGGTATCGGCTGGTCCGGACTCAACGCTTCGTATTCATTCGTATAAATCAGCACTGTACGTCCGGGATACATGGATTGTATTTGATAGAAAAAAGCCTTGACCACCTTAAAAGCCACATGCGTTTCCGAAACACCCATCCCCTCTTCTTTCAATGCAGCCAAACGGTCTGACAACAGGGGAACACCGACATGCTCTTCACAGGCTGCCACAAGAGCGTCGGTCAAGAGGCGCTCCAAAACAATCTCCTGAGCCGGAGCATCCCACACACAGACCTGCAACAGAAGCAAATCTGCCAAATGGACGACGGAACAACCGTTCAAAAAGGCAGAAGTCCGCCACAGATGTACCATCTTCTTCCAACGGCGGTCGGACACATAAAACAGGGACTCTCCTTTTTCTTCTGCCGATACATTGTAAGTCGTCAGAAGTCTGCGGAATATATGGACAAATGAAAATACAAAGACCGGTATCTCCACCGCATCTATCCCTTCGGCCCACACACGTAACTCATCGGCAGACAAGCGTATGGCATCCGGCACTTCCACCTCGGACTGAACCGTAGAAGAAATCATCAAATTAAAGAGTTCTTTATCGGCAATGCCTCCCACCACACAACGGACAAGGAAACGATCCCACAACGCATCCAGATTTTCCCCCTCGGCCGGAAGTTCATTGGAAGCAGCGACCACCAACTTCAGCGGAAGCCTCATTTCTTCTTTGCCGTTCAGATATACTTTTTCATTCAACACCGTAAGCAAAGCATTCTGAATGCTGGGTCCGGCTTTCCATATCTCATCCAAAAAAACGACATCGGCTGTGGGCAAATACCCTTCGGTCATTCTCATATAACGGTCTTCGTCCTTCAGGGCAGAAACAGACACCGGCCCGTGTACTGAAACGGGACATCAGATATTCAAAAGAACGACCGTTCCGGAAAGCCGATTTCAGTCTTCGGGCTATCATACTCTTTGCTGTTCCGGGAGGGCCGAGCAGGAAAATACTCTCACCGGCAACTGCCGCCAAAAGGGACAGGGAAAGTACGTGTTCTTTCTCAAAAAGCCCCTTCCCTAAAACTTCCAACAACTGGGCGATACGCTTCTTATCTATCATCCGGGCGGCCCTTTCTTTCTATTCTTTCAGAAAACGGCGATAAAATATCATATCGAAAATACACTCAGCCACCAGAAACATCAAAAAAAGCAAAGCCGTAAACAAGGGTTGCGCAGACAAGAAAAAACTGATACACCCTCCGGCAAGCAACGATATGCCGACACGCCACAGGATACCATGGCGATAATACCGTAATATGTTCCGGCTATCTTCCAAAGCCTCCCTTGAAACTAAAAAGAATTGCAGCATCTCCCACAAAAAGAAGAATCCCACAATAAAATAAAGAGGCAAGGATTCAAGATAGCTGAGAGGATAAAGCACAAGACGCACCGCCACGGAAAGAATCAGCAAAAAGCTCAACAGAGCGACTTGTATCAACGTAAAAGACAGTATTTTCCTCTTAAATAACGTATTGTTTATCTGCATATATTTGTCCTATCTCTTATCTGATAAACGAATCAATAAAAAAGTAAACTCCAAGGCCGGCAAGCCACCCCACCATAACCTTGCCGGATATGTGACGGAAATACCACCAAATGGAAACGTTCTCACTTTTCATCAACGCATATCCGGCAGTGGAACCGATGGAAAGCAAACAGCCGCCGATTCCTCCGCTATAAGCTACTAATTGCCAATACTGACCATTCAGCGCGAATGAACGAAGGTATTCCGGATCCATACCGGGAATGCTTTCCGCCATCCCTACCACATCATACATGGATATGCTGGTCAGCACAAGTGCCACGTTATCCAAAAAGGCGGAAATTCCTCCTAATATCAAACTGTATACGTAGATATTATGAATATATTGGTCGCACCATACGGCAACCGTATAGAGTGCCCCCGTCTCTTGAATGGCGGAAATAGCCATGCTTACGCCTATAAAAAATAAAATAGTCTGGATACTCTCTGCCTGCATGAAGCGTGGTGTAGGGCGGAAAAAAGGTTGGTCGGATTTGATCAACCGCCGATTGCACAACTCGTTTACGACACTGAAAAGTGCCAATACACACAACGCTCCGACAAAAGGAGGCAACTTGGTCAGATTGTGAAACGTTGGAATAAACCACAGCCCTCCAATCCCCACGAACAGCATCAGAATACGCTGCCAACGCGTCAAAGTCGTATCATCCCCGCGATAGCGGATACGAGGCGTATTAATATCCATCTGTTCCGGCAACTTGCGGGAAATCAAAGAAGTGGGAATAGCCACGGCTACAATGGACGGCAAGAACATGGCACCCGAAAAACTGGACGGTGTGACCGCTCCCTTGACCCACAGCATCAAAGTAGACACATCGCCGATTACCGTAAGACAACCTCCGGCATTGGCCGCAATTACAATAACCGCCCCATAATACATGCGGAAACGACTCCCCGGCAACAACTGACGCACGATGGCAAACATCATCAAAGCCGTGGTCAGGTTGTCGAGATTGGCCGACAAGACATAGGTTATGAAAGCCACCATCCACAGAAGACGCTTGCTATTACGGGTCGTAATCCACTCGCTGATGAAATCAAAACAACCGTTCGTATTCAACAAATCGACAATAGACATCGTAGCCAAAAGGTAAAGCACGATCTGACAAATATCCGCTACGTGACCGATAAAAATATAATTGGCAATAAAATTCTTAAGAGAAGTAACGTTAGAGACATTTCCGCCTAAGAAATCAGCATATTCCTCCGCGTACATCATTTCTACATACTGTTTTCCCGCCACCATGTAGAGTGTCCAAACAATAACTCCGAGAAACATCGCCACAGCGGCTTTATTGATATTGGTGATATGCTCTGTTGCAATAGCACAATATCCCAAGAGCAAAACAATGGCGATTATTACGGTCATGGAAAATAGCTGATAAGAGAGCGACAAACGGGACTCGAACCCGCGACCCTCGGCTTGGGAAGCCAATGCTCTACCAACTGAGCTATTGTCGCAAATCGGATACAAAGGTATATCTTTTCTTGAAAAAAACACTCCGTATCCGGATTTCTTATTTACGTATTAATATACTTTAACTTTACTTGCCAGGGCTTTGCATTTATTCCTTAATGCTTCCTGGTCGGCATCCAACTTGTCCCAGCAAACCACCACTCCCATACGGCGCCCTATATGAGCTTCGGGCTTCCCGAAAATACGCAGATAAGTGTTCGTTGCCGCACAGACCTCCTCCTCGCCGGAATACTTCGGTGCTCCATGGCTTTCCACTTCCGACAGGATGACCGCACTGGCTCCCATTCGTTCTTGTGTAATTTCCGGTATCGGCAAACCTAAAACGGCACGGCAGTGCAATTCGAATTCCGAAAGATTTTGTGTGCCTGCCAAAGTCACCATTCCCGTATCGTGCGGACGAGGACTCAACTCGGAGAATATCACACCGTCTTTATGGCTCAGGAAGAATTCAACTCCCCAAATCCCCGCACCGGTCAGGGCACGCGTGATTTTCTCTGCCATATCCTGCGCATCTTTCAGCATTTCGGGAGAAATAGCAGCCGGCTGGAAACTTTCACGGTAATCCCCTCCTTTTTGTACGTGACCGATAGGCTGACAGAACAAAGTAGGCCCGTCCTGTTGGGTCACCGTCAGCAGCGTAATTTCACTGTCGAAAGGAATAAACTGCTCTACAATGACTTCTTTCACATCGCCACGTGCCCCCGCGCATGCATACTCCCAGGCGTGTGCCAAATCCGCAGGACTGTCCACCTTGCTCTGCCCGTGTCCGGAAGAACTCATCAAAGGCTTGATGATGCAGGGGAAGCCTATCACATCGGCCGCAGCCTTCAATTCATCGAAAGTTTTGGCATAACGATAATCCGCCGTTTTCAATCCAAGTTCCGTATGAGCCAACTCTCGGATTTCTTTTCGGTTCATGGTGAAATTTACAGCCCGGGCACTCGGTACGACCTGAATGCCCATCTTCTCGCAATCATACAGTTTCTCCGTACGGATGGCTTCTATTTCGGGGACGATAATGTCCGGTTTATGCTTTTCCACCACAGCCATCAACGCATCCCCGTCAAGCATGTGGAAGACCTCGCACTCGTCTGCGACTTGCATAGCCGGTGCATGCGCATACGAATCGCAAGCAATCACATATTGCCCTTTGCGCTGGCACGCAATGACAAACTCTTTTCCTAATTCTCCGGAGCCTAACAATAAAATCTTTTTCGTCATAAGAATATCTTAATTATGTACCGACAACCTATCATTGTTACTGGTGTTGCTCACGCAAAAGGTCGTTCACCGTTTTCACCGGATTGAACGTACTCAGGGGCACTTCCACAAACACCGTATTCCAATCGCTCATAGCCCCATTCCACAGGCCGGGCAACTCCAAAGCCTTGAGTTCTTTTCCGTTTTTACTTTTATAAGAAATGAATCCCGTATTGCGGTCCACATAATCGGGCAGATTGAACTTGTTTCCTTTATAATCCTTCACTGCACAAACCAAATCTACGGGATTGAAATGCGTCCCGTTCTTGAACATGGCCACATATTCCGGATTCCGGGTATCAATCTGACTGCTTTCAAGAATTTGCAACGAAACCGTCCCGTCGCTATTGTAAGCCAAGAAAGGACCGCCGCCAGGCTCTCCCACATTTTTCACCACGCCGCAGACACGCATCGGACGGTTCAACTTTTTACGCAAATAAATCACGAGTTCCGCATCTTCCAGTTCTTTCACATCCTCACGACGGCAGAAGAGCGTCTGTTGGACGAAGCGGATGATTTCTTCTATATCCGCATGGCTATAGTCCCCACTGTCCAATTTACGCAAATAAGCAAAGGCTTTCTGTTGCAACTCTACCAGAATACCGGCCAGCACCTGCTTGTAAGTAACCGTATCCCCTTTCAAACGATCCGGCACCACATTATCTATATTCTTCACGAAAACGACATCGGCCTGCAAGTCATTCAAATTTTCGATAAGCGCACCGTGCCCGCCGGGGCGGAACAAAAGCTTACCGTCCACACGGAACGGTTCATTGTCCATTGTGGCCGCCAAAGTATCCGTGGCCGGTTTCTGTTCGGAAAATGTGACATGGAACGTCACTCCGTATGCTTTTTCATACATCGGAAGCTTTTCTTCCACCAATGCCTTGAACAAAGCTTTGTGCTCCGCACTCACCGTAAAATGAACTTCAGCCTTTCCTTTGCTGGCGGCATACAAAGCCGCTTCTACCAAATGTTCCTCCAACGGAGTGCGCGAACCGTTCTCATACCGGTGAAACGTAAGCAATCCTTTAGGCAACTGGCCGTAATTCAAACCTTCCGGACGAAGCATGTTCGCCACAACCTTTTTATATTGGCCGGATGCCACCAAACCGTCAATCCCGCGACCTTCATTTTTCATGCAAACCGCATCCAATTCATCGTAGAATGCAAAATCACGAATCGCCGCAAAAAAAGTTTTTTCGAAATCAGTGGTCGGCACATCGTATTCCGCATCCAGAAATTCAAACATATTCTTAAACATACGGCTGGCTGCCCCCGAAGCCGGAACAAACTTGCTTATCGCTTTTCCTTCTTCCTTATAAGCCTTCCACACTTCCTCATAATGCCTGCATTCTTCTGCCGAAGGAGCCAAAATACCATGAGCCAACGAAGCGGCCGCTTTCAACTTCAAAAATGGAAATCCTTTCTTAAAAGTCTGCAACTGAGCCTCTATTTGCTCTTCCGTAATCCCCTTTCCGGCCAATAAGACCTTGTCTTCTGCTGTCAACATATTATATAATCGTTTTAAACCTTCCCTAAAAAACATTCAAATATAGGCTTTTTTAAGCAAACGGGTAAACGTTTCAGCAAAAAAGTACTACCTTTGAAGAAAAATAGCGGATTATGGAACAGAATGCTTTTTTCTCCGCACAAGAAAAAGTGCGACTTGCACAGCTATATAGGGAGCTTCTCAAACTTTCCGGCAATATACTTTATCCTGACGACTGCAAAAAGTTGAAAACTTATTTGCTTGAGGCGGCACGCCGTAACCTTATTCAAAGAAACGTGTTCGGCATGAACCCTATCCTCAATGACATGGAAACAGCCTTAATCGTAGCCTCTGAAATCGGACTGACGCGCGGAGCCATTCTTGGTATCATGGTACATACTTGCGTACGTTGCGGCTACTGCACGCCGGAAGATGTGGAAAGAGAATTCGGAGTGGATGTGGCCGGTATCATCAAGGGCCTGAACCGCATTTTGGAACTGTATGAGAAGAATCCAAGCGTAGAAAGCGAGAACTTCAGAAGCTTATTGCTCTCTTTTGCCGAAGACATGCGTGTGGTTCTCATTATGATAGCCAACCGCGTGAACATCATGCGCAAAATCAAAGACACGGAAAACGAGGAAGCCCGGCGCAAGGTGTCGGAAGAGGCTGCTTACTTATACGCCCCGTTGGCTCACAAATTGGGGTTATACCGCCTGAAAAGCGAACTGGAAGACTTGTCGCTGAAATACCTGGAGCACGATGCCTACTATTTAATTAAAGAAAAACTGAACGCCACTAAAAAATCACGTGACGAATATATCGAAAAGTTCATCCGACCTATCGACGAAAAGTTGAAGAAGGCCGGTCTGAAATTCCACATGAAAGGGCGTACCAAAAGCATACACTCCATCTGGCAGAAGATGAAGAAGCAGCATTGCGGAGTGGAAGGCATTTACGACTTGTTTGCCATCCGCATCATTCTGGATTCCGCCCTCGAAAAAGAAAAGATGGAATGTTGGCAGGTTTATTCCATCATCACGGACATGTATCAGCCCAACCCCAAACGGTTGAGGGATTGGTTGTCCATCCCCAAAAGCAACGGTTACGAAAGCTTGCATATCACGGTCCTCGGGCCGGAGAACAAATGGGTGGAAGTGCAAATCCGAACCGAACGAATGGACGAAATAGCCGAACGAGGATTGGCCGCGCATTGGAGATACAAAGGTATTAAAGGCGGAGAAAGCGGAGTGGACGAATGGCTTAACAACATACGCAGCGCGTTGGAGAACAACGACGACCTCCAACTCATGGACCAGTTCAAAATGGATCTGTATGAAGATGAAGTTTTCGTGTTCACCCCGAAGGGGGACCTGTTCAAGTTTCCCAAAGGTGCCACTGTACTGGATTTTGCCTATACCATCCACACCAATGTGGGCGACCATTGTATCGGTGCCAAAATCAACGAAAAGAATGCCCCACTCCGCCAAAAACTGAACAGCGGCGACCAAGTGGAAATCCTGACCGCCAACAACCAGTCGCCCAAACAGGATTGGCTGAATTTCGTCGTAACAGGAAAGGCACGGGCCAAAATCCGTCAGGCTCTCAAAGAAATGCAAGCCAAGCAAGGGGCTTTTGCCAAAGAGTTATTGGAACGCAAATTCAAAAACCGGAAGATAGAATACGACGAGCCGACCATGATGCACGTCATCAAAAAGCTCGGATTCAAAGTCGTGACGGACTTTTATAAAAGTCTGGCCGACGAAACGACGGACATCAACGAAGTGCTCGACTTATACACTGAACAACAAAAAATAGAGGCCGGGCTGGCAGAACACACTCCGGCTCCCAGTGCAGAGAACTATAATATCCCGTCGGAGGCCGAACTCAAGGCTAAAACGAACGACGATGTGTTGGTCATAGACCAAAACTTAAAGGGACTGGATTTCTCTTTGGCCAAATGTTGCCAACCGATATACGGGGACGATGTGTTCGGCTTCGTCACAGTGAACGGCGGCATTAAAATACATCGTCAAGACTGCCCTAACGCCCAAGAACTCCGTAAGCGGTTCGGATACCGTATCGTCAAAGCCCGATGGGCCGGCAAACGAGGCAGCCAATACCCTATCACGCTCAAGGTCATCGGCAACGACGATTTGGGCATCGTAAACAACATCACGTCCATCATCAGCAAGGAGGAGAAGATTTCATTACGAAGTATCAGCATCGACTCCCACGACGGCCTGTTCTCCGGCACACTGACCGTCATGCTCGATGACACAAGTAAACTGCAACTGTTGGAAAAGAAATTGAAAACCATAAAAGGTGTGAAACAAGTGTCCCGCAACTAAAGCGGACACTTGTTTCACACCTTATCTTTACCCCTCAATCTCGGCCAACTCCAACCAACGCATGGACTTTTCGTCCAATTCGTCGTTGAGGAGGGACAGGCGCTTGGACTTATCCGTCAATTCTTCAACAGACAGTGCCCCGCTACACAAAGCTTCCTCTATGTTTTTCTTTTCCGACTCGAGTGCGGCGATATCTTGCTCCAACAGTTCCATCTCCCGACGTTCCTTAAACGTCATTTTACGCTTTTGTTCTCCATGAGCCGGACGGGAAGTCTTTTGCACCGGCGGCTCTTTTGTTTTCGAGGACAGGTCTTTTTGTTGTTCGCGCTCAAACTTTTGTTTTTCTTCCTGCCATTCCCGATACTGAGTGTAGTTGCCCGGAAAGTCACGCACATCGCCCTGCCCCTGAAATACCAAAAGATGATCCACTACCTTGTCCATAAAATAACGGTCGTGGCTCACCACAATCACGCAACCTTTGAAATTCCGCAAGTATTCCTCCAATACCTGCAACGTGACAATGTCCAAATCGTTGGTAGGCTCGTCCAACACCAGGAAGTTCGGATTCTGCATCAACACGGTGCAAAGATACAGGCGGCGGCGCTCTCCTCCGCTCAATTTATACACGTAGTTTTGCTGGTCTTTGGGCGAAAACATGAAATGCTGCAAAAATTGCATGGCCGACAGATGCCGTCCTCCCCCAAGGTCGATATATTCGGCAATGCTCCTCACCGCGTCGATGACTTTCATTTGTTCGTCGAAAACCATCCCGTCTTGCGAATAATACCCGAACTTCACCGTCTCGCCCACGACGACCCGTCCGCTGTCCGGCTTCACCAAACCCAGCAGAATCTTGATGAAGGTAGACTTGCCGGTGCCGTTATTCCCTACGATACCCATTTTCTCATACCGCGAGAAAGTATAAAAGAAATCTTTCAGGATGACTTTATCCGGTCCGTAACTTTTGCTAATGTAGTCGGCCTCGAAGATTTTGCTGCCGATATAAGACGATTTCACCTCCAACGACACGCTCTGTTCCAACGTTTTACGTTTTGCCACTTTCTCCAGTTCGTAAAACGCTTCCTCACGATAACGCGCCTTATGCCCTCGGGCGCAAGGCATGCGGCGCATCCAGTCCAATTCCGTACGATAAAGGTTGTTGGCACGCGCCACCTCGGCATTCGATGCGTCGATACGTTCCTGACGTTTCTGCAAATAATAGCTATAGTTCCCTTTGTAAGTATATACGGTACAGTCGTCCAGTTCCAATATGACGGAACAAACCCGATCCAGAAAATAACGGTCGTGTGTCACCATCAGCAGACTCAACTTGGAACGTTTCAGATAACCTTCAAGCCACTCTATCATTTCCAGGTCGAGATGGTTGGTCGGCTCGTCCAGAATCAGCAAATCCGGTTCGGTAATCAGCACATTGGCCAAGGCCACCCGTTTAAGTTGCCCGCCCGACAGCGTGGAAATCTTCTGATTGAAAGAATGGATTTTCAACTGCGACAGAATTTGCTTCGCCCGGTTCTCGTAGTCCCAGGCTTTTTCCCTCTCCATCCGGTCGAGAATCTCTTCCAAACGAGGGTTTCCGGGCGTATTCATACAATTTTCATATTCCCGTATCAAATTGGTCACGGCATTGCCATGGCTGAAACAAGCCTCGATGACCGTCAAATCAGGCGGATAAGAAGGCGCCTGTTCCAGATAGCCCACATTCAAGTCGCGGCGGAACACCACGCTTCCTTCGTCATATCCGTCTTTTCCTCCTATTATATTTAATAAAGTCGACTTACCGGTTCCGTTCTTGGCAATCAAGCCTACCCGTTGCCCTTCGGCAATGCCGAAAGAAATATGTTCGAACAACACGCGGTCACCTATACGCTTGGTCAAACCGTCTACCTGTAAATAAGGATTCACTAAAGCCATATTCCATCCATACAAATTGCCCGCGAATATAACGATTAATTATGAAACCCGCAAAAAGAAACTTCAAAGTGGAAAACTTTCTGTTTTCAGTGAAAAAAAATGGGAAAGATGCGTGTTTTTTAGAAATTATTCATTACTTTTGCACCAACAAAATGCAAGATGACTGTAATCACACAGTATTCTTTCTTTAATCACAACAAAGAAAATCCAATCAAAAGAATCCTACTTTTATTCTACAGATGAACTCTGTACAATACAAGAAAAGTACAACACATACTTACATATGCATAAGAAAAGTGAATTAGAAGCCATGTCTCAGGAAGAACTGATAGACATAGCAAAGAATTTAGG
>ERZ791923.714-NODE-714-length-44393-cov-15.584555_pt1 | contig 44393 bp, 42 predicted proteins | sample MGYA00510133_ERZ791923 | MGnify/ENA primary metagenome ERZ791923 (study PRJEB30046, sample SAMN00792106) | human gut metagenome | study: EMG produced TPA metagenomics assembly of the A metagenome-wide association study of gut microbiota in type 2... | reverse complement strand
GTCTCCAATCCCGAAAAATTTTTTCGGGATTGGAGACCCGTCCCCCTTTCCCGTTTTTTTAGAGAGGTAAAATAATGGAAAACAAATATTTAAATGAAGCAATAATTGGAAACAAAAAAATGATAGCAACATTTACATCAAAAGGAGAAATGCAAAGAATATATTTCCCAAGTAAAGACAACAGACAATATATAAATTACTTCCATACAGGAGTAAAAATAAATGAATCAGATTTAATATATTTACATGATGATATAAACAACACATATAAACAATATTATGACACAGACACAAACATATTAAATACAGAAATAACAAACACATACTTCAATTTAAAAATAGTACAAACAGATTATGTGTTAATAAAAGAAAATATATTGCTAAAAAAATACACATTTTTAAATGAAAACAAAATTGATTTAAATACACAATTTTACATTCACTCTGAATTATTATCAGATACAAATAATTTTGTAGGGTGCAAAATTATAGATGGTGGAATGATGCAATATGCACACGACTTTACATTCTCAACATTTGCAAAAGGAAAAGACATTATAAAACACCAGATAAATGGAAGCATAAATAATATAAAAAGAACAGAAATACATGATAAAGATTACATTGGAATGTCAAAAGATACATCAATAGCATATGAAATAGGAACAATAAAACCAGGAGAGAAGAAAGAGTTAGAAATTGCAATTTTAATTGATGAAAACAAGAATGTTTCTGATATCGAGGATGAAGTTGAAAGAGTAAGAAGAATTGATTTTGATAAAGAATATATAAATACAAAAGCATATTGGAGAAAATATCTAAAACAACACAATGGTTTAAAAATAAAAGAACCAGAAAACAGTTATGATGAAAGAATATATGAAATTTATAAAAGAAGCATATTATTATTTCCGTTATTGACAAATGCAGAAACAGGCGCAATTATAGCCTCACCTGAAATAGACGAGAACTTTACAAGATGTGGAAGATATGCATATTGTTGGCCTAGAGATGCTGTATTTATGACAAAAGCAATGGACATATTAAAAATGAATAAAGAAACAGAAAAATTCTACAAAGTATTTTGCCAAAAAACACAAAGTAAAAATGGAATGTGGGAACAACGTTTTTATACAGATGGAAAATTAGCACCTTGTTGGGGATACCAAATTGACGAAACAGCAAGTGTAGTTTTTGGAGTATATGAACATTATAAATATACAAATTCTGAAAAATTCTTAAAAGAAAACCTACAAATGTGCGAAAAAGCAACAGATTTCTTAAAAAGATATATAAAAGACTGGGTTGAACCAGCATTTAAAAGCGAAGAAAATGAAAATACAGACCATAAATATCACATAAGTTATGATTTGTGGGAAATGTGCGAAGGAGTACACTTATATTCACTAGCAAGCATTTATTCAGCATTTGCAAGTATGTTAAAAATTTATGATGTACTAGGAAAAGATGTATCAGACTTTGAAAACAATAGATTAAAACAAGAAAAAGTTGAAAAATCAAAAAAAGAAATAGAAAAATTGCAACTTGAAATAAAAAAATATATCAATAAATATTTATACGACGAAGAAAAGAAATCATATGTAAGAAATCCAGAAGACAAAAAAATGGATATAAGCATAATTGGGGCAGTTACACCATTTGAAGTATTTAAGCCAAAAGAAAAGAAAGTTCAAAATACAATTGAAAGAATTAATTTAAGTTTAAGAACTTATACTGGTGGATATCAAAGATTTGAAAATGATAATTATATGAATGGAAATCCTTGGCCTATTGCTAACCTTTGGATGACTTTGTATTACCTAGAAACAGGAGAAAAAAAGAAAGCAAAAGAAACATTTGACTTTGTAATTAAAACAGCTGGAAAGCATTATTTCTTAGGTGAACAAGTTGATAATGAAACATTAAAACCTAATTGGGTTATTGGTCTTGGATGGTCACACGCAATGTTTATTATTGTTTTAGAAAAATATATGAAATAATAAAAGAATACTTGAAAAGTATTCTTTTTTAGTATAAAATTGTATCGAAAGGCAAAAATAGGTAAAAACTATAAAAAAAACAAATAAAAAATTTAGGAAAAACCTAAAAGAAAGAAGGAATAAAAATGAACAAAAAAACAGTAAAAGACATCGATTTAAAAGGAAAGAAAGTATTTGTAAGATGTGACTTCAACGTTCCAATGGACGAAAATCAAAACATCACAGACAACACAAGAATAAAAGCAGCATTACCAACAATAAAATATTTATTAGAACAAAACTGTAAAATAATATTAGCGTCACACTTAGGAAGACCAAAGGGAGAAGTAAAACCAGAATTCTCACTAAAACCAGTAGCAAAAGAACTATCAAAATTATTAGGAAAAGATGTAATAATGGCAAATGACGTAATAGGAGAAGACGCAACAAGTAAAGCAGAAAATCTAAAAGAAGGAGAAATAATGCTACTTGAAAACGTAAGATTCCACAGAGAAGAAACAGACAATGACCCAGAATTTGCAAAAAAATTAGCATCAATGGCAGAAATATTTGTAAATGATGCATTTGGAACAGCACACAGAGCACATGCATCAACAACAGGAATAGCAGACTATATCCCAGGTGTAGCAGGATTCTTAATAGAAAAAGAATTAAAATTCTTAGGAAATGCTATTAACAATCCAGAAAGACCATTTGTAGCAATATTAGGTGGAGCAAAAGTTTCAGATAAAATAGGAGTAATAGACAGTTTATTAGATAAAGTAGATACATTAATGATAGGTGGAGGAATGGCATATACATTCTTTAAAGCACAAGGATATAATGTAGGAAACTCACTATGTGAAGTAGAAAAAACAGACTTAGCACTTGAAGAAATGAAAAAAGCAAAAGAAAAAGGTGTAAAATTATTATTACCAATAGATACAAAAATAGGAAAAGAATTTAAACCAGACACAGAAAGTAAAACAGTGGCTTGGACAGAAATTCCAGATGAATGGGAAGGATTTGACATAGGAGAAAAAACAATAGAAATGTTCAAAAAAGAATTACAAAATGCAAAAACTGTAATTTGGAACGGACCACTTGGATTATTTGAATTTGATCAATTTGCAATTGGAACAAATGAAATAGCAAAAACACTTGCGGATTTAGATGCAACAACAATAATAGGTGGAGGAGATTCTGCAGCAGCAGTAACAAAAGCAGGTTTGGCTGATAAAATGACACATATTTCTACAGGTGGAGGAGCTTCACTTGAATTCTTAGAGGGTAAGAAGTTACCTGGTATTGAGTGTTTGCAAGATAAATAAAAAATTTCGGGATTGGGGGACGGGACTTGAATCCCGAAAAATTTGAATGGAGAGGAAATTATGAGAAAAAAAGTAATTGCAGGAAACTGGAAAATGAACATGCTTCCAAACGAAGCAATAAATTTTATAGACAAAATAACACCATTAGTAAAAGACACAAAAAACGAAGTAATACTATGTGTACCATACACAGACCTATTTTATGCACTACTAACAGCACAAGGAACAAACATCAAAATAGGAGCACAAAATATGCACTTCGAAGAAAGCGGAGCATACACAGGAGAAGTATCAGGAAAAATGCTAAAATCAATTGGAGTTGAATATGTTATAATAGGACACTCAGAAAGAAGACAATACTTCAACGAAACAGACGAAACAGTAAACAAAAAAATAAAAGCAGCATTTGCAAACGACTTAAAACCAATTGTATGTGTAGGTGAAACACTAGAACAAAGAGAAGCAAATCAAACACAAGAAATAATTACAAAACAAACAGAACTAGCATTAAAAGGTTTAACAGAAGAACAAGTACAAAATACAATAATTGCATATGAACCAATATGGGCAATAGGAACAGGAAAAACAGCAACATCAGAACAAGCAAATAACGCAATAAAATCAATTCGTGACAAAATTTGTCAAATCTATGGACAAAATGTAGCAAATGGAGTTATAATACAATATGGTGGAAGCGTAAAATCAAATAACGCCAAAGAATTATTTGAAATGTCAGACATCGATGGTGGATTAGTTGGGGGAGCAAGTTTAAAACCAGATGAATTCGCCAAAATAGTAAATTATGAAGATTAATGCACATTAAAAATCAAAAAGCATTACAACATAATTTAAAAGCATAAAGGAAGGAGGAATATGTTAGAAAAAAACTAACATAGACTAATAATGAAAGATAAAGTAACAATGCTAATGATATTAGACGGTTTTGGAGACAACAAAAACAAAGACGGAAACGCCATAAAACTAGCAAAAAAACCTAATATTGATAAACTAATGAAAAAATACCCAAACACAGACATATTTACAAGTGGATTACACGTAGGATTACCCGAAGGGCAAATGGGAAACTCAGAAGTAGGACACACAAATATAGGTGCAGGAAGAATAGTATATCAAGAATTAACAAGAATAACAAAATCAATAGAAGACGGAGACTTTTTCAGTAATCCAGAATTTATAGCAGCAATCGATAATTGCAAAAAACACAATTCAAAATTACACATTCTAGGATTAGTATCAGACGGAGGAGTTCATAGCCACAACAGACATTTATATGGACTATTAGAAATGGCAAAAAGAAGAGACTTTGAAGATGTATATGTTCACTGTTTCTTAGATGGAAGAGACACTCCACCAGCATCTGCAGAAACATATATTGCAGAATTACAAGAAAAAATGAAAGAAAAAGGCGTTGGAAAAATAGCTTCACTTTCAGGAAGATTTTATGCAATGGACAGAGATAAAAGATGGCAAAGAGTTCAAAAATGCTATGACGCTCTAGTAAATGGAGAAGGCGAAAAAGCAGGAGATCCAATAAAAGCAATCGAAGATTCTTATCAAAAAGAAGTATTTGATGAATTTGTTGTACCAACAGTAATGTGCAACGGAAACGAACCAGTAGCAAAAATAGAAGAAAACGACTCTGTAATATTCTTCAACTTTAGACCAGACAGAGCAAGAGAAATAACAAGAGCATTAGTTGATCCAGAATTTGATGGATTTAAAACTAAAAAAATGAATTTATATTATGTATGTTTCACAAGTTATGACGAAACAATGCCAAATGTACACATAGCATTCAAAAAAGAACCACTAAAAAATACATTTGGAGAAGTTATAAGCGAAGCAGGACTAACACAATTAAGAATAGCAGAAACAGAAAAATATGCACACGTAACATTCTTCTTTAATGGTGGAGAAGAAAAACAATATCCAGGAGAAGACAGAATATTAGTACCATCACCAAAAGTAGAAACATATGATATGAAACCAGAAATGAGTGCATATGAAGTTACAGACAAAGTATGTGAAGCACTAGAAAACGACAAATATGATGTAGTAATACTAAACTTTGCAAACACAGACATGGTTGGGCATACAGGAAGTCTACAAGCAGCAATAAAAGCAGTAGAAGCAGTAGACGAATGTGTAGGAAAAATTGTAAAAATAATAGAAGAAAAACAAGGAAATCTATTAATAACAGCAGACCACGGAAATGCAGAACAAATGATAGACTACAAAACAGGAGAACCACACACAGCACATACAACAAATCCAGTGCCAATTATACTAGTAACAGCTAATAAAGAATACAAACTAAAAGAAAACGGAAAATTAGCAGATTTAGCACCAACAATGCTTGATTTAATGGGAATTAAACAACCAGAAGAAATGACAGGAGAAAGCCTATTAATCAGAGAATAGGGGTAAATATGTTAAAACATACAAAGAAAATAAAAGAGATGTATGAAGATATACAAAGACATATATTTTATATGATACCAGAAAAATGGGAAAAGATGTATTTATATGCTTCAGTATCAGATTTAATAGACAAACGACAAACAGGGGAACTATTCTTCTACTATATTCCAAAAGGAATATTCAAGAAGAACCCTGTAAATGTCTATGAAATACCACAAAAATTCAACTTAGACGAAAAAGAATATATCAAACTTGTAAACATATTATATGAAAAAATAGTAGACCTAAGAGAAGAATTTAAAAAAATAGAATTAACATCAACATGGTCAAATCTAACAATGAAAATTGAAGGAATCAAATTCAAAGTAGAATATGACTACGAAGATTTAACCAAATCAAAATTCACAAGTTATGAAAGACATGTAATATGGAGATATAATAACCTAGGAATAAAAGAAGAACAACTTAGTAAAGAAGAACACAAAATAATAGAAAGATATTTGCTAGGCGAAAAAGTAGTAAAAAGAAGAGAACGATATGAAACAGGTATATACATAAAAAATATCAAAAATATAGTTGACTATGACACAGAAAATTATGATAGCGAACAAAACATAGAATTTATTACAAGCAGAGATGAAAAAGTAATAAATCAAATTATTATGCCTGGAGACCAAATACAGGCAGACAAAAAAAGTTTATTAAAAAAATAATAATAAAGTGCGAAACGGAGTAATTTATTGTTTAAAATTTTTCGGGATTAGGGGATGGGTCTCCAAATCCCGAAAAATTAAACAATAATTAACAAAGTGAAGCATAGTGAAAGGAGCAAAAAACGATGATTTATTCAAAAGAATTAGAAGGAATGTGTAAAGTAGCAAAAGGAGTAGACCATGGACCAGCACCAATTCCAGAAGAAGGAAAATGGGTAAAAGCAAAAGAAATTAAAGACATATCAGGTTTAACACATGGTATAGGATGGTGTGCACCACAACAAGGAGCATGTAAATTAACATTAAATGTAAAGGACGGAATAATCCAAGAAGCATTAATAGAAACAATTGGATGTTCAGGAATGACACACTCAGCTGCAATGGCAGGAGAAATTTTAACAGGAAAAACAATATTAGAAGCATTAAACACAGACTTAGTATGTGATGCTATAAATACTGCTATGAGAGAATTATTCTTACAAATAGTATATGGTAGAACACAAACAGCTTTCTCAGAAGGAGGACTTCCAGTAGGAGCAGGACTTGAAGATTTAGGAAAAGGACACACATCACAAGTTGGAACAATTTATTCAAGTTCATTAAAAGGACCAAGATACTTAAATCTTGCAGAAGGTTACATAGTTGAATTAGGTTTAGATAAAGATGACCAAATTATTGGTTACAAATATGTTCATTTAGGAAAAATGATGGATAACATCAAAAAAGGAATTGACCCTAAAGAAGCAATTGAAAAAGCTTCTGGTACATATGGAAGATTTGATGAAGCGGTTAAGACTATTGACCCTCGTGAAGAATAAGGAAAACGAATGAAAAGCACTATCTTGCGTTGTCAAACTTCATAAAAATTTTATCGATGTACAAACGTACTATCTCAAAAATTTTTATTTGTTTTCCTAGCAATATAGCACTTTTGCTTCGTTTTAAAAATATGAAACATGTAAAAAATATAAAACCATAATTTTAAGGAGGAATAAAAAATGGCAGTAACATTTGAAAGTTATGAAAGAAGAATAGACCAAATAAAACCAGTAATGGAAAAATACGGAATAAAAGATTTTGAAGATGCATTAAAAATATGCACAGACAAAGGATTTAACCCATACGAAATAGTAAAAGGAATTCAACCAATATGTTTTGAAAACGCAGCTTGGGCATACACATTAGGAGCAGCAATTGCAATTAAAAAAGGATGCAACAAAGCATCAGACGCAGCAAAAGCAATAGGAGAAGGATTACAAGCATTCTGTATTCCAGGTTCAGTTGCAGACGACAGAAAAGTTGGATTAGGACATGGAAACTTAGCATCAATGCTATTATCAGAAGACACAAAATGTTTTGCATTCTTAGCAGGACACGAAAGCTTTGCAGCCGCTGAAGGAGCTATTGGTATAGCAAAATCAGCAAACAAAGTTAGAAAAGAACCATTAAGAGTAATTCTAAACGGACTTGGAAAAGATGCAGCACAAGTAATATCAAGAATTAACGGATTTACATATGTAAAAACAGACTTTGACTTCTTCACAGGAAAAGTAAACATAGTAGAAGAAATCAAATATTCAGAAGGTGAAAGAAGCCAAGTTAGATGCTACGGAGCTAATGATGTTAGAGAAGGTGTAGCAATAATGTGGTTAGAAGATGTTGATGTATCTATTACAGGTAACTCAACAAACCCAACAAGATTCCAACATCCAGTTGCAGGTACATATAAGAAAGAAAGACTTGAAGCAGGTAAAAAATATTTCTCAGTTGCTTCAGGTGGTGGAACAGGTAGAACATTACATCCAGACAATATGGCTGCTGGACCAGCTTCTTATGGTATGACAGATACTATGGGAAGAATGCATTCAGACGCTCAATTTGCAGGAAGTTCTTCAGTACCAGCCCATGTTGAAATGATGGGATTAATTGGTATGGGAAATAACCCTATGGTTGGTGCTTCAGTTGCAGTAGCTGTTGCGGTAGAAGAAGCTATGAAATAAAATAAAAATTTATAAAAGAGCCACAATTGTGAACAATATGTTCTTAAAGGCTCTTTTATTGAAAGCGGTAAAAATTTATTATAAAGAAGGAAAAAATAAAAATGGAAGAAGTAGTATTTGTCACACATAATAAAGGAAAAATAGCATCAGCCAAAAAGCAATTAAAAGATGTTGACTTTAAAATATTTGAATATGAGTTAGAAGAACCAAGAAGTGATGATATTAAATATATATCAAAATATAAGGTAGAAGAAGCATATGAAATTGTAAAAAAACCATGTATATCATTAGACTGTGGATTTTGGATTGATGAATTAAATGGATTTCCTAGAGCTTTTGTAAACTTTTCTTTAGAAACTATAGGAATCAAAGGGCTATTAAAGTTAATGGAAGGAAAAGAAAATAGAAAATGCAGATTTACTGAATGTCTATCTTATTATGACGGACAAGAATTACATCAATTTATGGGAAAACACGATGGAAATTTATCAACTGAAATATTAGGTAAAGATACAGATAAAAAATGGTCAGAATTATGGTACATATTTAAACCTATTGGATATGATAAAACATTGGCACAAATGACAGATGAAGAAAGAGCAGATAGAGAAAAAAATAGAGAAAAAAATAGAGAAAAATATAATTCTGTTGATTCTATGAGAGAGTTTGCAAATTGGTATAATAAAAGAAAATAATAAGATTAATTTGTACTTAAATAGTGTTTGCCCACATTTTTGTTGATATTTTACATAAAATATGATATTATACCAATGTAACTAATTTAAATTCAAGCATAATACCGAAAGGAGAACAGGCAATGAAAGGATTAGAAGAATTGACCAAAAAAGTATTAAAAGAGCGGGAGGAATTAGAAAAAGGGCAGCAAGAGTTAGCAGAGGAGATTATAGGTACAGCAATAAATATTTTTGGAGATATTAGTGTAAAATCTGTTAAAATTGAAATTGATAATAGCACCAACAAAGAGATTGCAATTTATTTGGGAAAAGAGAAAAAAGAAAGCTTTGCACGCTTAATCTATGGAAAAAAAGTATTTAATAATATAATAAATATTTTGACATCAGAATATAGTAAGATGGAACAATACTTTACTATAAACGTTGATCCAGGAAGTAGTATAGTAATAAATTTAAAAGGTAATGCTTGAATGAAAAAGGGGGAAATATTCCTCCTTTTTTCGTTTATATAAGAAAATAAAATGCCGAACAAAAATTTTATTTTTTTTATAAAAAAGTATTGACAAAATGAAAAAAAGAATATAAAATAGGTACAACAAAGACGAACAAGAATTTGTAAAACATAAATTTGTAAGGAGTGATATAAAATGAAAATAATGACAAAGAAAATTAACCTAAAAATAACAATAGAAGAAACAGCAGAAAGACACCCAGTGCCTGTATTAGGAACAGATTATAAAGTTAAGATTATATATAAAAATATAAAAGTTGCTGAACTAGATGTAGAAGATAAAATTATAAAAATATCACTACCAAACAAATATAAAAAAGCAAACAATGAGAGAATACTAGATATAGCAATAGATAAAATGTACGAACAAATTGCAAAAGTAGAAGTAGAAAGAGCAATGGAAAAAACAAGAATCTTATTAGGATTTGCACCAGAAGATTATGAAATTAGAAAAATGAGTGAAGAACTTGGAAGATGTGAAGAAAACAAAATAACAATAAATCCTGAAATAGTAAAATATGATAGAGAAGTAATAGATTATATAGTTTTACATGAATATTGTCATTTAAAATATAAAAGCCATTGCAAAAGTTTCATAAAAATGTTAGAAAAATATGAACCTAATTACAAAAAATATGAAAGAATTGTTGCTAATATATAGTAATTTAAACAATATTGACTATAATATAGATAGAAAAGTTTAATAAAACTAAAATCTTTTAGTGGTTAGTAAATATAGAAAAATCAATATATTATAGGGGGAAAAATAAAAATGAACAAATATTATTTTACATCAGAAAGTGTAACAGAAGGACATCCTGACAAAGTAGCAGATTTAATATCAGACAGTATATTAGACGAATATCTAAAACAAGATAAATATTCAAGAGTAGCAGTAGAAACATTTGTAACAGGAAACACCGTAACAATAGCAGGACAAGTTACATCAAAGGGACAAGTAGATACAGAAAATGTAGTAAGGCAAACAATAAAAAATATAGGTTATGACAATGAAAAAACAGATATGGATTATAGAACATGTAAAATAAATGTCAATATTACAAAACAAAGTCCAGACATTGCATTAGGAGTAGATGATGGTGGAGCAGGAGATCAAGGAATAATGTTTGGATATGCATCAAATGAAACAGAAGAATATATGCCATATGCAATATCAATAGCACATAAATTAGCAAAAAAACTAACAGATGTACGAAAACAAAAAGAAATGCCATATTTACGCCCAGATGGAAAAACACAGGTAACAATAGAATATGAGAATAATAAACCAAAAAGAATAGAAACAATATTAATTTCAACACAACATTTACCAAAAATAACAATAGAACAATTAAAAAATGACATTACTGAAAAGGTAATAAAAGCAGTAATACCAGAAAAAATGATGGACAAAAACACAAAAATATATATAAATCCAACAGGAAGATTTATAATAGGAGGACCACTTGGAGACACAGGACTAACAGGTAGAAAAATAATAGTAGACACTTATGGTGGATATGCTCGTCATGGAGGTGGTGCTTTTTCAGGAAAAGATGCAACCAAAGTAGATAGAAGTGGTGCATATATGTTAAGACACATTGCTAAAAATATAGTTGCAAATGGATATGCAGAAAAATGTGAGATACAAATTTCATATGCTATTGGTATGAAAGAACCTCTTTCTATATGTGTAAATACTTTTGGTACAGGTAAGAAATCAGACGAAGAATTAGCAAATATGGTAAGAGAAAAATTTGATTTAACACCAAATGGGATTATTGAATATTTAAAACTTAGGGAGCCTATTTATACTAAAACGACAAACTATGGACATTTTGGAAAAGAAGATTTGGAGTGGGAGAAAATTATAGAGATATAGGAATGCACACCTGCCAAATAACTAACATTAGAGGAACTATGAAAACATAGCTCCTTAATTTTATAAAAAACTATGAAAAAATCTAAATTTATGATATAAATATAATATAAATTAAGGAAAGGAGAAATTCATGTTAAAACTTAAAAACATAAAAAAGACATATGTAAGTGGAGACGAAAAGGTAGAAGCATTAAAAGGCATAAACATAGAATTTAGAAAATCAGAATTTGTCTCAATACTAGGGCAAAGTGGATGTGGAAAAACAACACTTTTAAACATTATAGGAGGACTAGATAGATATACATCAGGGGACCTAATAATAAATGGAAAATCAACAAAAGACTTTAAAGACAGAGACTGGGATGCATATAGAAACTACTCAGTAGGCTTTGTATTCCAAAGTTACAACCTAATAGGACATCAAACAGTATTATCAAATGTAGAACTTGCATTAACAATATCAGGAGTATCTAGAAAAGAAAGAAAACAAAGAGCAATAAAAGCACTAGAAGAAGTTGGACTAAAAGAACAAATACACAAAAGACCAAACCAATTATCAGGTGGACAAATGCAAAGAGTTGCAATAGCAAGAGCTTTAGTAAATAACCCAGACATAATTTTAGCAGACGAACCAACAGGAGCATTAGACACAAAAACAAGTGTACAAGTAATGGAAATATTAAAGAAAATATCAAAAGATAAACTAATAATAATGGTTACACACAACCCAGAACTTGCAGAAAAATATTCAAGTAGAATTATAAAAATACTTGATGGAAAAATAACAGATGATTCAGACCCAATTGAACATCAAAAAGAAGAGAAAAAGAAAGACACTAAAAAGAGAAGAACATCAATGAAATTCCTTACAGCATTACGACTAAGTTTAAACAATTTAATGACTAAAAAAGGAAGAACAATATTAACATCATTTGCAGGAAGCATTGGAATAATAGGAATTGCACTAATTTTAGCAATTTCAACAGGAGTACAGAATTATATAAACAAAGTTGAAGAAGATACACTTTCTTCATATCCAATTACAATAGAAGAATCAACAGTAGATATGTCAAGCTTAATGCAGTCTATGTCTGGTGAAAACACAGATAACACGGAAAACAAAGAAGAAGGAAAAGCATATTCAGCAGATATAATGAATGATATGATAACAACACTTTCTAATAAAAAGCAAAGCAATAATTTGAAAGAATTAAAAAAATATTTGGACGATGGTGACAATGAAATTACAAAAAATAGTAATAGCATAAAATATGGATATGACTTAAATATCAACCTATATAGAGCAAATACAGACAATGAAATTGTAAGAGTAAATCCAAGTACAGTAATGAACGCATTTGGGATGGGAGATATGATAGAAGCACAAAACAATTCAGCAATGTCATCTGTATTTGGAAGTTCAATGATGACAAATACTGACATATGTTTTGAAATGCTAGATAATCAACAATTATTAGAATCACAATATGATTTAGTAAAAGGAAACTGGCCAAAGCAGTATAATGAAGTAGTTCTAGTATTAAAAGAAGACGGAAGAATAGATGATTACACATTATATTCATTAGGACTAAAAGACCAAAGCGAACTAAAAGACAAATGGAAAGCAGTAGAAAATGGGGAAAAACTTGATGAAAATCAAGAATCAACATCATATTCATATGATGACCTTTTAAACTTGCAATTTAAACTATTATTAAATTCAGACTATTATCAAAAGCAAAATGGACTATGGGTAAATAAAGAGGATGACGATAATTACTTAAAAGAGAAAATTAATAATGCAGAAACTGTAAAAGTTGTTGGAATTATAAAACAAAATGAACAAAGTGCTGTAAGTACTTCTGTTACAAGTGGCATAGGATATACAAAACAATTAAAAGAATATGTAGTAGAAAAATCAAATGATGCACAAATAGTGAAAGAACAAAAAGGAAACAAAGATGTAAATGTATTTTCTGGTTTAAAATTTCCAACAGATGAAGATACATCTGCAACGGAGAATTTGACAACAGAACAAAGAATGGCAATGAGCAAATTAAGTAGTGAAGAAATTGCCAAAATGATGGAAGCATATTCAGCAAATAAAGACGCAAGTTATGAAAAAAATCTACAAAAACTAGGTGCAGTTGATATTGATACACCAACATCAATCAGCATTTATCCAAAAGACTTTGAATCAAAAGATAAAATATCAAGTGCAATAGAAGAATATAACCAAAAGCAAAGAGACGATGGAAAAGAAGAAAACACAATAAGTTACACAGATATAGTTGGAACAATGATGAAATCTGTAAGCCAAATAATTAATACAATAAGTTATGTATTAATTGCATTTGTAGCAATATCATTAATAGTATCTTCAATAATGATAGGCATTATAACATATATTTCTGTATTGGAAAGAACAAAAGAAATTGGAATTTTAAGAGCAATTGGAGCATCAAAAAAAGATATTTCAAGAGTATTTAATGCAGAAACTTTGATTATTGGTTTAATATCAGGTCTTATAGGAATAGGAATTACAGTATTATTGACACTTCCAATAAATAGCATGATTTATGCTGTAACAGGTGTTAAAGTGGTAACTGCTGTACCATTTAAAGCTGGTGTTGTGTTAGTTCTTATTAGTATGTTTTTAACAATTATAGCAGGTTTAATTCCGGCAAAAATTGCAAGTAAAAAGGACCCAGTAATTGCACTAAGGACAGAGTAATTGTATCATAGAAAAGTAGAAGGAAACACATAAAAAGCAAACCCGCATAAGGCTTATAATAAACTTTGTGCGGGTTTGACATACAATTATTTTAGTTTGTAGTTATTATAAAATAACTTAATAGGTAGGTCTTCCAAAAGCTTTGGTTCATCTCCAATATTAAATTGTACATAAATAGAAATTTCTGATTCATTTTTTATAATTGCATAAAATTTTGCAGTATCTGTTATAGAAGCAAAAAGATGCTCATGCTCGTGAGCTGTTAATATTGGAATGACTTCTGTGTATTTTTCAGTAGAGAAATTGCCTATAAAATCAAAAGAATCACCAAAAGAAGTATAACAAGCTTTTTTTAATCCAAGATTTAATATTATTATAATAAGCAAATAAACTAGCAAAAAATCTATTAAAGAAATGTCTTTATTAATGCTGGGAATAATTAAGATGCTCATTCCCAATATTATAGATGATATAATAAAATCCGTAACAAACAAAGTTGCTATTGTTCCCTTCTTTATATACTCCTCTCTACTTAATTTTTCTGTTGACCGTTTCTCATTCTTCATAAGAATCTCCTTTCGTCAAAACCAATTAATTGTAACTAAATAATATTAAATTAATATTATAATCTATATAAATATGCACTTAGCATAATAATAAAAATTATATTAAAATTATAACAGAATTTTATATAAAATTCAATATATTCTCAATAACCAAATTAATCATAACATCATAATCCAAATCCTTGTGCTTATGATAAACAATCTCATGACACAAATCATCAATCAAATGAATAGAAATATGAACCTTTTCATCAAGATTTTTTGCATCAAAACCATTATCCAATAAAATCCTAGAAATATTTTTAGTCATAGCCATTTCATTTTCTTGGAAAAACCCAGCAATTTCCTTATCAGAATGAGTCATAGACATAATTTCCTCATGAGCAATTTGTGAAAGTTTATGGTTTTCAACAAAGGCGTTAATCATATTTCTTAAAATAGAATCAAGGTTATTTTTATCAATTTTAATATTTGACGTTACATTCAACATTGGACAAAAAATATCACTGGCATATCTTTTAATACCTTCAACTAAAATATCATGTTTATCTTTAAAATATTGATATATAATACCAGTAGAAACTCCAGCAACCTTGGCAATTTCAGCAGTATTAGTATTGTAATACCCTTTCTCGCAGATTAATTCAAAACCTGCTTTTATTATTTTTTCTTTTTTCTCAATAGAACGTTTTTGAATAGGTTCTCTAATTTCGTTTAAACTCATTTTAATGTCCTTTCTAAAAATAAGAATTATTTATAAACTATTATAATTGTAAAAAAAATAAATGTCAAATCAACTCAGATTTATATATAAGATAAAATTTACTATATGGCTATGTTTGAAATATTGACAATAATTAAAAAAAATGTATAATTATTATAGTCAAAACTAAAAATAAACATTCAAGGAGACAAAAGATGAAAAGAAAACATAGCAAATTGATAACTGATGAATTAAAAAGAACAACTCCACTATATATGTTGGGAATTGTATTTCATGCAATAACATTATATATGATGCTAGTTATTGCACAAATATCTGGAAAAATCTTAGATATGATATTGCAGAATAATGTATCAAAAGAACAGATAATGCAAGAAATATATATACTTTTAATTTGGTCTGCGATTATAATAATACCAAACACTATAAAAAGATGGTTTTATTTTACAGTTGCTAGAGCATCTGATACAAAATTAAGAAAAGAAATTTATAAGAAATTGCAATATGTAAAAGAAGATTATTTTGAGAATATTGAAAAGGGAAAATTTTTAGCATATTTGACCAAAGAGATACCTATGATAAGAAAGTTTTTAGGTGAATTTTTTCAAAATAGTATAAATATTTTTATGACACCAATTTTAGTAATTATTTTATCAAGCAAAGGGTTAAATATAAATTTATCATTGATGTTGGTATCAATTTTAGTTGTAGCATTGATTATTGTATTAAATTTATATCAAAAGAAAAAAGAATTAGTAGAAGAGGCAAGAAAAGAATATATAAATATGTCAAATGTAATTGAACAAAATACAAGTAATTTTACATTAATAAAATTATATAACAATCAAAAAGAACAAAAAGATATATTTGATAAAGAAAACAAAATAATGCAAAAAAAAGACTATAATGTAGGAAAAATAGACAATATGATAAATAACACAACCAATATAGCAGAGGGCTTATCATATATTTTGACGGTAATATATGGTGTGGTTTGTATAAGAAGTGGACAAATGACTGTTGGGGATTTAACTGTTTTTATATCTTTTATAGGGACGATGTTTGGAAACATTAGTAATAGAGTAAATAAGGTTACAAATTCTATTGTATATTTTAAACAGGCAGTTGATAGAATTGATCAAATTATGAATTTAGATATATATAATACAGAAAATAAAAATGTGATTGAAGAAATAAAATCTATAAAAGTTGAAAATTTAAGTTACAAATATCCTGGTAGCAATAAATATGTGTTAAAAGACATCAATTTTGAGATAAATAAAAATGAAAAAATAGGAATTATAGGATTATTTGGAAGCGGAAAAACTACACTTATGAACATTATATCTGGACTTTATGAAATAGAAGAAAATAAAGTATTTATTAATGATATAGATATTACAAAAATAAATAAATATAGTATATTTGACAAGATAAGTTATATTTTACAAAAGGTAATTCTTTTAGATGATACAGTAAAAAATAATATTACATTAGAGAAAAAATATGATGGTAAAAAGATTATAAATGCTACAAATGATTCATGTATTTTGGAAGATATTTTTAAAATGGAAAATGAATTTGAAGAAATAGTAGGTGAGAATGGACATAAATTATCAGGAGGACAAAAGCAAAGAGTTGCAATTGCAAGAAATATTATTACTGATAAAGACTTTATTATATTAGATAATATTTTTTCTGCATTAGATAATAACACAGAAAAAGAAATATTGAACAATATTATGAATATGAAAGGAAAAACAATAATTAATATTGCAAATAAAGTAACAGATGTAAAAGATATGGACAAAATTTATTTAATGATAGATGGTCAATTTGTAGATAAAGGAACACACGAAGAATTGGTAGCAAGAAATAATATATATCAAGAAATGTACCAATATGAAATGGCAGGTGAACTAGTTGATTAGTATAGTAAAGAAAAATAGAGTAACAATAATTGCAATATCAATTTTATTGATTTTAGTAAATATTTTAAATGTACTAGCACCATATTTTCTAAAATTAATAATTGATAAAATTACTGCAAATACTATTCGGTAAATCATTTTTAATAATCTTAGCATTATATGTTTTAACGAGAATTTCAATGATTTTAGTTGAGGTAGTAAGAAATAGAAAAACAAATTTACTATCTAATAAAATGTTAAGTGAATTAAGAAGTAAAATTTTTAGCAAACTTTTATCTTTAAAAATGAAAGACTTTGAAAAATTTCCATCTTCTGATATTTATACTAGACTGACAGTTGATGCAGAAAATGTAAAAACATTATTTTCAGAGGACATACCTGTTATAGTAAATGATATAATGAATATTATTTTTATGCTTGTTGCTATGTTTATAATAAATGTAAAATTGGCATTTATAGGAACAGCAATAATAATAGTATTTGGGATAAGTGAGTTCTTTATAATAAAAACATTAAAAAACATTCAAAAGGAAACTGTGAAAAAAAGGGATTTACAAAGTAAAGAGTATTCAGAAACATATAATAAAAGTAAATTAACAAAATTTTTTAACTTAGAAAATAAAAATAAAAATAAAGTTAATAATCTACTTATTGAAGAATTAAAATTAAGAAATAAATATATTTTGGTAGATTCATTCCCTTGGCCGGTTAGCATGCTAATAGAAGCTATTGCGATATATGCCGTTTTATATTATGTTTTAAACATTGAAAGTGGAATATCATTAGGAACGATGTATGTATTCTTATATTATATTAGACAATGTTTTTCACCAGTAAAAGAATTATTTAATCAAATAGAAAGTATTCAAACATCACAAGTATCATTAGAGAGAATAAATTCTATTTTATTAATAAAAGAAAAAGAAGATATAAACATAGGATTAAATGTTGAACATTTAAAGGGTGATATTGAATTTAATAATGTTTCATTTGCATATGATAAACAAAATGTTTTGAGAAATATTTCATTTAAAATTAATTCTGGTGAAAAGACTGCAATCGTTGGTAAAACACGGTGCAGGAAAAACAACTATTACAAAAATCCTTATGAGATTATATCCTATAAATAAAGGAAAAGTGACTATAGATGGATATGATTTGAATGAACTTTCAATAGAGTCAATTAGAAAAAATATTACATATATTTCACAAGATTCGTATATTTTTAAAGATACTGTAAGAAAAAATATAGTTCTTGAAAGAAATGATATTTCTGATGAACAGATTTTAGATGTTATGGAACAAATTGGTGCTAATCCATTATTAAATAGACTAGATAATGGATTAGATGAAATTGTTGATGTTAATAGACTTTCAAAGGGAGAATTGCAGGTTATTGCTTTTATTAGAGCCATAGTTCATAAGGCTAATATTTATATTTTTGATGAGCCTACTTCTAATATTGACTTGAGAACTGAAAAAATGATACAGAGTATTATTGATAGAATTTCTAAGAGCAGTACTGTAATAATTATTGCTCATAGATTATCAACTATTCAAAATGTAGATAGTATTTTGGAATTAAAAGATGGTGATGTTTTAAGTAATTAAAATGATAGAACACAAAATACAAAAAAATGCTTGACAAGCCAGGAAATTAATGGTAAAATTAATAACTGTAATCCGCTTAGTCAAGGTTCATAAAGACTAATCAAATTTAGTTACCTTAAATTTCTCATAGAATTGAAAATATTTTATGATGAGTAGAGCAAAGGATTAGCGAGTATACAAATAAGGGAGGTGCATTTTAAATGTACGCAGTAATTGAAAGTTGTGGAAAACAATACAAAGTAGCAGAAGGAGATGTAGTATTCTTCGAAAAATTAGACGCTGAAGAAGGAAAAAAAGTTACTTTTGATAAAGTAATATTAGTTTCTAACGAAGGTAAAGTAGAAGTTGGAAATCCTTATGTTAAAGGTATGAAAGTTGAAGGAAAAGTTGTTTCACACGGTAAAGGTAAAAAAATCATTGTTTTCAAAATGAAAGCTAAAAAGAACTACAGAAGAAAACAAGGACACAGACAACCATACACAAAAGTAGAAATAACATCAATCAAATCAACAGCAAGAAAAACAGCAGCAAAAGCTGAAGAAAAAGTAGAAGCATAGTTCTACATATTAATTAAAAAGATTTTAATTAAGAGAAACATATAAAACTAATAGCAATTTATAAAAACATTTATAAAAAGCTAGACGAAAGGAGTGAGATAAATGGCTCATAAAAAAGGTCAAGGTAGTTCACACAACGGACGTGAGAGTGAATCTAAACGTCTTGGAGTAAAAAGAGCAGACGGACAATTCGTATTAGCTGGAAATATCTTAGTTAGACAAAGAGGAACAAGAGTATATCCAGGAGTTAACGTTAAAAAAGGTAGTGACGATACACTATATGCAGTAGTAGACGGAACAGTAAAATTTGAAAGAAAAGGTAGAGACAAAAAACAAGTTAGTGTTTACCCAGTAGAAGCATAGTTTAAAAATTTGGTTACAAAAGTAACCAAATTTTTTTGGCTTTTAATGAAAAAAAGCAACCTAAAAAAAATTAAAAAATTATCCAAAAACCATTTACATTTATAAAAAATTTGTATAAAATATAACTAATTGAGAAAAATGTCAAAAACAAAAGAAAATTAGTACGAAGCGACCCAAGATTTGTTATCTCAAATTTGAAAAATTGGATGTCGATGGACGAGCGAAGCAATCCAAGATTTGGCAGACAAAATTTTGAAAAATTGGATGTCGATGGACGAGCAAAGCAATCCAAGATTTGGCAGACAAAATTTTGAAAAAATTTTGGATGACGATGAACGAGCGAAGCGAGAGAAAGGGAGATCATTAATGAAAATTTTAATGTTAACATGGGAATATCCACCAAGAGTAGTAGGCGGAATATCAAGAGTAGTATACGATTTATCAAGAACACTACTAAAAGACGGACACGAAGTAACAGTAGTAACATACAAAGAAGGAGACGCACCAGAATTCGAAGACGACAAAGGAGTAAAAGTATATAGAGTAAACAACTATATGATAAACCCAAACAACTTTATAGATTGGATAATGCAATTAAATTTCAACCTAGTAGCAAAAGCAAGTGAAATAATAGCAACAGAAGGAAAATTTGATGTAATACACGCGCACGACTGGCTTGTAGCATATGCAGCAAAAACATTAAAAAATTCATACAATATACCAATAGTATCAACAATACACGCAACAGAAGCAGGAAGAAACAGTGGAATACATGACGAAACACAAAGATACATAAATGACACAGAATGGATGCTAACATACGAATCATCAGAAGTAATAGTAAACAGTAATTACATGAAAAATGAACTACAAAGACTATTTGGATTACCATACGAAAAAATAAACGTAATACCAAATGGAGTAAACATGAACCTATTCAACGGAATAGAAAGAGATTATAACTTTAGAAGAAAATTCGCAATGGACAACGAAAAAATCATTCTATTTATGGGAAGACTAGTATACGAAAAAGGAATACAATACCTAATTTCTGCAATGCCAAAAATACTAGAAGGATATCATGATGCAAAACTAGTAATTTGTGGAAAAGGCGGAATGATAGACGAACTAAAAGAACAAGTAAATGCAATGGGCATAGGAGAAAAAGTATATTTTGCAGGATATATGGCAGGAAAAGACGTACAAAGAATGTACAAAGCAGCAGATATAGCAGTATTCCCAAGTACATACGAACCATTTGGAATAGTTGCACTAGAAGCAATGCTATCAGAAAATCCAATAGTAGTATCAGACATTGGAGGACTAAACGAAATAGTACAACACAAAGAAAATGGAATGAAAACATACTGTGGAAATCCAAACTCAATTGCAGATGCAATACTAGAATTATTATATGACCATAAACTATGTGCAGAAATAACAAAAAAGGCAAAAAATAAAGTTAGAAACGAATACAATTGGAGCAAAATTTCACAAGACACACACTTTGCATATCAAAAAGCAATTTGTCAATCAATGGCAGAAAAACAAAAAAGAGAACTTGAACAAGAAAGAGCAAAGAAAACAAAAAAAGCAAAAAATACAGAAAAAGAAATTACAAACTTATTGGATTTCAAGAAAAGACATGCATATGCATAAAAAATTTGGTTGGGATAACTTATCTCAGCCAGATTTTTTTAATTTTTAATAAAAAATTTTAAAAATTCTACAAATTTAGCACAAAAATGGTGTATAATATAGATATAAAAAACCTTTCTGAAGACGACGCTTCAAACAGAGCAGTCCACAAAAGGATAAAAGAAATGGAGATAAAAATGAACGAAGAATTTAAATCAGGATTTGTAACAATAATAGGAAGAACAAATGTAGGAAAATCAACATTAATAAATTTGTTGGTAGGAGAAAAAGTAGCAGCAATAGCAAATAAAGTACAAACAACAAGAACAGCAATAAAAGGAATAGTAAACAGAGAAAACTCACAAATAATATTTACAGACACACCAGGAATACATAAACCAAAACACAAATTAAATGAAACGATGGTAGAAACATCATTTGCAACAATACCAGATTCAGACATAGTATTATTTTTGATTGAGGCAACAAGTGAAGATATAGGCAGAGGTGACAGAATAATATTAGACAAAATAAAAGAATCAAAAAGAAAAACTATTTTAATAATAAATAAAATAGACTTAGTAAAAAGAGATAAATTACTAAATTTAATAGACATATATAGCAAAGAATATGACTTTACTGCAGTTATACCAATCTCTGCATATCAACCAAAATACAAAAACATCATTTTAGACGAAATAGAAAAGAACCTAAAACCAGGTCCTGCATATTATGATATAGAGGAATACACAGACCAAACTTTAAGACAACTAGCAGAAGAAACAATAAGAGAAAAAGCACTAAAACTATTGCAAGACGAAGTACCACACGGAATTTATGTTGAAGTTGAAAAAATGAATTTGAGGCAAAACAAACAAGGAGAAGACATCTATGATATTGAGGCGACAATTTATTGTTTAAGAGAATCACATAAAGGAATAATAATTGGAAAAAATGGTGAAATGCTAAAAAGAATAGGTAGAGCAGCAAGAATTGACATGGAACAAAACTTTGGACTAAAAGTAAATTTGAAAACTTGGGTAAAAGTTAAAAATGATTGGCTTGATAATGATTCAATTGTAAGCAAATTTAAACTTAAATAAAATTTTAATAGCAAAAAATAAAATAAGAAATGAAATAGCAAAAAATATACTGGTATAAAATTTTAAAAAATGCAAAAGATAAATTAAAGGAAAAACCTTTAAAAAGGAGATGAAGCACATGATTAAAGAAATAGCATGGGATACATTCAAAAATACAGGAGATATAAACACATTTTTAGAATATAAACAAATACAAAATTTAGAAAAAGGAATACAGGAAATAGCAAATGGCAAATGTGAAGATAAATGGAATAGTAATAGCAGAGAACAATATGGGCGATTATGATAAAATGCTCACAATATTAACACCAAATTATGGAAAAATATCTTGTGTGGCCAAAGGAGCGAGAAGACCACAAAGTGCTCTTTTGGCTGGAACACAACTATTTTGCTTCGGCGAATATATGATGTATAAAGGAACAAACACATATCATATAAATTCATGCGAAACAATAGAAATTTTCTATAATTTACGCACAGACTTGGACAAACTTAAATATGCAATACATATAAATAAAATAATTCAAGATATAACAGAGGAAAACGAAAACTGTTATAAAATTTTGCAACTGTTTTTAAACACTTTGTATACAATTTCAGAAACAGAAAAAGACAAAGACTTTGTGTTAAGCGTATTTAAAATGCGACTTTTATGTATTTTAGGCTTTATGCCAAGAGTAACAAAATGTGTAAGTTGCAAAGAAGAAAAAAACTTAAGCAAATTTTCAATAAGAGATAATGGATTCAAATGTGAAGCATGCGGAAGGCAGGACAAGTCTTCTTTAGATATGAGTGAAAGTACGAGAAGTGCTATTTTGTACACAATTTCTGCTCCTCCTAAAAAATTGTATTCATTCAGTTTAAAAGATGATAGTTTGCGTGAATTTGAACTAATTAGCAAGATTTATTTTAATGAAAAATTAGAAAAAGAATATAAATTAGAAGATTTATTTTAAAACCCCTTGCAAAAAACCAAAAGAACCTTTATAATGAGGGTAGGCAAAAGTAAAAAAAGAAGGGAGCGATTTTTATGAAAATAAAAATTATAGGAAAAGAACTAAAGATAACAGAAGCAATAAACGATTATGTTGAAAAAAAATTAGACAGAATCGACAAATATTTTGAAGATGCCGAAGCAGACGTTACTTTAAAAACAGAAAAAAATGAACAAACAGCAGAAATATGCATAATAGCAAATGGAGAAAAATACAGAGCTGTAACAGAAGACAAAGACATGTATGCATCTATAGATAAAGACATAGACATACTAGAAGGACAAATAAGAAAAACAAAAACAAAAAAAGAAAAAATGATGAAAGATGCAAGCATCAGAAATATGGAAATTGCACCAGATCACGTAGCAGAAATATCAAATGAAATAGTAAAAACATCATACTACGAAATCAAACCAATAACTCCAGAAGATGCAGTACTAAAACTACAATCACATCCAACACATAATTTCTTAGCATTTATAAATGTAGAAACAGGAAAAGTAAATGTTATACATAAATTAAAAGACGGAAAAAATTACGGATTAGTAGAACCTGAAGCATAAAGAAAAAAGAAAATTTTTCTATAACAAAAGGTGATAAAAATGAAAAAAATAAGATCAAAAATAAAAGATCAAAAAGGCTCAATAACATTACTTGCATTAACAACTATGCTAATGTTCACAACAATAGTAGTAGTGGTATATGTAAATATAAATTATAAAGCCCAAGAACAAGACAAGCAAATAGAAAAAATTCAACAAAGTTATCAAAAAAGATAACAACAAGAAAAATTTGCAAACTAAAAAAGAGTAGAAAATTATTAAAACATTTAACAAGGAAATGTAAAAATAAAATCTACTCTTTTAATTTGTATAAAAAATGCTAAATGCAACATTGTAATTCACAGAAATAAAAATATTTCGAGGTAGCAAAAAACTATAAACAAAATTTCTCTAATGCCTTTTTAACACCTTCATTATTATTATCATCTGTAACATAATCTGCAATTTCTTTTATTCTTGGATTACTTTCACCCATAGCAATACCAAGACCAGCATTTTCTATCATCGTTTTATCATTCATATTATCACCGGATAGCAATTACTTCCTCTTTTTCAATATTTAAAAAATTTATAAGATATTCAATTGCAGTCCATTTATCCACACCTTTTATTGAAATTTCAGTGTAAAAATATTCAATATCAACATCCTCAGTACCTTGTCTAATAGTTTTTCTAGACATATGACTTACATCAAGGATATCAATATCAGAAACGGTACCTAATTTTCTTAAAACAGAATTAAATATAGATTTAGTTTCATCACATATAGTTATTTTTAAAAATTTATTGTTATCAGAACTTTTGATATAATCTATTATATCCTCTACAAGTGTTATGCTAGTTTTATTTTTTTCTTCTTTTTTTAGATTTTCTTTGTAATAATATAATACATTATGTTTTAATTGTTTTGCAATAATGGTTTCCTCTGTGTAGATATTGTAAGAAATACTATTTTCTTCACAAATTCCTGCAATTTCTAATACTTTTTGCTTATTTAAAAATTTTTCATACATTATTTGATCATTTTTTATGTCGTATATTAAAGAACCGTTTCCTGCAATAAAATAATTATTTGAACCAATTTCTTCTGCTATTGTTTTTATTGAATCAATTGGCCTTCCAGAAGCAATTATAACATCTGTTCCTTTTTCAATTGCTTGTTTTATTGCACTTTTTGTTTCATCAGTAACGGCACCATATTTATTTAACATTGTTCCGTCTAAATCTATTGCTGCGATTTTGTACATTTAAATCTTCCTTTCTCTCTTGTTTTCTAAAACGTAAAATTCTATAATTCAAAATAACATTTTACTATTTAATTTTTATATCATAAATAAAAAAATTTTTCAATTTAATTTTCTAAAAATTTCCTGTTTATTTTTTTTGAATTTGCAAATGATAGTATTAGAAAAAGCAAATGTTTTTTTCTAGAAAATGTAGATTTGCAGGAGGTGAATTCAAAATGGCAAACAATTCAAACAAAAAATTAGTTCCAGAAGCAATGACAGCTTTAGATAAATTCAAATACGAAGTTGCTAGTGAAGTTGGTGTTAATTTAAAAGACGGATACAATGGTGACATTTCTGCTAGAGATGCTGGTAGAATAGGTGGTAACATGGTTAAAAAAATGATCCAACAAGTTGAAAATAATATGAAATAGTTTTATTTTTAATTAGTATCATTTTTTGATAGACTAAAAGAAATTTTTCTTTATGATTGAGGGTAGAAAGTTATATTTTGCTTTAAACTTTTTATAGTTACTTATAAAATAGAAAAGGCAGGATATGATTTCCTGCCTTTTTTACAGTGCTAAAAATAAATGTTACAAAAATATTACAAAAGTATTATATTTTTATTACAAGGACACATTTTGTTGATTTAGATAATAATTTGATGTAGAATATACTAGAGGTAAAAAAATAAAATTATAAGGGGGAATTTGTCATGGCAACAAATCCAATGCAAAGAAAAGCAAGAAATTCATTTTTATTAGGTATAGTAGTTACACTATTAATAACAGGAGCGGTAATCGCATTTTTAATCCTTCAATTAAAAAATTATAAAGACAAAGAAGCAGAAGAAAAAGCAAACAGTACCAAAGTTTGGGTTCTATCTGAAAATGTAATATCTGGACAAATAATAACAACAGACATGCTAACACAACAAGTAACAAACAAAAATCTAGTTCCAAGCAATGCAATAGGAGATATGTCAATACTATCAAATTACGCATTAACAGACAAAGAAGGAAACGAAATAACAACAGAATACAAAAACAATAACGCCACACTAAGAATAGTAAAAGACGGAACAAAATACGAAATAAAAACAGAAGAAGAAACAGGAAGTTATTATATAGAAAAAAATGGAAACAAAGAATATATAGAATTATCTGAATCACCAGTAATAGCAAAAATAAATATGGATAAAAATTCAGTTATAACATTAGACATGGTATCAAAATCAGATGAAAAAACAACAAATGACTTAAGAAAAGTAGAATACAATATGTTAGTACTTCCAACACAAATCCAAACAGGAGAATATGTAGATATAAGACTATCATTACCATCAGGACAAGATTACATAGTAGTTTCTAAAAAACAAGTTGAAATACCACAAATAAATGGAGTAGATTCAGAAGACACAATATGGCTAAAATTAACAGAAGATGAAATTATAACAATGAATAGTGCAATAGTTGATGCATACAAATCAGTAGGGTCAACATTAAAGGTTGTAACATATACAGAAGCAGGAGTGCAAGACGCAGCAACACCAACATATGTACCAACAGGAGATGTAATGCAATTAATCAACTCAGATCCAAACATAATACAAAAAGCAAAAAATGCATTAGTACAAAGATATATGGCAAACCAAGAAAGTGTTAGAACACCAATTAACTCTGCTATAAACGGAAGCGGAGAAGACGGACAAGAAAACTTAAAAACAAAAGTTGAAGAAAGCATAACAAATTCAAAAGAAAATAGAAAGAAATACCTAGATTCATTAGGTGGGGATTATTAAAATAAGGAGAGGGAGTTATATATGAAAAAAATAGGATTTATAGGAGCATATGACAAAACAGACTTGTTATTAAATATAGCAAAAATATTAACAACAATGAATAATAGAACATTGATAATAGACTCTACAATAAATCAAAAAGCAAAATATGTTGTACCAGCAATAGACCCAACAATTTCATATATAACTTCTTTTGAAGATATTGATGTTGCAATAGGCTTTAATGATTTGGATGAAATAAAAAGATATACAGGCACAAGCACAGACTTACCATATGATGTTGTATTAGTTGACTGTGATACAATAGAAAGATTAGAAAAATTCAAACTAGAAGGAGCAGACAAAAATTATTTTATAACATCATTTGATGTATACTCATTAAAAAGAGGACTAGAATTAATAAGTAATATAGCAGTATCAATAGAATTAACAAAAGTATTATTTACACAAGATGCTTTAAAAGAAGATGATGACTATCTAAATTACTTGTCATTAGGATACAAAGTAATTTGGAATGAAGAAATAATCTATTTTCCACTAGAAAATGGCGATTTCTCAGCAATAGTAGAAAACCAAAGATTACAAAAAATAAAATTCAGAAAATTAAGCGTACAATATAAAGAAAGCATATGCTTTATGGCACAACAAATTTTAGGCCTAAGCAGCGACTCTAATGTAAGAAAAGCTATAAAAATCATAGAAAAAGGAGCATAAAATGTCAGTAATCACATTTGTTAATAATGAAAAAGAACAAACAGGAAAAACAATGTCACTTGTTGCAATTGCAACATATATGGCGATAAATTATAATGAAAGAATACTAATTATATCAACAACAAACACTGAAGATAAAATAAAATCATGTTACTTTGAAGAACAAGAAGTAAAAAAAATAAGAAAAGGAATATTTGGAAATAGAGGACCATCAATTCTAGACACAGAAAGTGGTATAGAGGGAATAGCCAAAATAGCAAGAAGCAACAAACTAACACCGGAAATAATAACAAACTATACAAGAGTTGTTTTTAAAGACAGACTAGAAGTAATTTTAGGCTCAAGCACAAAAAAAAGTGACGATGACTTAATAGCAGCAAAAGATATAACAGAAGAATATCCAGACTTAATAAGCATTGCAAAAATGTATTATGATAGAATATTTGTAGATTTAGATGATAATTTAAATGATGAAATAAAACAAAGAATAATGGATATATCAGACTTACTTATAATATGTTCAAATCAAGGACTAAACAGCATAAAAAAATTACAAAAATGCAAAGAAGAAAACCCAATACTACAATCTTCAAAATCAATGTTTTTAATAGGAAAATACGATAAATTCTCAAAATATAATGCAAAAAATATAACTAGATTTTTAAACGAAAAAAATCAAATATTAGTAATACCATATAACACATTATTTTTTGAAGCAACAAATGAAGCAGGAGTACCAGACTTATTCTTAAAACTAAAAAGAATATCAGACTCAGACGACAGAAATATGACCTTTTTACAAGAAGTAAAAAGAGCAACAGAAGCAATAATTTACAGATTACAAGAATTACAAGCAATGATATAAAAGAGGGAGGAAGACAAATGACTATTGCAAATATACTTTTAACTCTAGTAGTTTTAGTAGCAGCAGGAGCAGGAATAATGTACTTTTTGAAAAAGAAAAAAGAAGCTCCAACAGATACAAAAATGGATGTAGACGACAAAACATACACAATAGAAAAAATGCAACAATTCATAAAGAAAAGACTAGACGAAATAACAAAAGTCAACTTATATGATATAGGTCTATCAGAAGAAGAGTTAAAAAGAAGAAAAAATAAAAAATACGAATTAAAAAAGGCCTTAAAAGGCTGTACATATGGAGACGTAAACGATAAAAAATATGTTAAAGAATTAATATATGACTTATTAGCAAAAGAATATAATGTAAATGAAGCAAACATATCAAAAGCAATACCATTTGACATCCCTTCATTATTAACACCACAAGACAAATTCGATATCTTATTATACATGTACAAAAAAGAATTTGGATATGAAGCATTAACAGAACTAATAAAAAAATATCACTTAGCAGAATTAAAATATGTAGAAGGCGAAACAAAACCATCATATGTAATTACTGCACAAGAAATATCTGATATATTTGAACAAGAAAATCTACAATTAGATTTCTCAGACAAATTATCAGTAGTAGTACAAAGAATATATCAATATTATAAAGGTTACAGCAGTATAGACGAAGTAAGAGATATGAACATAGATGGTATATCTGGTGGTGTATCTGGTCTACCAGAAAGTTTCCTAAGCCAAGTTGCACAAACATCAGACGCAGACTATCTAACACAAATATCTGAAAACAAAGTTCCAAGAGCATGTGACAGTATTTGGATATTCTTCCAAGGTAAATCAATACGTTTAGCATTCTTGAGTTTTGGAACAGAATCAGAACTAAAAAGAGTATGTCAAAACATTTATAAATACAATAACCCAGGACAATTATCAGACACAAATGGTTACAAAATCAATGAAATGAAAGACGGTTCTCGTGTCGTTGTTGTAAGACCAAGTTTCTCTGAAACATGGGCATTCTTCGTAAGAAAGTTCGACGTTAAACGTTCAACACTAGAACAATGGTTTAAAGGAGAACCAGGATGCGAAGACTCAATAGAATTACTAAAATACTTAGTAAAAGGAGCCAGAATCATATCAATCACTGGTGAGCAAGGTTGTGGTAAAACAACAATGCTTATGGGTATGATAGAAAACATATATGAAACAATGAACATAAGGGTTCAAGAAACAGCATTCGAGTTACACTTAAGAAAAATATACCCAACAAGAAACATCTTAACATTCCGTGAAACAGACACAATATCTGGACAAGAAGGTTTGGATGTTCAAAAGAAAACTGACGGTTCTGTTAACATCATAGGTGAGGTTGCAACAGACCCCGTAGCATCTTGGATGATACAAGCAGCCCAAGTTGCATCTAAGTTTACATTATTTACACACCACGCTAAAACATTCCCTAACTTAGTAACAGCATTAAGAAACTCAATGTTAAGAACAGGAGTATTCAAAAACGAAAAAACAGCAGAAGAGCAAGTTGTACAAGTATTAAACTTTGATATACACTTAAAAAAGGACTTTAGAGGAAAAAGATATGTAGAAAGAATTACAGAATGTATTCCAATAGAAGACAAAAATGAATACACATTTGACCACAGAAAAGAAAAAACACTAGAAGGAAAATTTGATAAATTCTTTGACAATGCAACACATTACTTTGAAAAAGTTACAGACAAGCAATTATATACATACAGAAACATACTAGAATACGTAGATGGAGAATATCTAATAACAAACCCAATAACAGAAGAAAACCTACGTGGTATGAGAGAAAATATGGACGATTCAGATTTGGAACAATTTGATGCGTTTGTAGAAAAACACTGGAAAAAGCCATCAAGAGTTGCAGTAGCGGTAAACAGCACAGAAGACATAACAGAAGAAAAACCAAAAAGAAGAGGTAGAAAACCAAAGATAGAGCAATAATAATCAGGAGGTGAAATACAAGTGTCAAACCAAGTTATCTTTATAATAATGGGGGTATCAGTTGCATTAATGGTTGTAATAGGAATTGCCTATTATATAATGAACAAAAAAATGCAAGGATCAGAATATAAAAAGATACAAAAACTACAAAGAGGAACAAAAGCAAGTGCATTCTCATCAGAAATAATGTATCAAAAATTATATATATTCTTTTCTAGAGTCCCATTCATAAAAAGATATGTATTAAAATTAAGAAGAAGATTAGAAATATTAAATATAGATGACGAATACATAACAAGACGTGACGTAGCAAAAATATTAACAAAAGCACTTGTAATATTAATACCACTTATTATTATTACAATCTTAGTAACCAAAAGCAATTACTTATTAATGTTCATTTTATTAATATTTGAATTATTTATGATAGATATTTTAATGGAGGGGTCTGTAGACAAAAAAGACAATGAATTACTTACACAACAATTAGATTTCTTCTCAGAAATAAGACACGCATATCATGAATTCAACATGGTTGAAGAAGCAATATATCAAGTATCACAAGATGACGAAAAAGAAATATCAAGACAAGGCGAAAAAATTTACGAGATATTAACTTCAGACGACCCAGAAACAGAACTAGAAAAATATTATGATGTTGCACCAAACAACTACTTAAAAGAATTTGCCGGAATATCATACTTAACAAAAGAATTTGGTGATAGAAAAATAGATGGTGCATCATTATACCTAAAAAATGTTGACAATATAACACAAGAAATGCAAATTGAAATATTAAAAAGAGATAAATTAAACTATGTATTTAGAAGTTTATCATTTATTTCAATAGCACCAGTATTATTACTAGAACCAATAAAAAGTTGGGCAGTATCAAACTTCTCATTTGTTAAGAACTGGTATTATGGAAAATCAGGAATGATAGTCCAAATATTGATATTAATAATAACATTCATATCATACATATTAGTTAGAAAACTAAAAGACAATGGTTCAGTAAATATGAACACACAAAATACAGAAAATCCATGGCAAGCAAAATTATATAAAAATAAATTTGCAAAAAAAATAATAGACTTATTCCTACCAAAAGATGGAACAAAAGAATACAAAAAAGTAAAACAATTATTAACAGATGCAGCGTCACCATTAAAAATGGAATGGGTATACATAAATAGAATAGCACTATCAATAGTAACATTTGTAGTATCAATATTTGTATTTATGTATTTGCATCAAATAGCAATAGACTACGAATACACACAACCGACAACAGACTATAACTTAATAAGCATGTCAACAAAAGATGAAAAAAAGGCAATGGAATTAACAAAACAAGATAATGTATTTTTGGATATGTTTAGAGGAAAACTAGACACAACACAACAAGACATAGAAAGAGCATTATCAAAATCAAAATACTATCAAGACTCAACAGACGAAGAAATAGAAACAGCAGCCAAAAGAATACTTGGCAAACTACAAGTTGTAAATAGTGAATCATTCCAATGGTTTGAACTATTACTAGCATTTGTATTTGCAATAATAGGATATATGAGTCCTATCTGGTTGCTAATGTTCCAAGCAAAAATGAGACAACTAGAAATGGAAGATGAAGTAATGCAATTCCAAACAATTATACTTATGCTTATGAGAATTGAAAGAATAAATGTAGAAATGATGCTTGAATGGCTAGAAAGATATTCGAACATATTCAAAAGTCAAATTACAAGATGTGTTAATGACTATGAATCTGGTGCTTGGGAAGCACTAGAAAACCTAAAAAATGACATATCATACTTGCCACTAATAAGAATTGTAGAAAGTATGCAAGCAGCAGTTGAAAAAATACCAATAAAAGACGCATTTGATGAGTTAGACTCAGAAAGAGAATACTACAGAGACAAGAGAAAAGAATCAAACGAAAGATTGATAAAAAGACAAGGTATGATAGGAAAAGTAATAGGTTTTGCACCTATGATATGCTTATTTGTTGGATACTTAATAATCCCATTAGTATTTATAGGATTAACATCAATGTCAAGTACGTTCTCAAGTATGTCATCAAGTAGTTTCTAAAAACAGGCTTAAGTTGAATTTGGTTTCAACTTAAGCAATGTTAGAAAGGATAATAGATTATGGAAAATGCTTCAAAAGCACTTTTAATGGCAGGTGGAATGCTTATAGCACTATTGGTTATTGGTGCACTGTTATTGGCATTTAACCAAATTGGCGATTATGAAAAAGGTAAATCATCTATGACAAAAAGTTCACAGGTTGCGGATTTTAATAAGGAATTTGGAAAATATTCTGGAGACGATATTAAAGGATATGATATTTTAACTCTTATAAATAAAGCAGTTGACTTTAACTCAAGAAAAGATACACCAACTCAAGATGGAGCAAACTATGTGGATTATAGTAAGACAATGACAATTACCATTACAAATATGAAAACATTTATTGCTAAACATGGCACAGGAGATAGTGATGAGTGGTTAAAGGATAAACAAGATGTATATGCAATAACAAGTGCAAATGATATGATACCTAAAGGAATAGAAACATTTACAGGACTAGAAAATACATACAAAATACAAAGATTACGTAGTTTGTCAGCAAACTATGAATCTGTATATGAAAAAAACGAAAAAAGTGTAAAAGACATTATTGGAGTAGATGACGATAGACTTAAAGGTGATAAAGGAAAAAAGATTATAAAACAATACAGAGAATATTCAGAATTTAAAAGTTCAACATTTAAAAGTACAGATACACAATATAGTGGAGACCAAATAATAGGATTAACATTTGAATATGTTAATTAATAAAATAAGGAGTAAAGTATGGAAAATGCATCAAATGCCTTACTTATAGCAGGTGGAGTATTAATAGGTGTGCTTATATTATCACTAGCAGTTTATTTATTTGCAGATTTTGGTTCAACATCTGCAGACATAAACCAAAGAACAACAGAACAACAATTGACACAATTTAATTCAAAATTTACAGTATATGAATCATCAGATTATAAATGGACAATTTACGATATTGTAACAGTAGCAGGCTATGCACACGAAAATAATAAATATTATACAGACAATATGACAGAAGCAGAAGCAAATTCCGCCGATTTTAATAATAATTATAAAATTACAGTTAATTTAAAGGGTAACCGAACATTAACTATTGATCCAAATAATATTCAAGATAATATGGCAGATAAATATAATGGCATGATACATGATGAAGTAACGAAGAATACTGTATTGCCAAAATATAACTGTGATATATCATATCATGATAATGGAAGAGTAAGCACAATAACATTTAAGTGTAATACTTAAAAAAATAATACAAAAATATTGAAAAAAAAATATATAAATAGTATAATAAAAAGGATGAAAGATGAAAAAAATAGTTTTATTTTTTGCAATGATAATAATTGTAGTTTGTGGAGTTTCATACATATTTTTAAATTACAAAGCAAATTACAATACATCAAAAAAAGCAAATCTAGAATTTGAAAATTATCTTAATGTAGAAGTCTCTGGAACAGACTTAGTAACAGTTATGAACAGAGCAATAGATAGCAACGAAAAAAATGAAGTGGAGAAAAACAACAAAGGAATTTACAAAGATAATGAAAAAAATTCTATAAGTATAGAAGTTAAAATAACAGATAATGATACAATATACCAAATGGAAACATTTGATAAAAGTGGAATGCAAAAGTTTTTAGCAAACTATGGAAGCATAAAATTTAAATGTACAAGTATAGAATATCATCAATCAACAAAAAAGGTAAAACATATGTTATTTGAACAAATTTCTAATTAATTAAGTTTTTAATGTTACTAATATGAAAATTAGTATTTAAAATAAAAAATAAAAAACAAAGGAGGAAAAAAACATGGAGAATGCATCAAAAGCATTAATTATAGCAGGTGCTATATTATTATCAATTTTATTAATATCTTTAGGAATAATGATATTTACCCAAGCACAAGACGCAACAAAAAATAGTGGTATGAGTCAAGCACAAGTATCTACATTTAACAACAAGTTTTCTAAATATGAAGGAAAAAAGATAAAGGGATCAGAAGTTAGAGGCTTAATACAAGAAATTATTGCAAGCAATGGTGATGAAGATAATCAAAATGCAAAACCAGCAAGAACTATTTCAGTTACAGGGGCAATAACTGATACAAATAATACTAAAAACATTAAGGCTTCTAAGTCATATGAGATATCACTTACCAAGTATAATAAGGAAGGTTATGTAACTGAGATTACAATTACAGAAGTAACAGAATAATTAATTTATAAGGAGGAATAATAATGGAAAACGCAGCAGACGCAATAAAAATGGCAGGAGCCGTATTACTATTTGTACTAGCATTATCCATTGTTATTCCGTTTTTTTCACAAGCAAGAGAAACAACGGACTTAATATTGGACGCTAGAGACAGAGAAACAACATACATAAATGGAAACTATTATTACAAAGCAACAGGAAACGAAAGACAAGTAGGATGGGAAACAATATTGCCAACAGTAATGAGGGCATACCTAGAAAACTATAAAATAGTATTTGTAGGCCTATCAGATCCAATTTACAAAATAAAATTAGATGGAAAAATAATTGATAAATATTCATTAGACCTAGAAACAAACAATGGAACAAAATATGAAAATGTAGCATTAGCAAATGAGGACCAAAAAGCTGAATTTTTATGTGGAATTTTATACCATAAATATAGAACAAATTACGAAGATTTTAATAAAAAATTTAATATAGAAATAGGAAGTAGATCCCTAAGTGATATGTTAAAAGGAAAAAAAATAACAGAAGAATTAGGCGTTTACTATCAAAATGATTCAGATATACCAGATGTTAACAAAACACAAAAAAGAATTATAACATATACAATAACAAATTAACAAATATATGTAAATGCAAATATAAAAAAGGAGGTTAAAATGAGTGATACATTCATAACGGTAATAGCAATTTTATTAGCAGTAGTATTATTAGTTGTAGTACCATTACAAGTTACATCACAAAGAGTTGACACTATGTCTAAACTTGATGTTGACACATTAACTTCCGATTTTGTTGAGCAAATACGAACTACGGGATCATTAACAAAAGATGATTATTATAATTTTAAACAAAAACTAACATCAACTGGAAACACATATGATGTTAATATGGAATTTAAAATTCTAGATGAAAATCCAGGTAAAAAAACAACACAGGTAACAAGAGACAAAATAGGAGAAAACGTATATTATTCAGTATATACGGCACAAGTAGAAAAAACACTTGAAGATGAAAAAAATGATGGAAAATATTCACTAAAAGAAGGAGACTTAGTATCTGTAACAGTAAGAAATACAAACCTAACAATAGGACAACAAATGAAAAATTTTGTATATAAAGTTGTAGGAAATGATACATATACAATTGCAGCATCAAAAAGTGGACTAGTAACAGCAAGTGGTGCAACATCAACAATATTAAGTAATAGCGTAGACAAACCAGAAATAACAGCAATATTTAAAGAAAATGATGCAAAAGGAAATGTCATAACAAAAAATAACACAAACTCATCAGAATTAACAAACAAATGGACAAATCAAAATGTATATGTAGAACTATCAAGCAAAGATAATTATGCTGTAGAATTGTTATTTTATAGAAGAAATTACAAAAATAGTACAGATTACAATGGATATGACCAAATATCAAATAACTTTACATTAACAGACCAGGGAGTACATGAATATCAAGTGTTTTGGAAATCAAGTTTATTAGTATCGCAATCACAATATTCAGAAATAAAAAAATTAACAGTAAGAATAGATAAAACAAAGCCAACATTAAACATTAGTACAACAGAAGCAGTATCAAATTCAAAAAATATAAATGTAAGCGCAAGTGATACAGGAGGAAGTGGAATAGCAGGATACTGTCATAAATGGTCAGAACCAAATCAAACACCATCATTAAATGGCGGAGAAGAATGGTCAGGAAATAATTTTATAACTGCAAACCCAGAAAATAATGACAAAAAATGTACAGTGTGGGTAAAAGACAATGCAGGGAATATATCAGATGCAAAAAGTATAATCGTACATAATATAGTAAAACCTGTAACAAAAGTAAGCCTAAATGGAGCAATAATAAAACAAGGGGAAACGGCAACATTAAAAGCAATATTAGAGGGCGGAAATGACTTTAAAAACATAAAATTTGAATCTTCAAATAACTCAATTGCAACGGTTAGTTCAAATGGAAAAGAAGTAAACGTAAGAGTAACAGGAAAAAGCGCAGGAAAATCAACAATAAAATGTACAGTAACAAATCATGATAATACAACACAAACAGTCGAGGCGACAGTTACAGTAACATCAATAGCATTTAATCCAAATAGTGGAACATATAAAATTTCATATACAGATAAATCTGATAGAGTTACATTAAGAAGCAGAGTAAATGTATATGGGGAACCAAGCAAAACAGAATATGCATGGTCAAACTCAAATAATCAAGTACCAAACAATTGGCAACAATTCACAACTGGAAATGAAGTAACAAATATTGTTTCAAATCCGGGAAATTACTATTTATGGATACGTGCTACAGACCAATATAATAATTCTGTAACATATGTAAGTAACAATTTTTATGTAAAATACAAAGTGCCAGATGCATCTCAAATTAAAGTAAATTATAGTGCAAAATATTGGACAAACCAAGATGTAATAGTTAGAGTAGAAAGTAATATAGCAGATTTTGGAATACAAATTAGCACAGATGTAAAAAATTGGTATTCAAATACAACATATGTATTTACAACTAATGGGACAATATATGCAAGATTTTATGATAAAACAACGCAAGAAATTGGAAATATAATGGCAATAAACGTAAACAATATAGATAAAACACCAATTAAGATAACAAATCAAATTACATGTACAGGAAATTCGTCAGATAGTATAAGTGTTAGACTTACTTCAGTTGATAATGAATCAGGATTTTGTAAAGTTGTATGGCATTATACAGTTATTAGTACAGGCGAACATTATACAACAGAAGATGTTGAATGTAACATGAACGGTTATGAAACAGGAAATAGAGAAAATGTAATAAAGGAGAAAATACTTACAAATTTAAGACAAGGAAATTTATATGAGATATATGCAGAAATTTATGATGTAGCAGGAAATATGGTGCGTACAAATGCAATAGAACAATTGGCAGGAAAACATTATGGAAACATCAAAGTAACAGAAAATAATCCAACTACCTGTATTGGCAAGAATTTAACATTTAATGTTATATCAAATAAAAGTGGTGGAAAATTATCAGTATCAAGTGATAATACTTCTATAGCAGATGCATCAATTTCAGGAAATAAAATAACAGTTCAACCCAAAGGAGTAGGAAAAGCGAATATTGTAGTAACAAGTGCAGAAACCCAAAATTATTATATGACAAACACTTCAATTTCGGTAGAATTTTTTAATCATATTCCAACAGAGGGTGGTAACAAAAAGAGTGATGCAACATGTACTTCACCAGCAGTTTACTATAAAAAATGTAGTGAATGCGGAAAACAACTAACATCAACATATACAAGTGGAAATGCACTTGGTCATGATTATAAAACAGAAAAAATAATTGGAGATTGGAAGTTTACAGAAAACAATGGTAGTGGGGGAACCGGAAAAATTGCAGCAGTATTTGATAGAGCAGGTCAATATGCACGCTTTACATATACATCATATGGTATACATACAATGAAAGTTTTATATTGTACAAGTGATACAAGTTCATCAATAGACCTATGCCTAGGAACAACAACATCAGCAACATCGGCAACAATAGCATTTAGAGCATGGGGAAGCGGATATAAAATATTATATAATAATGGTAAACAGGTAAATGATTCAAGTGATACTCCTGGAGTAGGCGCAAATGGAATGTATAATTCATATATAGATTGGGGACATAATAGTAAAGGAACATGGACATTTACAATATTCTCTAATTCTGATAACACAGCAGCACATCCAACAACATGTGTAAGAAAATATTGTTCTAGATGTTCACACAGTGAAGACTACTATAGAGAATACTAAAATTTGTAAAAGAAAACTATAAAATAGTTTTCTTTTACACAATATTTTAAAAAACTTGAAAAATACAAACATAAATGCTATAATACAAATAGATTGAAAAAAATTAGGAGGAAAATAAAATGAGTGATACACTTATAACAATAATAGCAATAGCACTAGCAGCAATATTAATGTTCATATTCCCATTAATGACAATGTCAGACAGAACAGACGACGTTGCACAACTAACTGTAGACACTGCGACAACAGAATTTGTAGACGACATAAGAACAACAGGAAAAATAACACAAGATAAATATGACCAATTTTTACAAACAATAGGTTCAACAGGAAATACATATAATGTAGAAATGCAAGCACAAATATTAGATGAAAATCCAGGAAAGAAAACAACACAAACATCAAGTGAAAAAATAGGAGAAAATGTATATTATTCAGTATATACATCACAAATTGAAGATAAATTAAAAAGCAACAGTGGTGTATATAAATTAAAAGAAGGAGACATAGTTTCTGTAGATGTAAAAAACACAAACCAAACTTTATCACAACAATTAAAAAATTTCTTCTACAAAGTAGTAGGAAATGATACTTACACAATTGCTGCCTCACATGGTGGAATAGTAACAGCAACAGGAAAGTAAAATAAAAGTTTCATTAAAATAGCCTGTAATAGAAGATATTACAGGCTATTTTGCAAATAAGATAAATAAACGAAAGGAAAAATACATATGAAGATACAAAGTTTAGCAATAATGTTTATAATAATAGTGCTACCAATATCAATAGTAATGCAGACATATATACAAAATAGAGTGGAAACATTAAGTATGCAAAGTCAATATGACTCAAAACTAACAGGTGCAACATATGATGCACTAAAAGCATATCAAATAAACTCATTTAATAGTGATACATCATATTTAGCAAACTCGAAAATGCGTGATATTGAAGCGGGTGTTAACACATTTTTCAATTCCCTTTCAACAAATTTTGCAACATTAGGATATAATCAAAAAAGTTTGCAAGGATATGTACCAGCAGTAGTATTTACAATGTATGATGGATATTATATATATTCTCCATACACGAATACATGGGATGATGAAACGATAAAAAAACATGGAAGTGGAAACTCATTTAATGATGGTGATGTTTTATATGGAATAAAGCCATACGTATATTACAGTTGTAGATATATTAACGGAAGTACTGATGTTGTTATAACATACTCAATGGATAACTATGTTTCAATCCAAGGAAATGTTGCAGGAAAAGGTGTAGTTAGTTTATATGGATATCTTCTAGACAATGTAAATGTAAGTGGAGATACAGTTTCATACAATGGAATCGAAATAACAGGAGAACCAGTACTAGAAGAAAATGTATTTGTCGATGGTTATATACATAAATATAAATATGTAAAGAAAAATGGTACAAAATACTACAAAAGTGATGTTAGTAACGAAGTATTTTCTGTATTAAATGGAAAAAAACAAGTACAAAAAGACTTTGATTTTCCTACAGAAGATACCAGCGCGAAAAATTATTACATAGAAGCAACAAATTTAAAAAACTATATAATAAATTCTGATCTTGCAAATTTAACAATAAATAATGCAGTAGACATTTATGGAGAAAAGTATAAAGAAGAAAACAATCCATTTACAAAATTAGGCAATAACGGAGATGGAAAAATATTTGACTTTGGGCATACAGGCGGAATTGAAGCAGATGATTCAAACTTTAACACACATAGAATTGATGTAATAAAATACTCAATAGAAAGAAATCTATCTGTTGCAATATCAAATTATAACAATTATTATGATAAAGGAACAAATAGTACAGATTTCCAAATGCCACAATTGAAGGATACTGACTGGATGAAAATAATAGACAATATATCAATAATAACATTTTTACAAGGAATGAATGTAGGAGGAAAAGTCTATAATGGATATTCAGTTGTAACAAATACAAAAAATACCGATGTAGTAACAAGTGACTCAATCTATATAAAAACAGGAACTGGGGATGACACCGTTTTCCATAGACCATCAGAAAATAATCTTACCACTGATGACAATTCAGTTGGAGTATTTAATGTTGACCTAGAAAGAAGAACTGGAGAAGACTCAAATGGAGTTTACCAATATTACTATCCAAAAGAAGGAACACTATCTTATGATTCAATAGTAACGCAAAATACGGTAAATGAAAATAATATCATAAATGATAATAGTGTAAAAAGATTATATTATACAGCACTTGGTAGAGAACGATATTGTTTATACAGAGAAAAATTAGAATTAAAATAAATATGATAAAATTAAGATTTTATAGCAGTTAACATAGTGTATAAAATCTTAATTTTTTATTTTCCAGATTTATTCAATCAAAATATAAATCGAATAAATTTCAAAAAAAAGCAAATAATATTAATAAAATAAAAAAACAAGGAGCCAAAATTGAAAAACAAAAAAATCAAAATTAGCATAATAACAACAATTTTATTAATAATATATGCATACACACTATCAATACAAGCAATACCAGACAACATAACAATAATCGAAGGAGAAAAAATAAACCTAAAAACAATAATTGGGCTAAACGCAAACCTAGTAGAAAAAAACAATGTAATAGAAACACTAGCACAAAACCAAGAAAAAACAACAAACACACCAGGCAAAAAAACAGTAAAAATAAGCCTATTCGAAAACATATTTTTAAAAGACATAAATGTAGATGTATTACCCAAAACGCAAGTAATACCAGTAGGAAACATCGCAGGAATAAAACTATATACAAACGGAGTACTTGTAGTAGGAATGTCAGAAGTAGAAGGAATAGATAACAAAAAATACAAACCATATGAAAACACGGGAATTCAACAAGGAGACAGAATAATAGCAATCAATAATAGCAATATAAAAAACACAGAAGAATTAATAAAAAAAGTAAACTCATCAAAAGGAGAAGACGTAAAAATACAATATATACACGAACAACAAACAGAAGAATGCTCAATAAAGCCAGTAGAAACATCAAAAAAAGAATATAAATTAGGCTTATGGGTACGAGATAGTGCAGCAGGAGTAGGAACAGTAACATTTTACGAACCAGAAAGTAAAAGCTTTGGAGCATTAGGGCATGGTATAGCAGACATTGACACAGAACAGTTAATTGACATTGCATCAGGAGAATTTGTAACAACAAAAATATTAAATATTATTAAAGGTGAAACTGGAAATCCAGGTAGAATACAAGGAACAGTAGATAATCAAAAAAATATAGGAACAATTAATAAGAACACCAAGTTTGGAATATATGGAAAAGTAGATAATATTTCAAGCCTAAATATTGATTTAAATAAAAAAATGGATGTAGCATTAAGAAATGAAATAAAATTAGGAAAGGCAACTATCATGTGCTGTCTTGAAAACGGCAAAGTAGAAGAATATGAGATTGAGATAGAAAAGATTTACAAGGAAAATAATTTTGATAATAAAAGTATGCTTATAAAAGTTACAGATAAAAAATTGTTAGAAAAAACAGGTGGAATTATTCAACGGAATGAGTGGTTCTCCTATTATTCAAAACGGAAAGCTAATTGGTGCAGTTACACACGTTTTGGTAAAAAATCCAGAAGAAGGATATGCAGTTTTTGGGGATATAATGATAAAACAAATGAAAAAAGGGAATTAAGGGACGTTCCTTTTTTCCCTTTTTTCAGGGATAAGGGGACACCCCTTTTTTCTTTTTTAAAGTGATTTATGATCCATTTTTTGTTTTTAATTATTTTCTAAAAGCATTGGACCTATTTTAGTAACAGTACCAGCACCTAAAGTTAAAATCAAATCATCTTTTTGAACATTATCTTTTAAGAAAGAAACACACTCATCAAAATCAGGAATATATTTAGCATCTTTACCCAAAGAAATAATTTTATCAACTAAATCTTTAGAAGAAATATTATAAGCATTAGTCTCTCTAGCAGCATAAATATCCAAAACAATAATATTATCAAAATTCAATAAAGCATGTGCAAAATCATCTAAAAGATTTTTAGTTCTGCTATAAGTATGAGGTTGGAAAACAACCCAAGACTTATTATGCTTTTTATTTGCAACAGATTTAGAAGTTGCAACAATCTCAGTAGGGTGATGACCATAATCATCATAAATGCTAGCCCCGTTTACTTTACCTTTAAATTCAAATCTTCTATGAGCACCAGTAAATTTTTTAAGTGCAGATTGTAAATCCTTTTTATCAATTCCATAATAATCACATAAAGAAATACAAGCCAAAGCATTTAAAACATTGTGACCACCTGGAACAGATAATTTAATTTTTTCGAAAAATTCACCTTTTTTATAAACATCGAACTCAGGGAAACCATCATTATTAAATTCAATATCTTTAGCAACAAAATCAGCATTTATATTTTCAATTCCATAAGTAATAACTTTAGCATTTGTATACTGAGGTAGGTCTAAACAATTTTTATCATCACCGTTAATAACTAAAAGACCATTATTTGGTAACAATTTAACATATTTCACAAATGCCTTTTTAATATTTTCAAAAGTTTTAAAATAATCAAGGTGGTCATTATCAATATTTAAAATAATTTCAGCCTTTGGACTAAATTTTAAAAAACTTTCTACATATTCGCAAGCCTCAATAACAAAATGTTCACTATTTCCAACTCTATAATTTCCATCTATCGCTTTCAAAAAAGCACCAACTTGAATACTAGGGTCTTTTAAAGCCTCTAAGAAACATAGTGAAATCATAGAAGTTGTTGTTGTTTTACCATGTGTACCAGAAATACAAATTGTATCTTTATAACATCTCGTAAGTTCACCTAAAAAATCGGCTCTTTCGATTGTAGGTATATTTAATTTTTTTGCTTCTAACATTTCAGGGTCATCTTGCTTAATTGCAGCAGAATAAACTACAACATCAGATTTTGCAACATCTTCTAAATTGTGACCAATTGTAACTTTTATACCCATTGAATTTAATTTGTCTGTTGCTTCAGATTTTGCCCAGTCTGAACCTGTGACATTAAAGCCCCAGTTTGTAAGGATTGCTGCAATACCGCTCATGCTTACTCCACCGATTCCTATCATATGTATATTTTTATATTTTTTTAGATTTTCAATATTTGGCATTTTTTTCACTCCTCTAAGTTTTAAATATTTTTTTGACATATTTTTAACAGATAGATTATATAATTATATAATGCAAAATTCAAGAGTTTTTGGAAAA
>ERZ791923.703-NODE-703-length-44667-cov-3.383327_pt1 | contig 44667 bp, 34 predicted proteins | sample MGYA00510133_ERZ791923 | MGnify/ENA primary metagenome ERZ791923 (study PRJEB30046, sample SAMN00792106) | human gut metagenome | study: EMG produced TPA metagenomics assembly of the A metagenome-wide association study of gut microbiota in type 2... | reverse complement strand
ATTTCGCTTGGAGTGGTTAAGCCATCTTGTGATTTTCTGGTGAGTATGGTGTATTTGAGTTCGTAAACTTCTTCATCTTCTCCTCTGGTACAAATCAGGTAAAGGTCGTTCAAGGTTTCCCCTTTAAAGCCAATGACCTTTAGTTCTTCACCAACTTTTATAGCTTCTGGGAATACTGCAAGTTGGGTTTTCAATGTTTCAGCGAGTGCGCTAACGTCTTTCTGTACATTTCCTTGTGCTATTAAATACTCTTTTCTGTTCATAGTTGTGGGGTAAAATAAAGTGTTAAACATTTCGTTTTTATGCAGCTATTGGGTAGGGGTGTAAATGGTTACACTACTTTACTGCTTGAAATAAACACTATATTTCAATTTGACCTTTATATTGTCATGGGGAGGGGTATTTTTTCAGCTAAGGTATATATGTGTCTGCTATATTTAAGTTGGTGAATTTTTCTCTAAAGTGTATATATAAGCCAATTTTTCAAGTTTTTCCACCAAAATAAAATTCACTAATTGAGTGAATTTATCGATATAATTTCCTATCTTTGTGGAGTAAAATAATACAATATGATTGTAGAGTTTGAACAGGAGTATTTAAGTGAGCTATACAAAACAGGGCAATGTAAAAGTAAAAAATACAGGTTTCAGCCTAACGTTGTCACTAAGTATAAAAAATGTATAGACATTCTTATATCTGCTAATCGAATAGAGGATATATTTCCATTTCGTTCTTTAAACTATGAAGTCCTAAGTGGAGATAAAAAAGGAATATCATCTATCAGGGTAAACTCACAGTACCGCATTGAGTTTACAGTAAACAAGATAGAAGATAAAGAGCCTGTTCTGACCATTTGCAATATACTTGAATTGTCTAATCATTATAAATAAACGATTATGAACAACGACTTAAGACCATATATGCCAACCCACCCAGGCGAGGTATTAAAAGACGAATTACAGGCAAGGGGAATCAGCCAAAAGAAATTTTCTTCATTGATAGGTGTTTCTTATACAATGCTGAATGAAATACTAAACGGTAAACGCCCAATATCTGCTGATATGTCTTTACTTCTTGAAGCAGCATTAGGTATTGATGCTACTATCTGGAATAATATGCAAAGTCGCTATAATCTTGAAACGGCAAGGCGTGATACTTCTTTCGCATCTAAACTTGACTCTATTCGTCAAGCATTTAGTGCTGCCTGTTTTTAATAGCATAAATATATTTCCACTCCTAAAATTCAGGTGTCCATTTTTTATTTATATAATACATAACCTGTGAAAAAAGTGGACAGCTAAAAGAAGTAAGTATATACCCCTGTTTTTTGAGTTGGCATAAATGAGAGGCTGAAAATTAAAGCCAAGTTATTTCTAAAGTTAATCTATTGCAGTGAGACATTTTCATTTTGTGGTACATAAAGAGAGTCCATATAATTTTGTCTCACTCTCTAAAGTTCATATATGTATAGTCTATTGGCTTGTAAAGGTTTATGTCTAAAGAATAAGTTTGATTATTCAGTAATTAATTCTTTCAGTAATAAAATAGCTTTCCCTTCACCTGATTTCCAGACTGTATCAGTCTTAATATCTCTTATTGATATGCATGAAAAAACAGTATCTTTAAAATAGGCTTCTTCATTTTTTACATTATTATCAGTGAATAAAAGTTGAGATAATATGGTATATTCTTTGTCGTTTTCTATAGTCCACATAAAATCCTGATTATTACTTTCGATAACCAGTGTATTGGTAATAGTATCAGCAATTAAAGGTTCTAAAATTTTGATTTTTACGGCAACTGTAGCACCATATGTGAATTTGAAAGTATCACAACAAATCTTGGATAAAGGAAATAAACGTCCGTCTTTTTTTATTTTTAGAATGACCTCCTTATTTACATACAATTTAGGTGTTAATTGAAAACGCTCAAAGTAATATTTTGATTCTTCCATTATCTTTAAACTCTGCCGAATTTGATGGATATTTATATTGACCAATCAAAGAATCGATTTTCCTTTCTAATTTTTCGACTAAATCTGTTGCATTTATAAAGCGGTCAATAGTATGATTTTTTTGTAATTCTTTCTTAAATAATTCTAAAGATTCATGCTTTTCTCCAAAATCGATATTATCAATCTGAACTGAAGCAGTCTCATCAATTAGATATATTAAAATTTCCTTATCTTTTTCTATGGCTTTTTCATACTCTAATTGAGTGTAAGATTTTCCGCTTTCTTCCTCTATACTTCCCCAACGATTGGCAATAATACCAATGTATATATTCGATTGTTCAACCTCTTTTAGGCAGGTTGTTAATGGAGAATCTTTACGAGCTCCAAATTCTTCCATTCCAACAATATTAACATCATATCTTTTTAGCAATTCCCATACAGCTTTTCGTTCTTTGACTAAATCTTTATAAGTTGACGATATGAAGATTGTTTTTTTCATAAGGTTTATTATTTTTTTCAAATATATATGATTTTAACTTATAACTATAATTTTTGCTCCCTAAACTTAGTCTGGTGATAAATTTTGAAAAAGGTATATAAGACATAAATTCTAGATTTTCTCCACCACCAATCCTTTTACAAGTTAAGACTGTATTCTGGTCATTATTTTCCTGTTCTGCTAAGGATGCCAATAAAAAATGAAGTGTAATTTTGAGTTGGTAATCCTGTTTCAACTGTGCGCTATGTTCTTTAGTTTGTGGGGTTTGCCTTTAGTACCTTTGCATCATAATTATGCGAAGATAAATAGTTTTTCAAATCCCACTTTCACAATCATTGCGCAATGAACAATAATGATAAAGGAGTTATTGCTTCTGGTTGGTTTGGACTGGAACATCACAGGGAAATACATACGGTTGACTTTTACCGTCATATTGGAATGGAAACCTTGTGTAAGCTCTATCCTGAAATATTTAAGCCAGAAATTTGGCTGTCTGAAAATCCACCTCAGATTAAACAGCCTAAAAAGAAGTTAGTAAAGCGAAGCAAGTAAGATTGTTGTAAATGAAGAAAGCCGTATTCCTTTTTAGTTGGGAGTACGGCTTTTGTCGTTTAATAGCTAAACCTTTAGGTGGAAAAATAGCACTTTTCTTACAAAACATTCAGCCTCTGTAAGAGGTGCAAATGTCGAAATAGTGACTAATGGAGAGTACACCGTCAGGTGGACTCTCTGAAAACAAGGAGTAAAAGCACATCCTAATCTAAATAAATTACTGTTTTAGGCTTCTCAGGTTCTGGTTCTAATACCTTGCCATCAATAATTCTGACAAAGTAATTCAGACTGCTAATGTTATCAGGTAACTGGTCTGTTCTCTTTTCCAATCTTTCTTTTATACCTTCTGCGCAACCTGATACACCTAATATCCTACCTATTAGCCTATGGTCATAAGGAGGGCAAATTATTCTCTTACTTTTACAAAACTCATAAATGGCTGTATATGCTTCCTTTAGCTTATCCCATTCATTTTCTGGTATTACTATTGGTGGATAACCATTGTAAAATAATCCCTTCCTAATAGTATATCCTTCTCCTTTTTCATTTGGAGTAACTAAACCATATTCCTGGCATTGCTTCATTAGTCCTGCAATAGTAGCATAAGAGAGATTCATTTGTTTCTCCATGTCCCTGTAACTGTACAAAGTAGTATCAGTAAAATTCAGGCAAACACATTTCAGCATCAGAATAAAGCCCTTAATAAATGACTGTTCTTTTAGTGGTAAATCACCTATCTGAACATCTAATAACTTACGGTCTGCCATAATATAACAGGTATCTGGAATCTGCGTAGAATAGTCAGTTAAACGTCTGGGCTTACCTTGTGGTGTCTTACCACTAAAATAGCTGTTGGGGGTGGTAAATCCTTTTTCTGCCAGTTCTTTCAAATACTTTTTCAAAGTTGATTCAGGAATACCTGTTTTATCCCTAAGTGTCTTATGAATTACATGTGATTCTCCTGTATTAAAGTCAGAATAAAACATGAGTGCCAAAAATGTGGCTGCCTCTTTATTGTTCAGGCGAATATGCACATCATTTCGTATTCTCCTGTACGATAATTTATTTTCGTCCATAATTTTCTGCTTGATATAAATTCCATTTTCAAATCAATTTTCCTGAAACCGGATATTAGTTATTAGTTTTAGTTATTAGTATATAGCTCAGTAATATATCAGGTGGAGGAAGTAAAATATATCACCTGAGAAAATCGTCACTAAACTGTATCTGAACACTGTTTTTTTGATGTCAGGGTGTCCCGTTTTGGAAATAAAGCATATCTCCAATCCTGTTTTTAGGACTTTGGCTTTACCCATAGTGCACATCAGAGCAAAACCAAAGTATTCTTTTAAGTTGGAATTATTGTTTCAGGTCAGCCAGAACTGAATTAAATGCTTCCTCATAGGCTTTCGCTTCCATGCTGTGACCTTTAGCGGCAATAAAGTATTTCTCCCAATTGGTTTTATTTATAGCATTCAGCACCTGTTCAACCTTAGATAAATCAGAATCATGGTTTTTATAGAAGGCTTTCAATCCTGCCCCCAATCTGCCGTTTAGTTTGTCAGTTGTCAGGAATGGGTGTTCTTTGCAGATTTGGCAAATGGCATCACCAATCGTTTCAGTTGCCTTAGATAGCTGAATCCTTTTAAAGTCATCCATTGTCTTATAGCCCTGTTGCAGTGCTTTCATCTGCTTAGGTGTTAAACTGGAAGTACCAAAGGTGTAAACATTCATCAGGAATGCCGTAATGAACTTTTCTTCCCTCTTACTCAGGATATGGTCTGTGTGCTCATCATTGGTTGGGATTTTGGAATTGTAAAAATCATCATTTTTCCACGGCTTGCCATTGTTTCGCAGGGCAATGTATTGTAGCACGTCCATGCTTTCTGGAATTTCCACCTCTATATAGCTGGGTTCTGCTTCCATGTCAGGGAACATAAGGGCTACTGTCCTGTGTTGCCCATCGACACATACCCCATCGTATAGGTGGTATTCACTTTCTGGAACTGTTTCCATTTCGATTTTGAAATTACTGATAGTAGGAATACCTTCCCCTTTTTCTCTTTTCAGTACAGGTTTTAACAGACGCCTGCCACCCAATTTATTTTGTGCCTGTTCTATTGGGAGAAATTCAACAGGCATAGTAGGAATAAAGCCCATAGCTTTAATCTTGTTGTAGGATTCTACCACATTGGCTTTATCAATCTCACTGCGGTTACCTTCGATAAATAGTAAATTTTTCATACCATTTTTAATTGAGTTCATTACTGCTGTTTCATTTACTGATACTGAATTTTCCATAATGTTTGGTTTTTAAAAATTAATACTTCATTTATTCAAACAATCGTAAATGAGGTGGCCACCGTCAATTGTTGATTGTGATACAAAACTACTTCTCTGTTAAGGCCTGTGTTATAAAGAATGAATGCCGTTTCGTGGTTTATTCTTTAGGTATTATCAGAACTCTTGTTTTGTATTGCAAATCAACTCAAATCTGAAAAGCTGTGTTATAAAGAATAAGTGCTAATTGACAGGCTATTCTTTAGGAGTTTTCAGCTCTGTTTTGATTGCGAAAGCGAAGTTGGGAAAATCAATGTAGGAGGGTTATAAAGAATGGGAGTAAAAGGATAGTGTATTCTTTAGATAGTTGAATATGAATACACTTAGGTGGTATTTAGATATAAAAATTCCCTGCCGTATGACAGGGAGAAAAGATTACCAAAGTCTGAAATTAATAGTTTCGTTTGTATGGTTGTTAGGTGAGGTCCTGTATATGTCCTGTGGTTTCATGTCCCATTTAGGGGTATAGTTCCGTTTTTCCAGACAGGCTATTTTGGCATTCAGGTTATTTTCATCATCATTCTCTGATGCAAGGTCTAAGAGTTCAAGAAAGTCAAGCGTTAGGCGTATGATGTTACTTTTAGGTTTTATGTTGGAATGAGTAGTTAAAAGGTGATATGTGCCCATCATCATCAGGGCAAATGCAGCATCCAATTTTCTGCCTTTGGAGGAATAGACCGTTTTTAGTTCTTCCTCTGCTTCTTCTTTGTTTTCTACTCCTAAAAAGGTATGCAAATATTCTTCCAAAGCACCCACAAACCAACCTGCGGTATTATCTATCTCTATTCTTTCTGCTCCTGCTTCAATTCTGATTGGTAGAGGTGTTTGGAATCCTGTTTGTTTATTGGTAGTTGTGATATGCCCTTTTAGAAAGGTAAGGAGTTTAAGCATTTCAGGACGGATATGTTTAGAATATTGGTCGAACATATCCCTTTGCTCTAAATAGTCAATATCAAAATTAGAATGGTCTTTGCCAAAGTTGTCGTATTTCCTGTATAATACACTTGCAATCCATAAGCAACAATATATCTTTTCCTCGTTTTCAAAGGGAGAGTATTTATTTATGATGGCTTCTAACTTATCCAAAAATTGATTGTCACATTCAGCTAAATGTATATGTGGAATATGGTTTATGTGTTCATTATTGACCTTTAGAAAATCTTCTACTCTATGATATTTAGCTTCAAAAGCCTGTTCTATTTCTGGTTGAATATGGAAGCGTTGATATGCAAAGTATTCTGTCAGCCAAGGTTCTATATCTTTGAGAATAGAAACGGGAAAAAGATAGGGTTCTGCCATAATAAAAGAGTGTTTGTATTAGTAGAGCAAAATTAAAAAAATACCCCCTCACTCCAATTAAAGAAGTGAGAGGGTTTTGGGTTAGTTTTCTTCTGTATAAAGTTTTTGTTTTAGTTGGTTCATGTGTCTGCTGGTATTTTTATTCATAACCTGTGCATAGGCTGCTTCTGTTACGCGTATGGAGGAATGTCCTAATAATTTACTGACAATTTCGATAGGAACGTCATTATTTAGCAGTATTGTACTGGCGAATGTTTTACGTGCTGTATGTGTGGTCAGCCGTTTATTGATACCTAATATTTCTGCAATTTCTTTCAGGTAGGAGTTCATACGTTGATTACTAATCATAGGTAATAATGGTTTATTAATAGGTTCGTTACCTGTTATATATTTAGAAAGAATTTTTTGTGCAGGAGGTAGTAGGGGAATCTCCATACTGTTACCTGTCTTTTGACGTGTCATGTTTATCCATATTTCATTATCCAATCCTTTTATGAGATGTGCTTTACATAGATTGGCTGCTTCTCTGTAAGCTAAACCTGTGTAAACGGAAAACAGGTATAAGTCCTTTACTTGCTCTAATCTGTGTTGTGTGAAATGATAATTTTCTAATTGTTCAATTTCTTCATCAGTTAGAAATGTAATAGACTTAGTACCAACTTTCAATCGCTCATACGCATTAAAAGGATTCTTTTCCAAGTAACCACATTTTACTGCATATTTTGCAACTTCAATAACCTTTTGCAGTGTTTTATTGACGGTATTGGGTATTTGCTTGCGGTCTGTAAGAAGATATTGCTGAAAAGCAGCTATAAATTGATAATCCAGTTTTTTCAAAGGTATATCGCTCATATTGTATTGCTTCTTAATAAAATTGATTGTGTGGTTATATACGTCTTTGAATTTTCTGTATGTATCTTTGGAATATTCTGTTCCTACAAGTTTGCCCATCACATCAAGGCGGTCTTTCATTAATTTTAGAAAAGTATCACCTGTTAATTCTGCCCCGCCTTTAAGTTGGAAATAGAGGTCTTCAATACTAAATGTCCCTAACGTATCAATTAATTTACGTTCACAGTCTTTGATTTGTTTGGTTAGGCAATCCAGTTTGAAATTAATGAATTGTACTTCTTCGTTTCTGCCTTTGGCTTTTTGTTTTACAGTATCCCAATTATTAGCCTGTACATATAAACCTGTGGCAAACTTTTTAGGAGTGCTGTTTACTGTAATTCTACAATAGATTGGGGCTAATCCGTTAGTGGACTCTTTTGAGTTGTAGTGGAAGTAATAAATAAGGGTTTTTGATAGCATAATAATGACCATTAAATGCCACTGCTTCTGTTACTTATGAAGATATTTGGTCCACCTTGAAAAATGGACCAGATTTAGGAAAATAAGTGGACCAAATAATGGACCAGAATACGAAAATTTATAGGTTGTGAGAAAAAGAAAACCACTGTAAATCAGTGGTTTAATTCTAATCGGTGGAGCAGCAGGGAATCGAACCCTGGTCCAAACACGGAATCCATATGCTTTCTACATGCTTAGTCGCTTATTGGTTTTCGACGATGGTCCGGAAAGTGACACCCAAGCCATCGCTTATCCTCTTAAATTTTCGCCTTTCGCCAAAGGTGGGCTAAGACTAACCTTAAATTGACTGCACCCCGTATGCCGGCCGGAATAAGGTGGAACCACCGGCGGGATGTCCCGTCCCCGTTCCTTGAACAGGGATTAAGCCTTCAATCTTCTAAAGATTAGGCAGCGAGAGCGTAATTATTTTCGCCAACTAAAATTTTGTGTCCGGGATTTACGGGCCGTTTCACTGCTCCCGACATGCTTACATACCTATTCTTCATGCTGTCAAATCCAGGTCTGCCCCATGGTATGCGAGGACAAAGATAGGAAGAAACCCGGTAAATCATATCAAAAGAGACTTAAATTTATAATTTTTGGTAATTATATACATATTTATACCTACAAACGTACATTTCATGTAAATATCTATATAAATACCAAAAATGAAATCGTGCAGATCCGGGAAGGTTCTGCACGATTTTTATTTTGAATGAGGGGTAAAATTATTCTCCGATCATAAAATGATGGTATCCCTTCATTTTTTGCCAACTGCCCCGGGTGAAATCGGGGACCTCGACGGGCATGCTGTTGTTTTCGATGGAGAGGCGGGTGAGTTCGCCCAGACAGGACCATTCGGCTGCGTCATAGACATCTTGATCGAGAGGGAGGCCGTGGCGTAAACAATATACCAACCGGTAATCCATGATGAAGTCCATGCCACCGTGTCCGCCGACTTTTTTGGCTTTCTCCTCCAGTTCTTTTTGAATAGGGTGTTTGTATTGCTCCATCAGCGCCTGTTTCACATCTGCCGGGACGAACGAGTGCATACTTAAATTTTCGTGATCGGGTACACCTTCGACCTGCTCCGGAGAACGGAATGTATAGCCTTCTACCGGATATTTGTTGGCGAAACCTTCGGTGCCGGTCAGTTGGTACATCCGGGAATAAGGCCGGGGATTCATGACGTCGTGCTGGATGTGCATGGTTTGGCCGTTTTCGGTCATAATCATCGTCATCGTATGGTCTCCGTTCTGGAAATCCTTACCGTCCCGTTTGTTGATCTTTTCTACCAGTTTCGGGCCGGTCAGGGCTTTGGTATCCATAGAAACGAGGTAGTTCATTTTATTTCCCCGGTGGATGTCGAGGAGTTGACAGGCAGGTCCCATGCCGTGGGTGGCATATACATCCCCCCGGTATTTTTCATTGAAATCCAGCCGCCAGTTGCCTTGATAGGCCGCCCAGAATTCTTCCAGGTTGTGGATATACGAACCTTCGACATGGAGGATATCACCGAACAATCCATGTTGGGCCATATTCAGGGTGGTGAGTTCGAAAAAGTCGTATACGCAGTTTTCCAGCATCATACAGTGCTTGCGGGTCTTTTCGGAAGTATTGATCAGTTGCCAGCATTCATCGAGATTCATGGCTGCGGGGACTTCGATGGCGACATGTTTACCGTGTTCCATGGCGTAAACGGCTATGGGAGTATGCAACAACCACGGAGTGACGATATATACCAGATCGATATCGGGGCGTTCACAAAGTTGTTTCCAGCCTTCTTCTCCACTATAGGCGGCAGCCTGGGGACGATTGTTTTTGGTGAGGATCTCCTGGGCTTTTTCTACCCGCTCGGGATAAAGGTCACAGAGGGCTTTGATGGCAGTACCTTCGATTTGGGTAAAACGATAGACGGCCCCCGGGCCGCGCATGCCTAATCCGATAAAACCGACCCGTACGGTGTCGAGGGGTGCACAGCGAAGGCCTATGACGTCTGTCTGGCCGGCCGGACGTTCCGGAATAGCGGTGCGAATCAGATTGGGAGTCGTTTGATCCGAAGATTTAGGACATTGGCAACTGCTGATGCCCAGGATCAGAAAAGCGGTCAATAGATAAGTGATTTTTTTCATATAATTACTGATTTGAGAGTTGATTAATCCAGGCGTTCATTTCTTCCAGATGACTGTCTATGCTGTGGAGATGGGTCAATTGAGCCAAGGTCCGTTGCAGGTTGTGTTCGGGATATTGGATTTTGTAGTATGTATCTCCGTTGAGGTAATCGGTCAGAAAACGGACGGTTTGCATATAGGTTAGAAGTTGTGCCCCATAGGGTAACAATTGTTTTTCGATAGGGGTAAGGAAGGCACTTGCCGTTTCGAGATAGCCCCGGGCAAATTCCCGGAATATTTCCATATCGAGACCTACCCGGTCCAATTCTTTATCGTCTTCTGCTCCTTTATTGGCAGCGGTACGGATAAAGTCACCGAAATCCGACAATACAAATCCAGGCATCGTTGTGTCGAGGTCGATCACACAAAGAAAACGGTCATCCTGATCGAACAGCATATTGTTGACTTTTGTATCGCAATGGGTAATGCGTTTGGGTAATTTCCCTTCGCGGTGAAGCCGTTCAGCCCGGCACATTTCCTCAGAACGTCCGAGCAGTTCATCCACGATCGGTTGCACTTTAGCCAGACGGGCCGCTTTGTCTCGAGCGATCGCTTCCCGGAACTGTCCGAGGCGGAATTCCATGTTGTGAAAGTCGGGAATGGTCACTCCGATCGGTGGATTCGGAATGTCTGACAGAAAGTATTGAAATTCTCCGAAAGCTCTTCCGGTCTGATAGGCCAGGTCCGGCGTCACTTGTTCGAAAGTCTTCGATCCGGCGATATAAATAGTCAGCCGCCAGTAACTGTTTCCGTCATAATAATAAAGCCTTTCATCTGTAGCAGGTACTAAAGTCAATGTCTTCCTGTCGATATCGTTTGCATTCCGTTGTTGCAAATGGTAACGGATACGGGAGGTAATGTAACGGATATTTTCCTGTAATAAAGGAACATCCGTGAAAATAGCCTGATTGATGCGTTGTAATACGTAATCCGGGGTATCGGGATATCGGGTTGTTACCAGGAAGGTATCGTTGATCAACCCCGATCCTAGCGGTTTTATTTCTGCCACCTCTCCCGAAATGGCAAAATGTGAAGTGATTGCTTTTAAATCTGTCATGAAAATGGTGATAAAATGATCTGCTAAAATAGTCAATTTTCCGAAGAATTGGAATTTTGATTTCTGAATTAAATTTTCTGAATTTTTTTTGTTTGTGTTTTTCGCGGAAAGGGGTAATTTTGTGAGGGAGATGTATAGTATAACTCCTCACTACGTTTGTCAGATACCACCGGTCAATGAAAAAAATAAGGTAAACGACTGACAGAAGCGATCGGGTTCCCGGACACGAATACCGAAGACGAAAAGTACCGAAATAATCCTGCCCTTTTTTAGTGACAACGGTTATGGAAATCAAATCTGATCACTGTAACCGTTGTCACTGAAAAAGATAGGACCTGAAAGTTGAAAATTACTCCGTAATCGTTGAAAAGGATGTGGATTTTCAACTTCAAAAGCCTTGATAAAAGATAGTATACACTTGTTTCGTCGGAGTTTTAATACCTTCAGAGAAATGGGTGGCTGTAATGGTTTCTACATAACCGGACATGTTGAAAGTATAACTGAATTCTGTTCTGCTGCCTTTTTTGTCGCTGATCGAAGCCAACAGATTTTGGCTGCGTTTCCCTAGCAAACCGACCATCGACAGGTAGTCCTCCTGATAAAGTTGATTAAGGTCCAGGTTGGCTTTATTATTTTCTTCCGTGGTGTACGTGAAGGTTTCCAGAGTAGCATATTCAGCGTCACTTGTGATTTTTTCCTGTGTTTCTACTCTGTTTTGATCCGACCATATATATTGGAACTGTTCCTGGTCGCTACCGATATTTTGTAAACGGAAATTTTTGTAACGATATACAATCGATATGGGCTCTTCATTACTCATCATGTCGAAGTAAGTTGCCTGATTTTCCCTGATATGGCCTTGTTCGTTCAGCATACATTCGCTGTAAAGTTTTTGAGTAACCTGATTGTTATTTTCATAAATATTCTGCTCATAAAATAAACGGTGATCTTCGGGCATATAATTTATATGAATATCCGACAGTATCGTTTCATTTTGAATTTCTTCACCTTCGATATTTTCTGTATAAATGCCTGTTTTTTCAATATACTGAATTTGGTCATCGTTGTAACCGAATCTGATTTCCAGCCAATTATTCCGGTTTTCTACTCCTTCTGTGATTTCTGTGATGGTAATGCGCTCCACCCAGGCTTCGAAGGGATCCGGTTCGTAAGATTCCGGGAAACTGCCGTCCTGCCGGACAGCTTCCTGATTGATTGTGATTGTTTCGGTTTGGCTTTGACAGTTTAGGTCGATTCGAACTGTCCGGGGATTTCCTGTCGTGTTTTCATCTAATAATATTTGCACGGTATGTTCCCCGGCTTCTTCTCCGGCAGAAGGGGTTACGGTAACCCAGGAGCGGGCTTCATCGTTTTGGATATAACTCTCCCACGAAGAGGTGGTGGTAAAAGTGATCTCGCAGGAGGGAGAGTCGGCATAAGCTGTCTGATTGAGTTGAGCAGGATCGGACAGGGTTATAAATTGATTGGAAGGATTGCCTCCGCCGCCTCCGTCGCCTTCGCCTTCATAATCGGTAATCACATTGGTATAACAGGCTGTCAGGCATACAGCAATAAACAACTGAATGAATAGTAATATCTTTTTCATGATTAAGCTGATTTAATATTAAAATCTGAAGGATAGGTAAACACGCATTCCGTTGAATTTGGATTTTCCGGGTGCCGGCTCCTGTTCGTCTTCTTCGGAATCACCGCTTCCGAAAGATTTAAATTTACAACTTCCCCATCTGGACTCCACTCCAAGGCCGATAACTCCGTAAGAGATACCGCCGCCGGTGACAAAATAAGAAGCATAGTTTCCCAGGAGGGTATCGTCGTCGTATAAAGCTGAAAAACTGGGGGCAAACCGGAAATAAGCGTTGACGTTTAGTTTCCCGACCGGGTTGACGGTAACAGAAGGACCTACTTGCATGCCGATTTCAGCTTGATGGAAATTACTGGTTTCTGGTTCTTCTTCCTCATCGTAATTGTCTTCCCAACGGTATTCGAGTTTGTAATTGGTGTAATTCAAATCGAACCAGGTGGCGTCGAGACCGAAACGGATCAAACCGGCTATCGGTTTTTTATGAAGATAAAAAGTCCTGCCGACGGTGAAAGCTGCTCCGAAATTACTTTTGAGCGTTTGATCCATACCGAAGTAAGAAGCCGGTTCGAATTCCTGCTTTACAAAACTCAGATTGCGGTACTTTTTACGTAAACGATTGTTATTTTCCTGTGCCGACACCATACTTGACCAGCATAGCAAAGCCAGCAGAATGAATGAAATTTTTTTCATAATGCAATGAATTTGAATTTTATAACTGATGTTCAAATCGTTTTATGACCACAGACTCCGATTGGCCGGTTGATTATAAAAAGAAAGTGTGGAGCCTTGCTTTATCTGACAGGAGGTTCTGACAAAACCCGAATACAAATAAACAATACCCCACACTTATCCGTATGTACTTTGACGATACATCAACAGACAAGTGATGAGTGTTTGTATTGATTATCCTTGTATTCTCGAAATTGTCAGATTTCCTGTCAAGGATAAAAGTGAAACACTTTCATCTTTAAAATGCTATCCTGTAAAGGACGCAACAAAGATATGAAATGTTTTCGATACTCACACTTAGGGGTATTGTTTTAGTTCAAGATTGAGTAAGAACAATTTTATTTTTCTCCTTTTTTTGTTAGAAATACAAACCTTTCCCGGAGACTGCTCCTTCCGAGCCTCCCAGAAATGATATTATTCCGACTTATAAGGTGATTTTTCGTGACAAATATAATTATTATTTCAGGATTGTCAAATGAATCGCCTGAAAGTTTATTCGGTTCATCCGGCTAAGCGATGGGTTGGTACGGATAAAGGGAGAGGGGGGGAAATCAGAGATCAGACTTAAAAGATGGATAAAATTCGTTATTTAATCGAAATAAATTCCGGTTTTGTCGAATATTTTTGTGGTTTTGTCAGGTCTTTTTTACTTTTATCCGAGTGAAAAGAAAAAATTGTGCGTATTATTCGATTTATAGGAGTTGCCTGTGTCATTGGACTATTTTTTTGGTGTATCGTAGCCATCGACGAGGTTGGGGAGCATCCGGATAAAATTTGGTTGCATCGTTGCAATTCGATGGAAAAATTATATGAACACAGTGAAAGGTATAGTAACTTTGAAGTAGATATCGTCTTTCGGCAGGATTCGGTATTCGGTGTGACATATGATATAGATACTAGTTTTAACCTGTCTATAGAACCTTATTTTGGCTATATTCAGCAAAATGGAGGTAAATTGTGGTTGGATATTAAAAATCTCGATCTGCAAAATGTTTCGGCTATGTTAACTCAGTTGGCTGATCTGACTTCCCGGTATGACATCGACAAAGAAAGGTTGATCATTGAAAGTCGTAATTGGCAAGCTTTGCAGCGATTTACAGAGGAAGGATATTATACTTCTTTGTATATCGGTTGGGAAAATCCGTCTCGGTTGGAATCCGAAGAAATCGATTCTTACATGGATAAATTAAGGAAAGCGGTGGACCATAAAATAGTCCATGCTTTATCCTTTCCGGGTTGGTGGTATTCGACCATCAAGGAAAATTTGAACCGATCTATCGATTTGTTGACCTGGAAACATCGGACAACCCAATGGCAATTGCTGCTTACCCCTAAGGGGCATAAAATGCTGGACGATCCGGAACTGAAGGTTATTTTAGTGAAAGATAAGGGACAATATCATCGTTAACGATTATTCTCTGCCTGATCGGTTACTGTATTGCTCTGTCCATAAAAAAATTGTATTTTTGCTGGAAAGAGCTTGGGAGGAATATGCAGAAAAGGGAAAGTAAAGAATTTAAGGAATTTTTCGAACGTTTTTTTATTCCGGTATGTCACTTTATTAAACGATATACGGAAGAGGAGGAAGTGGCCGATATTGCGCAGGAGGTATTTGTAAAAGTGTATGAAAAATGGAATGAATTCGACTCTTTAGGGAATGCCAAGGCTTTTCTGTATATTGCAGCCCGGAATCTTTGTTTAGATTTTATCAAACATAAGAAAGCCGAAGCTAATTATCTGTCTGAGTACATGCATGGAGAAGAAGCGGACGATCCTGTATTCCTAAAAGAAGTTACCCGGCAAGAGACTTTCCGTATCCTGCATACGGCGATCGACAAGCTGCCTGCTCAGAGTAAGCAGATTATTATGCTGAGTATGGAAGGGCTCAGCAATGCCGAAGTAGGAGAAAAACTAGGTATCTCCGTGAATACCGTCAAAACATTGAAAAAGAATGCTTATGCCGTATTGCGGCAGGTTCTTTCGAAGGAATATCTGCTTTTATTATTTGTTATCTTACGTGATTATTCTGCTTAACCACACACCGATCGATCCGAAACAAAAATGAGGAGCTGAGTATTAATGGAAGTAGCAATAAAATATTAATTGCTTTGGAATTAACAAAAGTTAATGGTTCCGGCCGGAAAGTTTATAACTTTAATTTTTAATAAATTTTCTATCCTCATTCACCCGTTTAAGAAGAAATGTCGTCTTTTATATAAATGATGTCAAAAAAGGCGTCGGTGTAAAAGTGAAAATTTATGGATGATTTACAACATCGTTTACTGGTTTCTCAATGGATAGCCGAGGAATTTGCCGGAATTATCGATGAGGACCGCCGTGCGAAACTGGAGGCCTGGAGGAAAGAATCGGCCGGCAATGAACAGGAATATCAGGAGCTTTTGCAAGAATTCCGCTCAGGCGATATTCTGGAGCCTTATCCGGAAGAAGAAATCGGTCGGCAATGGAAAAAATTCAGTAAACGAAACCGGACTATTCATCCTGTTTTTAGATACTGGTATCGTTATGCGGCTTTGATCGTGTTATTATTGGGAGCTGCGGGAGTGTTGAAGTGGCAGTTGGATGAGACTCGTAAAACGAGTGAAAGGACTACTCAGACGATTAGTTTGGCTCAGGGAAGTCCTTTGTTGGTATTGGCCGATGGCAGAACAATGTTGTTGAACGATTCGGTGGGTTGGGGCCGGGAAGCTGATTTGCAACAGGTCCGGCTCGATGAGCAGGGCATTACTTATCAGCAATCGGATAGTCTGGAAAAGGAAGAAGTATTCAATACCCTGATTATCCCTAAAGGCGGAGAATTTCAGATTCAGCTGGCCGATGGGAGCCGGGTGTGGTTGAATTCGGAAACCGAGTTGCGTTATCCGGTCAATTTTACCGCTGAGAAACGCCGGGTATTTCTGAAAGGAGAAGCTTATTTCGAAGTGGCGAAGAATGCACAAATCCCTTTTGTGGTAACCACTTCCGCCGGTATAGACGTGAAAGTATTGGGAACGAAATTTAATGTGGCTTCTTACGAAAACGATGAGCAGGTTACGACAACGTTGGCGGAAGGGAGTGTCGAAGTGGGAGATGAGAAAGGTTCTGTGCGGCTGAAACCGGAAGAACAAGCTCTGTTTTGTAAAGGCGATCGGTCGCTTCGGGTACAAAAAGTAGATGTCGGTATGTATCTGGCTTGGAAAGACGGGAAATTTATATTCGAAGAACAGTCGTTGGAGCAAATTATGAAACAATTGCGGCGTTGGTATGAAATGTCTGTGTTTTATACCAATGAAGAAGTAAAACAATATACCTTCAGTGGTGATTTGAAAAAATATGATGATTTTGACAAAATTATCCGGATGCTCGAGGAAGTGTCCGGTATAAAAATCTCTATAAAAGAGAATTGTGTTGTGATAGGGACGAAATAAAGAACGGAAGGCATCCTACCTCCTTCCGTTCCCTGTGAACTTTCGTCCACATTATTAATTAAATATATACAAATCTATGAAAAAAAATCGAATGTATGCTCTTCGTCCCGGAGAGTATGTGTTAAAATTCCTAAAGATTATGCGACTTGGGATTTACTTGGTTTTACTGACAACATTTACAGTCAGTGCTAACGGCTTTTCTCAAAAAGTTAAGGTGACGCTCAATTTAGAGCAACGGTCGATACTGGAAATTATCAAAGAACTGCGGAAAGTTTCGGATTACCAGTTTTTGTACCGGGTGGATGAACTCAGGAAATGTGGGAAAAGAGACCTGAAGGTACAGGATGCAGGAGTCGAGGAAGTGATGAGACAATTGCTCGACGGTACTCATTTGACCTGGCGTTTGGACGATGATGTAATTCTGATTAAAACGGCACCGAAGACGGCGGCACCTGCAGTTCCCCAAAAGGTGAGAACGGTACAGGGAGTTGTGTCGGATACCAAAGGGGGAAAACTATCCGGGGTTACGGTGATATTGAAAGGAACTACGCTGGGAGGTGTGACGGATGCCGAAGGAAACTTTAAATTCGAAATTCCCGATCAGAAAGATATGATCCTGGTATTTTCGTTCGTCGGTATGAAAAAACAGGAAGTGAAGTATACCGGACAGGAAAATTTGCATATAGTCCTGGAAGACGATATTGCCGAAATGGAAGAGGTGGTGGTGAACGGTATTTTTACCCGTAAAAAGGAGAGTTTTATCGGATCGACGACTACTTTTACTTCGAAAGAACTCAAAATGGTCGGGAATCAGAGTGTATTACAGAGTTTAAAGACCCTCGATCCTTCATTTGCCATTATCGAAAACAATGAGTTCGGTTCCGACCCCAACCATTTGCCCAATATCGAGATTCGGGGTAAAAGTAGTATCGTAGGCTTAACCGATGAATATGAAACCGATCCGAATCAGCCTTTGTTTATTCTGGATGGATTCGAATCCGATTTGGAGACTATCAACGATTTGAGTATGGACCGGGTACAAAGTATCACCGTATTGAAAGATGCTGCAGCTACAGCCATTTATGGTTCGAAAGCAGCTAACGGTGTCGTGGTCGTCGAGACTAAATTACCTGCCATGGGATCGCTTCGGGTAAACTATAACGGTAATCTGCAGTTGACTTTTGCCGATCTGTCGGATTATAATCTGATGAATTCTTATGAGAAACTGACTTTCGAACGCCTGGCCGGTTGCTATCGTTTGATAGACGATGAGGGAAATATTTTAGACGAAGAACAGGATCAGATCTATAATGACCTGATGAAAGAAGTGGCTCGCGGAGTAGATACCTATTGGATGAACGAGCCTCTGCGTTTTGCTACTACGCATAAACATACGCTTTCGATTGAAGGGGGAGACGCTACTTTCCGGTATGGTGCCGGATTAAGCTATGGCAAGACCGAAGGGGTGATGAAAGGCTCTGACCGGGAAGTGATGAATGGAAATATCCGTTTGATCTACCGTAAGGGAAAATTATCTTTTACGAATAATCTGAATATCAATTATTCGAAAGCCGATCGGGAACCGGTTGCTTTTTCTGAATTTGCCAAGGCAAATCCTTATTTCCGGAAATACGATGAAAATGGTGAGTTAAAGAAAATATTGTTTCAAAACTATGCAGCAACTTACTATAATCCGCTGTATGATATGAACCAAACCAATTTCGAAGAAACCAAGACAACCGGTTTTACAAATAATTTTGAAGTAGACTGGAGAGTGATCGATGAGTTAAGGGTGCGGGGACGTTTCGGCTTGACCAAATCGAACGAACAGATGAAAAAATTCCGGTCTCCTTTCAATACAGAATTTAACAGTCAGGCAGATATTGCGAATAAAGGAAGTTATGAAGAGAGAAATACTCAAAACTTGAATTATGATGGTGATTTTAGTTTGACATATGGGAAATTATTTAATGAGAAACATATGGTAAATGTGGTCGGCGGAATGCGTCTGAGTCAGAATGGATCGAATAATAGTGCTTATAAAGTTCAGGGCTTTATCGATGATGAATTTTCCAACCCTGCTTTTGCATTAGGTTATCAGAAAGACGGTAACGCTACTTATCAGGATTCTAAAAAACGGGCAGTCAGTTATTACCTGAATTTCGGATATGCTTATGACGACCGTTATTTGCTGGATGTGAATTACCGTTCGGACGGTTCTTCCGTGTTCGGTTCGGACAGGCAGTTTACGAATACCTGGTCTGTGGGTTTGGGATGGAATATTCATAAAGAAGCTTTTTTCAGTGATATAGAGGGTATTAGTTTGTTGAAACTGCGGGCTTCTATCGGTAATCCCGGGAACCAGAATTTCGATGATTATATCTCTACCCGGATTTATACCTATAATACCGACAATATGAATATTTTCGGTTCGAGTGCAATCGTTTCGAATCTCGGAAACCGCAATTTGGAATGGCAGAAAACCTTGGACCGGAATATCGGTTTCGATATTATTTTCCTCGACAATCGTTTGAGGGTCAATTTCGATTATTTTAATAAAAGAACCGACCCGTTATTGGTACAGATAGGTACGGCTTCTTCGACCGGTGTAAAGACGCTTCCCCGCAATGTCGGAAAACAAATCACCGAGGGGATAACCCTGACGATGAATTATTCTATCATACGTAGAGAAGATATGTTTTGGTCCGTGAATATGAATTTGCGTCATCAGACATCGGAATATAAAGAGGTGAGCGAAGTATTGACGAAATATAATTTAGATAACCGGAACCGTAATCTGACCCGTTATTACGACGGTGGAAGTCCTTCCGATTTATGGGCGGTGAGATCTTGTGGTATCGATCCGGCAACCGGGCGTGAAATTTTCCTGGATAAGAACGGAGAACAGACTTTTGTGCATAATTACGATGATGAAGTCGTAGTCGGAAACAGTGATCCGAAAGTGGAGGGGGTGATCGGTACTTCTTTCTATTACAAAGGTTTTTCTGCTTCTATTAATTTACGCTATCGTTTGGGTGGGCAGATTTTTATGCAGACCCTTTATGATAAAGTAGAAAATCTTTCTTCTTCAAAGAAATGGGAAAATCTGGATAAGCGGGCATTGTACGATCGTTGGAAACAACCCGGTGATCAGGCTAAATTCAAATCTATCGCCAGCAGTGAAGTGACGCCGATATCTTCCCGTTTTGTCGAAGATAATAATGTGTTGTCGGGAGAATCGATTTCGTTGGGATACGAAAGTACAGCTCCCTGGTTAAAACATATCGGAGCTTCTTCGATGTCTGTCCGGGCTTATATGAACGATATTTTCCGGATTTCGACCGTAAAAAATGAACGTGGTCTGAGTTATCCTTTTGCCCGTTCGGTGTCCTTTTCATTAGGTGTGACGTTCTAAAATGTAATATTAACTGATTGAGATATGAAAACGAAAATAAAATATGGTTGGCTTTTATGCCTGTTGGTTTTCAGTGCCTGTAATTCCTGGATAGATATAACGCCCTCCGATCGTTTGAATGAAGATATGCTTTTCGAAGATAGACAGGGATTTGAAAAAGCGATTAACGGTGTATATGTGGGATTGGTCGATCGTTCACTTTATGGCCGGAATTTGAGTGCCGGGGTGATCGATTTGATGGCTCAGTATTATAAATACGGGAATGGGTCTGATTTTAATTCCATGCTCGGCGCTTATAAATATGAGGAGCAGAATGTCAAAGATGTATTTCAGGTTATCTGGGAAAAGGCTTATGCGCTGATATTGAATTGTAATATCATTATCGAAAAATGTGATGAACGGCAAGACGTTTTACCCGGTGTATATTACGGTTTGTATAAAGGTGAAGCGTTGGCTTTAAGGGCGATGCTCCATTTGGATATGTTGCGTCTGTTCGGACCTGTTTACGATGAAACTTCTAAAACGGCCGAATGTATCCCCTACGTAACCAATACCGATGCTCAGATTTCTCCTTTACTGTCTGCTGAAGTTGTTTTGGAGTCGGTGATCGGAGATTTGAAAACTGCTCTGAATTTACTGAAAGAGTCCGATCCGGTTTTGACGGATGGGGTACGGAACGAGGGAAACAGTATCGGAGATAATGCATTGAATTACCGTCAGTTCCGGTTGAATTATTATGCTGTAAAAGCTTTGTTGGTCCGGGCTTATGCCTGGGGACACGATAAAAGTAATGCGTTGGTTACTGCCGAAGAGATTCTGCGTGAAGTACAGGTGGAAGGGGCGGAGATATTCCCTTTTGTAACCCATGCGGCAGCTACCGATGTTTCTAAACCTGACCGGGTATTTTCTTCGGAAGTGATGTTTTCGTTATATGATTCCTACCGGGGTACAGAGATTCAGGATAAGTTGTTCCTGCCGACCCTGGACCAGATATATACTTTCACGGGTAAACGTTTGGAATTGGGGAAAGACTATTCTTTTTACGCTTCTGAAAACGATTATCGTCGTAATATTTGGGCAAGTTATAGCAATGCCGGAAAACTGATCGACTATCATCGGAAATATGAAGATATAACAACGAGTGGGGCTGAGTTATTGAATAAGATGGTTCCTTTGATCCGGTTGAGTGAGATTTATTTGTTGGCTGCTGAATATACCGATGACTTTGTAACCGCCAAAGGGTATTTGGATCGGATACGGAATAGCCGGAATTGTCCTAGCTCGGTGGCAACCGAGCCGACCTTGATGGAGGAGATTACAAAAGAATGCCGGCGGGAATTTTTAGGGGAAGGACAAATGTTTTTCTTCTATAAACGGAGGGCTGAGCAACAGCTTCCGAACGGAAGATTCGAGACAGATAACGATAAACAGTGGATCGATATGTCGATGAGTAATTATGTGATCCCACTTCCTGATAGTGAAACCGATATGAGATTGAACTAAAATAATGAATTATGAGAAAATTATTATATATCTGGATATTGCTTCCCTTATGTATCGCTTGTGAGCGGGATTTAATGTCGTACAAGGGAGAAGAAGCTATTTATTTTGCTGTACAGAGTGGTCATTCCTATGCCTCGGAAAAGGATTGGCCCTATATGCCTTACACGCTGGCTGAATTCGGTAAAGTTCAGGAAGATACTATGGTCGTTAATATCAAAGTGATGATTACCGGTCCTGAAAAAGATTATCCGCGTCCTTTCAGGGTCGTAGTCAATCCGGATAGTACGACTGCCCGGGAAGGAGTCGATTATAGGGCGCTTGTAGATGAATATACGGTAGAAGCGAATCGTTCCTATGCTTATATTCCGGTATTGTTTTACCGTCAGCCTGAAATGAAAAACGATACGGTAACCTTAGGACTGAAACTGGTCGCTAACGATCATTTTTCTTTGACTTTTAAGGAATTCGACAAAATGGAAGGTTTTACCAGCGGGAGTGTTGTGTTTGAACAATTCGACGCTACAATGCATAAAATCTTAGTAACGGATATTATGCCTAAGCCTTCACAGTGGTCGGATTGGGAATTCGGCACCTTTACTCCCGAAAAGTTGAACCGGATATGTCTGGAATTGGGCTATACCTATGCTGATTTTCAGAATCCCCAAAAAATAACTATGGTGGAACAAATGGTGATCTCAAGGAAATTCTCGGAGATATTGAATAAAGCTTATTACGATAAAAAACCAATTTTGGAAAACGATGGTCGGTTAATGTGGGTCAGTGGTTGTGTTTATGCGAACGGGGCATATCCCGAAACGAATGAATAGTAAGTTTGACCGTGATAAAAATGAATATGATGAAACAAATTTTATATATATTGCTGGGAATTATGCTTTTAAGTATAGTTTCCTGTTATGATGATGAAGGTAATTACGATTATCATGATATCAACGAGGTGACCTTTGGAGAGATCAATACCATGTACAATGTATTGTTGAATATTGATACGCTAAAAATTGATGTCGGAGATTTTGTAGAGATGAGTCAGGGAGACCTTACCGATACAGATCGTTTTGAATATTTGTGGGTGATTTTTTCTCCGTCTGATAGCCATGTGAAAGATACGATTTCTACGGATCGGGTACTCAGTTATCCGGTTACTTTGGCTCCCGGAACTTATAATTTGTATTTGAAAATCCGGGATAGAGTAACAGAGGTACAGTGGAAAAAGCAATTTACGGTGACTGTCGGGACTCCTTATTCCCGGGGAATTTTACTGATGGGAGAAGATGCAAATGGGAATGCAGATGCACAGATGATTTCTATGGCGGGTATAGATACACTGATTCTTAAGGATATTCTGAAAAACAGTGGATTACCTACTTTGCATGGTCCTGTTTCGTTCTTGCATACTGGTAAGCAAGGTGAAGATTACAGACAGATTTGGGTACTTACTGAATCGGGTTCTTATTATTTAGACCGGGAAACCTTACAGGGTTCCGAGTCCAATGTATTCGATAATTTTTTACTGGAGTCTTACAATGAACCTATGATTCCGGTTACAATCGTTCCGCAGCCGAGTGATATAGATGGAAAAGTTGAAAGTCAAAGAGCTGTTGTATGTAGTAACGGTAAGTTGTTTTACACCTCTTTATCTATCCTGGCATATGGTATGTATTCTTTTCCTTTGAACTGTTTGAAGACTGATATGACTAAATACATTCCTGCCAGTGAATATCTTTTTTATAGTATTCAATCTTTTAAAAAGTTTATTTGGTATTCCGGAGAGACCAATCGTTTTTATAAGACAGAGAGTTATTTATATCCTTATTCTGATACATTGGAACAGAAAAGTACGGATGTATTCCCTTGGGATCAAAAAGGTACAGGGCGTACATTGATATATGGGGAAAATACCTGGAATGAAGCGAAAGTGTGGGTATGCGACGGAAATTCATTCGCACTTATGGGGGATGGAACGAATGCGTATATCTACAAGTTTTATGTGAACAATATGGAGACTAAGAGTATGTATGAGATAACTTCTAATGTCGCTTCGGATATTTTGACGGCAGATTTCTATGCTTTCTCTTCGACCCGTTCGGTTTTGTTTTATGTAAAGAACAATGTTTTATATGCTTATAATTACGACAAGGGGAATGAACGGGTAGAAACCATCCCTTTGGAAACAACGGATCAGATTACGATGTTGAAATTCGATCTGACGATGGAACCGATGAAAGATGCCTTGTTTATCGCTACTTACAATACTGCCGAAGGAGGAACTTTACGGAAATATTATGTGGGCAATAATCCGGATAAGGTAGAGTTGAAAGCAGATCCGACGGCAGTTTGGAAAGGTTTGACCAAAGTGAAAAATATGAGTTGGAGGGCAGTTTTGTAAATGCGTCGGTGGGGGGCTTTTGAGGGCATGAATTAAAATTCTGCCGTGTCGTTTCCGGTACCGATGGTGTATTGGAGGTTGGGATTTGAGGTTTGTGGATCGATAAACTGTCGGATACCGGAAACATAGTATAATAGTATAGATGAAAAATAGTATGAAAAAAATATTCCTTTTTATTGCATTTTTATGGATAAGCTTGGTTAGCTTTGCACAGGATGGGGTGAATTTTGAACACCTGAGTTTTAGGGAAGCATTGGACAAGGCGAAGAGTGAGCAGAAGTACGTGTTTATGGATTGTTATACTTCCTGGTGTGGGCCTTGTAAGAATATGACTCAAAATGTGTTTCCGCAGAAAAAAGCCGGAGATTATTTCAATCCGAAGTTTATCTGTGTAAAGTATGATATGGAAAAAGGAGAGGGGCCTGAATTGGGGAAACGGTTTGAGGTACGGGCTTATCCGACTTTTTTGGTGTTGGATGCAGAAGGCCGGTTACTTCATAAAGTAATCGGTTCGTATAGTGTGGACGAGATCATCGAACGTATAGAAGAGAGTTTCGATGAAGAGAAAGCTTATGGTTCTTTGAAAGCGAAGTATGAAAGCGGTAACCGGGAACAAGTATTTATGGTGAAGTACCTGAAAATGCTGATTCGGTATTATGATCCGGCGATGGAGGCCGTTGCTGCCGAGTTGATAAATACGCTGAGTGATAAAGAGAAGGTGGAAGAGGCCTATTGGTTTGTTTTCAGCAATCCGAAACTGACTCCGGAAGGTTCGGCTAATGAAGCCTGGCTGTTGAAAAATCACAAGCGTTTCAATAAAACGGTCGGTAAGGAAAAGGTGGAACAGGAATTGGATAAACGGTATACCGAAAAGCTTTTGAAAGTCCTTTCGCAGAAAGAAAAAATATGGACTGAAAAACAGCTTACCGCTTTGGGACGTGAGATTGCAGCTTTGAAGCTGAACACGAACGAGGAATTGCAAGCCTATGTAACGGTGGCGAAAACGGCTTTGAAGAAGGGGGTGGAAGAGTTGATTTCGGTTTGTGAAACTGAATTTCCGAAATTCAAGACCAAGGAAATTCCTTATATTCAGTTTTGCGACCGGATTGTAGCCGAGGCTTCGCCGGCCGATAGGGCGAGATACATTGCTTTGGGAGAAAAACTATATGCTCAGGCGAAAGACGAACCGGCAAAAAACACCTTCAAATTTGTTTTGGAATATTTGAAACATCATAATAAACAAAACTGAAATAATTTTTGATAGATGAATAGAAACTTACTTACAATGGCGTTATTGATATGCGGATTATCGGTAAACGGTCAGAAGAAAATCGATTATGTGGATCCGTTGATCGGCACGAACGGCATGGGACATACTTTCCCGGGGGCCTGCGTACCTCATGGTTTGGTACAGCTCAGTCCGGATACCGATACGATTCCGCATAATATAAACGGAACCTATCAACCGCGGGTATACGAGTATTGTGCCGGCTATCAGCACCGGGATAGTTCTATTGTAGGGTTTAGTCATACGCACTTTAACGGAACCGGGCATTCGGATTTAGGCGATATCCTGATTATGCCGGTAACCGGAGATATTAAATTTAACCCGGGAACGGCTGAAAACCCCGATAGCGGATATCGTTCCCGTTTTTCACATGCCACAGAAAAAGCCTGGCCGGGTTATTATTCCGTGATGCTCGAGGATTATGGGGTGAAGGCAGAATTGACAGCCACCGAACGGGTAGGGATACATAGATATACTTTCCCGAAAGGAGACGGACATATCCTCCTCGATCTGAAACATGGTATTTATAATTACGACGGAAAAGTGCTTTGGGCCAATCTGAGGGTAGAAAACGATACTTTGCTGACCGGTTACCGGATTACAAATGGTTGGGCCCGGGTGAACTACACCTATTTTGCGATTACTTTCTCAAAACCGATCCGGGGTTACGGATATAAAGAGATGAAACCGATGCTGTATAACGGAATGTGGCGGAAATTCGATATCTACCGCAATTTTCCCGAAATCGGAGGACGGAATGTCGTGGCTTATTTTGATTTCGACTTGTCGGACGGAACGCCTTTGGAGGTGAAAGTTGCACTTTCACCGGTGAGTGCCAGCGGTGCATTGAATAATCTGCGGATCGAGACTGCGGGTAAAAATTTCGGGCAGTTGTGTGCGCAGGCCGGACAGAAATGGGAAGATGCGTTGAGTGTGATCGATGTAAAGGGGGATTATGATCAGGTTTGTAATATTTATTCTTCCATGTATCACACCATGATCAATCCATCGGTGTATATGGATCATGACGGTTCTTACCGGGGATTGGATCAGGAGATCCATCAGGCGGATCAGTTCACGAATTATACGGTATTTTCTGTTTGGGACACCTACCGGGCTCTGCACCCTTTGTTCAATTTGTTCTATCCGTCACGTAGTAAAGATATCGTGGCATCGTTTCTGGCTCATTATCGGCAGAGTGTACATGGTTTGCTTCCTATCTGGTCGCATATGGCCAATGAAAACTGGTGTATGATCGGATATCATGGGGCTTCGGTCATAGCCGATGCTTACGTGAAAGGTATTCCGATGGATGAAAAACTGGCCCTGGAAGCTGTCGTGAGTACTTCTACCGTTCCATACCTCGAAGGATTGAAAGAGTATATGGAATTGGGGTATGTGCCGATGGAAAAGAGCGGTAGTTCGGCATCGGTCACCCTGGAGTATGGTTATGACGATTGGGCGATCTATCATATGGCGAAGAAAATGGGCGACCGGGAAGTGGCCGATACTTACCTGAAGCGGGCCGGAGCCTATAAACATCTGGTGGACGAGCGTTTGGGTTTTATCCGGCCGAAGAATGCTGCCGGACAGATGAAGGAAAAATTCGATGTGCTGGATACTCATGGCCAAGGGTTTATCGAAGGTAATTCCTGGAATTACTCTTTTTATGTACCTCAGGATGTGAATGGCCTGAAGGCTTTTATGGGAGGAGACAAACGCTTTATCGAGCGGTTGGATTCTTTGTTTACCATGGAATTGCCGGCAAAATACTACGAAAATACCGAGGATATTACCAAAGAAGGTTTGATGGGTAATTATGTGCATGGTAACGAACCCAGCCAGCATATTCCTTATCTGTATATGTGGACTTCTCAACCTTGGAAAACCCAATACCGCCTGCGGGAAATTATGGATCGGATGTATCGCAATAATATCGACGGGTTGTGTGGTAACGATGATTGCGGGCAGATGTCCGCCTGGTATATTTTTACGGCTATGGGATTCTATCCCGTATGTCCCGGATCCGACCAGTATGTACTGGGAGCTCCTTATCTGAAGGAAATGACCGTACATTTGGAAAATGGGAAAGATCTGGTGATCAAAGCTCCGAAAGTCAGTGCTAAAAACCGTTATGTCAAATCGGTGAAACTGAATGGACGGGAATACGATAAAGCTTATCTGACTCATCAGGATATTTGTAACGGTGGAGAGCTCTTTTTTGAAATGAGCAGTACGCCGAATAAGAAAAGAGTGTTCACCGAAGAACAAAAGCCCTATTCGATGACGAAATAGAAACGGATAAAATGTTTTATATGAAAAAAGTATTGCAATTTATGGTTACCGTCGGCGGATTGTTGGCTTTTGCGACGGTGAGTGCACAGCAACAGCCTTTGATTTCTTATGTACGGCCGCTGGTGGGTACTTCGGGGTATGGAAATACCTATCCCGGGGCACAAATTCCTTTCGGAGGTATTCAGATCAGCCCGGATACGGATGCCGATTATTACGATGCGGCAGCCGGATATAAATACGATCATAAAACGCTGTTGGGTTTTAGCCTGACTCACCTAAGCGGAACCGGTATCCCCGATTTGGGCGATTTTTTGTTCATGCCCGGGACCGGAAAGATTCATTTCACACCGGGGACGCATGAAAATCCGGATACCGGTTATCGTTCCCGCTATAGCCATGAACAGGAATGGGCCAGTCCCGGCTATTATGGCGTAGACCTGCCGGATTATGGGGTAAAAGCAGAAATGACTTCAGGGATTAGAAGCGGAATCCTGCAGTTTACCTATCCCGAGTCGGACAGTTCTTTTATCCTGCTGGACATGAACCATACCTTGTGGCAGAGTTGTCCCTGGAGCAATCTTCGGGTGGAGAACGATTCGACCCTTGTCGGTTATAAATTGGTAAAAGGATGGGGACCGGAACGGCATGTTTATTTTACGGCTGTATTTTCTAAACCTTTCCGGGATTTTGGAATTATGCAGGATACTATTCCGGTGAAATACAATACTAACCGTTTCCGGAGTAGTCTCGAAGCCTGGGGAAAAGACCTGCGTTTCTGGATGCGTTTCCCGACCCGCCAGGGAGAAATGGTTACGGTGAAGACCGCTGTCTCGGCAGTGAGCAGTGATGGGGCGAAACTGAATATGCAGGAATTGGAAGGAAAAACTTTTGCAAGCCTGAAAGCTGAAGGCGAAAAACTGTGGGAAGGGCAGTTGTCGAAATTTAAGATCGAGGCTACGCCCGAACAGAGGGAGACTTTTTATACGTCGGTCTATCATGCTTTCCTGCATCCCTTTATCTTTCAGGATGCAGACGGGAAGTTTAGAGAGTTGGATAAAAATATCGGTCAGGCAGAGGGTTTTACCAATTATACCGTCTTTTCTTTGTGGGATACTTACCGGGCATTACATCCCTTATTCAATCTGGTGCAACGGGATATCAATGCCGATATCGTCAACTCGATGCTGGCCCATTATGACAAGAGTGTCGAACATATGTTGCCGGTCTGGTCGTTTTATGGCAACGAAACCTGGTGTATGATCGGATATCATGCTGTATCGGTGATTGCCGATGCCATCATGAAAGATGTGAAGGGATTCGATTATGAACGGGCTTACGAGGCGATGAAGACTACGGCGACTAATCCCAACTATGATTGTCTGCCGGAATATACCGAGTTAGGTTGGGTCCCTTTCGATAAGGAGAAAGAATCGGTATCCAAGAGCCTCGAATATGCCTATGACGATTATTGTATTGCTCAGGTGGCTCAAAAGCTTGGAAAAACCGAAGATTATGAATTTTTCATGAAGCGGGCTTTATCTTATAAAAACCTGATCGATCCCGGGACGAAATATATGCGTGGCCGGGATAGTAAAGGCAACTGGCGCACTCCTTTCGCTCCGATCGCTTATCAAGGTCCGGGATCTGTCAATGGCTGGGGGGATATTACCGAAGGTTTCACCTTACAGTACACCTGGTATGTTCCTCATGATGTGCAGGGGTATATCAATGAAGCCGGAGAAGATTTGCTCCGGGAACGCCTCGATTCGATGTTCGTTACCCAGATGGCCGATAATATCCCCGGGGCACACGATATTCAGGGACGGGTAGGGGCTTACTGGCATGGTAATGAGCCTTGCCATCAGATCCTGTATTTCTATAATTACCTGAAACAACCCTGGAAATGCCAGGAGAAGGTGCGTTATATCATGGATACCTTTTATGGGAATAAGCCGGATGCACTCAGTGGAAATGACGATTGCGGACAGATGTCGGCCTGGTATATATTCAATACCATGGGATTCTATCCGACAGCTCCGTCCAGCAATGTGTATAATCTGGGTTCTCCCGGGCTTGCTGCGGTCGATATGAAGATGAGCAACGGTAAACATCTTCGGATGACTACCAAGAATTGGTCGGCTAAAAATGTGTTTGTGAAAGAAGTATATCTGAACGGGAAGAAGTACGATAAGTCGTATATAACCTATAATGATATTAAGGATGGAGCGGATTTACACTTTGTGATGAGCAGCCGTCCGAATTATAAACGAGGTGTGGCCGAACGGGCGGTCCCTCCCTCTGTTTCAGAAAAACGATAAAAGACAGAGGACGATGAAGATAGTATGGTTGCTTTGTCTGCTGTGCTTGGGAGGCAGTTTAAAGGCTCAGGTATTGTCGGATTCGGTCTCTTGCCGTTTATCGGGCAGAGTGGTCAGCGGAGAGGATGGGAAGCCTCTCCCTGGCGCTCATATTTTTTTAGGGATAAAGCGAATTTTGGTAGCTGTTACAGATTCGCTGGGAAAATTCGATGTCGGGAAATTACCGGCTGGCGAACAGTGGCTGAAAGTCTCTTTTGTCGGTTTCCGGCCGTTGGAACAAAAAGTTGTGTTGGAAGGACATACTGCTGTCGGGGACATTTCCCTGAAAGCACTTATTCTCGACGAAGTGGTGGTATCGGCACGGCCTCCGCTCACTGTGCAGAAAGGAGATACCTTACAGTTCAATGCGGCGGCTGTCCACTTGGCTGAAGATGCCGATCTGGAAAAACTGTTGAAGAAATTGCCGGGTTTCGAGATTGTAGACGGGAAAATTATGGCCCAGGGGCAGGAAGTGAAAAAAATCACCATCGATGGGATGGAATATGCGATCAATGATCCTGCTGCGGCTTTGAAGAATCTTCCGGCTAAACTCGTTGCCCGTATAAAAATGTACGATGATAAAAGTGAGGAGGCTAAATTCTCGGGTTATGACGATGGGAGTAAATCACGTACATTGAATATCGAAACCCGGAATCCCAACCAGATGAAGGTGTTCGGACGCGGCGAACTGGCTTATGGGCTGGAAAAGGTGAAAGATAAATCCTATTCTGCTTCTGTATCGTTGAATTTATTCGACCGGAAACGAAAGATTACTTTTAGCGGAAATGCCGGCCGGATGGCCTTGAACGACTTGCCGGATGCCCGTTACCGGGATGAAGGGAACAAAAATAAGAACCATGGACTTTGGGGTAATTATTCGTCACAGATCAATAAGAAACTGCAGGTGAGCGGAAATTACCGTTGGAACGCGAACGTAAATAATTCTGCTTCCCTTTCCCGTCAGGAATATTTGCCTACCGGGAATTATGAAAGCCGCGTGTACGATAATGAGAGTCATTCGAACTCGGATAATCAAAGTCATGGAATTAATTTTAGTCTGGATTACAAGATCAATGACAAGAACCGGATCCGGTTCAATCCTGATTTTACTATTTCCCGGGGAAATCAGGAGAGTTTGTCCTGGAATAGCAGTATGGAAAACGGGGATACCTTAAATCGAACAGAAACGAAAGCCATCAATAAAAACGATAGTAAACGGGCAGGAGGTAATTTCTCGTGGATGCATGCTTTTAAAAAGACAGGACGTACCTTGACGTTTCAATTCAGTGGAGGGTATAATGAATCGAATTCCGGTGATTATCAGCATATACACGAGAAAATAACCGAGCGGGGAGATAGTTTGCGTTTTCAGAAAAACGATAATGAACGGATAAACTATTCTATAGGTACCGGATTGTCTTATTCCGAGCCTTTGACGAAGTTTGCGCGTATTAGCTTCAATTATCATTTCCTGACGAGTAAAGATCAGGCGGACCGGCATAGCCTGGCTTACCGGGATGCCGTATTCGAAGAGCTGATCGGGATAGATACGGCCTTAACGAATAAATCGATCAATAAACAAGTCAGTCAGAATTTCGGGGTAAATTATAATTATCATAAAGAGAAAGTTACGCTGAACGGGGGTGGTTCGTTGCGTCTGATGCAGATGGAAAACCGGAACAGGTTTATCGGGAAACCCGATTCTTTGGTCGGATCCAACTATCTCGATATTTCACCCCGGGCAGAGCTATCCTACCGGATGAGTGAAAAACGGAATGTCAGTGTCAACTACAATGGAAATACTTCTTCTCCGTCGGCCGTGCAATTGCAGGATGTATTGAATGTCAGCAATCCCTTACAAGTATCTAAGGGAAATCCTGGATTGAAAAAGTCTTATTCGCATCATCTTTCGATGAGGTATACCAGTTCGGAACCGATGAATTCCCGGTTTTTCTGGGCTAATTTCGATGTACAGCAGACGATCAATCAGATCTCTTCCAATGTAAAATTTATCGGTAAAGACACCTTGATCGATGGATATTTGGTGTCGAAGGGAGGTTCGTTGACCATGCCGGTGAATTTGAATGGGATGTGGAGTATGAATGTACATACCAATTATTCGATGCCGGTGAAAAAAATCCATTTGGATTTCGGGGGAGATTACAGTTATTCGCATCAACCCTCGATTTACGATGATCAGCAGAATGTCACTCAGATGCATCGGGGACAAATCAGTATCGGCGTCAATACCGACTTATCGGAGAATTTCGACTTTTATTGCCGGCATGCTACAAGCTATTCCCATTCCCGGAATTCATCCACCGGTAAAGCTCAGAATCTCGAAGAGACGGTAATGGCCAATTGCAGGTGGCTTTTCTGGAAAGGTTTTTTTGTGGGAGGAGACTATTTTTATACTTATTATTGGAACAAAACAGGGACAGTGACCATCCAGTCGAATAATCGTCTGAACCTTGAATTGGGTAAGAAATTCGGTAAAAAGAAACAGGCCGAATTGGTATTCCGGGCCAACGATATCTTCCGTGACCGGAGCCAGGTGCACTATTCCGTAACCGATTTGTACACCCGGATGGATAGTTCGACCAGTACGCAGGATTATTATATGCTTTCCTTCTCTTACCGTTTTAACCGGATGGGGGATTAGTAATCAATATATGATATTCGTTTTTTTCTGTCTGCCCTTCCTGGATACCATGGCCAGGATAGAAGTAATCATATAATTTTCGGTAAAAGTAACAATTTCCCCAAGTCTATGAAAAACAAAAGTTAAACGTAGACGTGGCCCCATCGACAATAAAGTCGATCGGTGTTTGAGGGCATCCGGACAGAGGTTCCGGGTAATGCTACTAAGTTTTGGTATAGATAAATGTTTCTTGTTCAAAGAAAAAGTATACTTTTGTCTGTGAGGGTCAAAAATTCGTGGTGTTATGAAGCAAAATGCTTTGTTAGCGAAATCCATAAAGGAGGGGGATGAAGCGGCATTCGAACTTTTCTTTCGGGCAGAATATAATAATGTCGTAACCTTTCTAAATCGGTATCTGAGGAATAGTTTGCTTGCGCAAGATGTTGCTCAGGAATCTTTTATTGCATTGTGGCAAAAAAGAGAACAGATAGATGCTGCAGGGAATATACGGGCATATATTTTTACCATTGCCAGAAACAGGGCTTTAAATGAAATGGCATTGAAAATTAATCAAACCCGGACTGAATGGGAGAAGAACGAGTTGGCAATTGCAATTGAAGCAATGAATGATCCGGATTTGGTGCAGGATATTCAAGCTTTGGAATTAAAGGAGTTGATCAGAAAAGTGTACCTCGAATTACCTGAAAAAGTAGCTGAAAGTTTTATATTAAGCCGGGAATGTGGTTTGAGTTATGAGGAAATTGCTCAAAAAAAAGGAATTACCAAAAAAATAGTGGAATATCGCATTAGAATAGCTTTACAAGTGTTTAAAAAGAGATTGAAAGATTATATGTATTTTTTTCTATTTTGGTAAAATAACTCTATTTTTTCAGGGGAAAAAGCTTGGGGGAATGTATATCATGTAGCTTATTAAAATAAATGGAAAATAATAAACGGGCTGATGACAGATAACAGATTAAAATAGCTGTCTGAAAAGTTTAAAGGTTTATAAATGATGGATAGGAAATTATTGGAAAAATATATCGATGGAATAGCTTCCGGGACAGAAAGAAAGGAAGTTGTAGAATGGATTGTAGAAAGCGAAGAGAATAAACGGGAGTATATCCGGTTAAAGACCCGGGCTGCATTGAAAAATCTTCCATATACTTTGTCTATGGACTCGACCTATGAGGAACGGGTGGCACCAAGGGGAAATAAGCGTAAAGTCACTGTGTGGGGAGTGATTACCAGGGTAGCTGCTATACTTTTCTTTCCTTTGGTATTATATAATGTATTGCAGTTGTTGAACCAAGATACTGAATACGAAAAGATAATTGCAACTATGCCTGATACCGGGTTGTTTACTCAACAAGAAGCTTTAGTCGAATATAAGGTGAATACTGGCGTTAAAGGTTTTGTTACTCTGCCTGACGGAAGTGAAGTGTGGCTGAACAGTGATTCCCGGGTTAGTTTTCCTGCACAGTTCGATACTTTGAATCGGAAGATCCGTTTGGAAGGAGAAGCTTATTTTAAAGTCAAGTCGAATCCCCGGTGGCCGATGTATATTACTTGTAAAAATAATGTGGTAGTGCAGGTTGTCGGAACAGAATTCAATCTGACTACTTATGCTAACGATGATAATATAAAACTCCTTTTGGTATCCGGCAAGTTGGATATCCTCGATCCGAACAACAAGCGGGTGATCAAAGTCCAACAGAATGAAGAAGTCACCATTTATGACTTATCCGAAGCTATCCCGGAAAAAGGGTGTCCGGTCATATATAACAGTATTGCCTGGAAAGAGGGTTTGCTGATTTTTGATAATACCCTCATGTCTGAGGTCGTTAAAAGATTGGAAAGATGGTATGGGGTGCAGATAGAGGTTGAAAATAAAGAATTATTGGCTTATCGTTTTACAGCGACTTTTAAATCGGAATCTTTGGACCGGGTTTTGAATGTATTGAAAATATCGTCCGATATTGATTATCAAATCAATGATACGCTTGTTAGATTAAAATTGTAAAATATTTCATTTTTTTTCAGGGGAGGGGACTGGATGGACTGTATAGTGAATGTAATTTAAAATGTATTTATTATGAACAGAATCCCTCTCAGACAGTTGACTGGACTGTTAGTCGGTTTTATACTACTTTGTTGTATGGGTGATTTACAGGCTATACCCAGAGGAAAAATGTTTTCAGGAAGTGAGCAACGAGTGTTGCAGGTTGAACTTCATATGAAAGATCAACCCTTGAAATCGGTTTTTAATGAGATACAACGGCAAACCGATTATACCTTCGTTTACAATAATTCGTTGGTGGATGTAAACAGAAAAGTTTCTATCGATGTAAAAGCCGATTTGAAAGAAGTTCTACATCAGCTCTTGTCCGGACTGAAATTGAGTTTTCAGATCATAGGCGAGCAGATTATTATTTCTCCGTCTTCGTTTAAAACCAAATCACCACAAGAAGAAGAGAAAAATTGGGTAAGAGGAGTCGTATATAGTGAGTCTGACGGTTCACCTTTACCCGGTGTGGTGATTCGGTCGAAAACTACTCCGGCAGCAGTCACCACTGATGTCGATGGACGTTTTGAAATCGAGGAAGCAGTAGGGGGAATACTGGTATTTTCTTTTTTGGGGATGGAGACCCTGGAAGTACAAATTGACGATGAATCGGAGTTAGTTATACGTTTGAAAGAAGAACTTACAGAATTGGACGAGGTGATCGTTACCGGGTATCAGACTATTTCGCGGGAAAGAGCTGCTGGTTCGTTTACTGTTATCAATCAAAAAGATATCCAGCATAAACTGCAAACCGGCATTATGAATCGTTTGGAGGGAATGGTTGCCGGACTGACTTCCTATAAAGGAAAACTTCAGATTCGAGGAACTTCTACGATTTCAGGAAATGAAACTCCATTATATGTAGTAGACGGTGTTCCGTATGAAGGTAGTCTTGAAGCGATAAATCCTTCTGATATTGTGAATGTTACCTTGTTGAAAGATGCTAGCGCCGCTTCAATTTATGGGGCGAGGTCTGCCAATGGAGTTATTGTTATCACCACTCGTAGTGGAGCGGATGCTCCTACCCGTGTGTCTTATAACGGTTCGATAAAACTGACTCCGCTGCCGGATACAGATTATTATAACCTGATGAGTAGTTCGGAGTTTGTCGATTTTCAGCAAGAACTTTTTAATCTGAATCCGGGGACCCGTCCTGCCGGATATTACGTAAACGAAGTCAGGGATCTTTTGTTTGATCGAAAGGAAAACCTGATTAGCGAAGAAGAATTGGAAAAACAGTTGAATGTATACAGGGAGAGAGATCGTCGCCAACAGGTGATAGATGAGTTTTTGCGGGTACCTGCCATTGTCCATCAGCATAATTTATCGGTGTATGGTGGAGTGAAAAAATATAATTATGCTCTTTCTTTCAATTATATGAAAAATCTGCCTTATGAGAAAGCACAAAGTGATGAAAGGATCGGTTTTAACCTGAAAAATACGTTTCATTTTTTTGATTGGTTGAAAGCGGATTTGGGGGTATTGGGTAGTTTAAAACGGGCCGATTACGATAACGGATTTTCCGGAATGAGTGTGCTGACAGGAAGTAGCAAGGCGTCTTATCTCTTATTGAAAGACGAGGAGGGAAACCAACTACCTTGGTATCAGGCTAAATCTCAGGGAGAATTGGATCGGTTGAATGGGTTAGGCTTATTGGACGAAAGCTATTATCCTTTGGAAGAATTGCATAAGCAAAGATATGAATCAAAAGATTCTTATTTAAATTTGAATTTGAACTTGAATTTGAAAATCATCGAAGGGCTGACTTTAGATTTGAGATATCAGCAGGATTTTGGTTTTGTTTATACCAAAAATCTGTATGATAAAGATTCGTGGTTTGTCAGAAATATGGTGAATAATGCTACGCAGATCATCGATAACGAAATTGTTCAGAATATTCCTGTGGGTGGACAGATTATAGAAAATAGGGGTGATCGGGATTCCTATACTTTAAGAGGACAGTTGAATTTTAATAAGGTGTATAAGGATAAGCATAGTATATCCGTAATTGCCGGTGCAGAAAGAAGGGCGGTGAAGAATTCGTCGACAAAAACCTATAAAGTCGGATATGATGACCATAGTCTTTCGTATAAAGTGTTGGATGAAAAATTATTGGGAAAGACCCTGACCGGTACAGAAGCTTTAGGTGGGCAATTTACTTATAACTCACAGGGGCAGGGCTTTCATTTTGTAGAAAATAGGTATGTCTCTTTTTATGGGAATGCTTCCTATACTTTTGACGATAAGTTATCACTTACGGCCAGTATGCGCATCGATCAGTCGAACTTGTTCGGAACCGATCCCAAATATCAATATCGTCCGTTATGGTCTGTGGGGGCACAATATCGGTTGTTAGGCCCTGAGCAGGTGTCTTGGATCGATAGACTTGCGTTCAGGGCTACTTATGGAATAAACGGAAATGTGGCCAAAATGAGCGGGCCTTTTTTGACGGTGTCGGACGGTGGGGTAAACGGATGGATTAACGACTATTCATCCTATGTCACTTATCCGCCTAATTCCGGTTTAAGGTGGGAGAAAACAGCTGTAGTCAATATTGGTGTCGACTTTGATTTGTTGCAATCCAGACTAGGAGGGAGTATAGAATTTTATAATAAAAATACAACGGACTTGTTGTATAATAAGACAGGAGATCCTACATATGGATGGAATTCACTGATGGTGAATTATGGAGATATGTATAACCGGGGGGTAGAAATTCATTTGAATACGGTTAATATTGCCGTTAAAGATTTTGTCTGGAAGTCTATGTTGAATTTTAGTTATAATAAAAATAAACTTACCCGTATTGAAAATACCAGAAATGATGCCATTTATTATGTAAATGGTGGCCAGATTCGGGAAGGCCGGCCGATGAATAGTTTGTATAGTGTCAGATGGGCAGGATTGGATGAGCAGGGCCAGCCTCAGGCTTATGATAAGGACGGGAATATAGTAAAATCTTTTGCTGACCTGAAAACAGAGGATCTGGTATATTCGGGAGTTACAACGCCTCCCTATGCCGCTTCTTTATCGAATAGCTTACAGTATAAAGGGATTTCCTTGTCGTTATTGTTCACTTATTATGGTGGGCATGTCATGCGGGGTGTATTCGGCCAGTATTTAGTCGGAACCGGTTATTCAACTAATATGGACAAACTGTCTGCCAATTTCTGGAGAAAACCGGGAGATGAAAATAACCCGGAAACGACTCCTGCTTTTAAACAATCGGCTAATGCAAATATTCAGAATTTATGGAAAGCTGCTGATAAACATATTCAAAAAGCGGACTATATCAAATTGAATGAAATCATTCTGGCGTATCAGTTGCCGGCGAAATGGATTAAAAATACTTTCATTAAAGAGATGAATATGACTTTTCAGGTGCAAAATGTCTGGAAATGGGTTGCTAATGATCAGGGATTGGATCCTGAAGCCTGGACAGGTATTACTTTGTCGCCCTCGAGAGGGGAAAAAGAGCCTGTTAACTATACTTTCGGATTGGCACTTCATTTTTAATTTTTAAAATCTATGATGATGAACACTATAAAATTAATGATGTTTTTACTTTTGGTGGGGATATCCGTTTCATGTGACCGTTTTTTGGATATCAAACCGAAAGGGATTCAGATTCCCGAATACTATGATGATTATCTCCGTTTATTGAATCATAAAGATATGATGTATGCAGATGCTGGATTTGTATCTTATATAACAGACGATATTTTACTAGGAGATAATTCGGTGCCCTTTGGACAGTTTGAACAGGCTCAGGAAGCTTCACAGAATTTGTATGCTTTTGCCCATGGCCCGATTTTCAGTGGCGGAGCTTCCGATGCTTTTTATGAGAAAGCATATAAAAGGATCTATACTTTCAATGTGGTGATCAATAATGTGGGTACCTGTCAGGATGCTACCGAAAAAGAGAAGCAGGCTTTGATTGCTGAGGCGAAGGTATGCAGGGCGTTCGAATATTTATCTTTGGTGAATGTATATGCTAAACATTATGATTCGGTTACGGCAAATAGTGATTTGGGAGTACCGGTTATACTATCTGAAGATATTAATAAAGTATATAAAAGAAATAGTGTACAAGCTGTATACGATCAGATTTTTAAGGATTTGAAGGAGGCTTTACCTTATATTCCCGATGAGGCTGCGACTCCTTTCAGGGCTTCTAAACAATTCTTGTATGCGTTTACTGCGAAACTATACCTTTATATGGGAAAATACGGCGATGCTTTGACCGCTGCTTTGAAGGTAGATCAAGATCAGCTGCAATTGATAGATCTGACAGCGTATAGTATCAATCCGAAAGCGAATGGGATGGGACGGATATGGAATGAAGAGACCGGAGAAGTTTATCCTTTACCGGAAGATAATCCCGAAGCTATTTATGCCCGGTATGGAACGGATTTTCTTTCTTTGTCACGGAATGTGTATGCCAGTGAAGATTTGAAAGCATTGTATCGGCGTGATTTGCCGGCAGGTGCTGTAGATCAGCGCAGAGTACTCAACTATGCCGATGATACCTTTAAATTGTATAATAATACATATCAGTTTCCGGGTAAGAGTATGTGGGTCGCTTATACTCAGCCAAACCTGGGTATGAATAGTACAGAATTTTTTCTGATTCTGGCAGAATGTTATGCCAGATCGGACGAAATGGAACAATGCCTGACGATACTGGATCGCATCCGGGATAAAAGAATAGTTGGAAATGTGCCTTTACCCAGAACTACTGTTCAGGAAGCGTTGAGATTGACTTTGGACGAACGCAGACGGGAGTTTGCCCTTCAGGGAGGCTCCCTAAGACTGGTAGATTTGAAAAGATTAAACCGGGAAGAACCGTTTAAGAAAGATATTTTGCATACCGTCGGGGAATACAGATATTCTTTACCGGCAAATGATGAACGTTATGTTTTACCTCTGCCACCGGCTGTTATCTCTGCTAATCCATCTATTCCTGTGTATCCCAGATAATCGGATTACGGGTAATGACTTTTGAAGTTTAATGGAGTTAATAGGTAAATAATATATGGTTATATTTTGGGTATTATGGATGATCTGTTCGGCTTCTGCTTTGTCCGGACAGGAAAAAAAAGCGCTCGATGAACGGGCGTATGAAGAGTGGTTATACTTGCAGTCGGAGTGTATTTCTCCTGATGGACGATGGGTAGCCTATGAACAGAGAAATAAGATGGGATGTAGGAGAATCGTGATACATGGGGAGTCTGCAACGGATACGATCGTCAGGGGCAGAAATCTGAAATTTAGCCCTGACTCCAAATTTGCCTGTTATGAGTTGTACGATAAGGACAATAAGTCATCGAAACTCAATTATTGGATGAATTTGGAGACAAAAGACACTGCTTTTATTCCGGAGGTGACTTCTGCCTATTTCATTCCGGGAAGAGAGGCCATGTTACATCTGACCAGAAAGGTGACTGATACCACGGTCTTGAATACAGGGATTAAATATCCGCTTACTGACCTGACCTTATTTTCTCTGTCTGCCGGTGATTCTGTTCGGTTTACAAATGTTGTTTCTTACAAATATGCCGGAGATGGAGCTTATCTTCTATTGAGTCAGAAAAAGGATTCCAGTTTATTTGTTTCTGTGTATGATTTAAATAATAAACAACTGAGACGATTGGATCCGGTATATGATGGCAATTTTGACTTTACTGCTGCTTGTTTTAATCCTAAATTGGATAAACTGGCGGTTTTAAAACGGACCATTTCAAAGAAAGATACGATAAAGTCGGTCGTTATCTTCGAACTTCCGAAGTTTAAGCCTTGTGACTCGATTATTCCGGGTTCAGCTCTTTTACCGGAAAGTTTCGGAAGCTTGACTGAAGGGGCTTTGCAATTTTCCGAATCAGGGGATCGGTTATATTTTAAAATCAAAAATTCTGTAAGTGACGTCGGGGATACTACCAGGCAGAAAGTGAAATCGGATTTGTCGATGTGGAAATGGGATGCTCCATATATTCCTACGATGAACCGTCTGCATCCGGATCAGATTCGGAAATCGAAGTTTTGTCAGTATGACCTGAAGAAGAAACGGGTCGTTGTGTTGTCTGATGAGGATATGCCTTATTTTCAGTTTCCTCAGGGAGAAGTTGAAGATCTGACGCTCGGTTTTAATAATCTGAACTACCTAAGAGAAGAGGTATACAAACCGGCCTCTCAGTATGATTCTTATCTGGTGGATATAAAGACAGGAAACAAACAACTTATTCTTCGGAAAAGCTTTTATCTGCCGACCATATCGGTAGATAAAAAATATGTCGTGTGGTTTGAAATTGCGGACAGCTGTTGGTATAGTATGGATACCAAGACTTTGACGAAAAAAAATCTGACGGCAGAAATAGACGATATCTTTTATAATGATGAACAGGATATCCCTATGCATGTGACAAATTTCGGACTTGCTGGCTGGACCGATAAGGGGCATACGGTATTGATCCATAGTAAAACGGATCTGTGGGCGATCGATGCTGCCGGGCATGATGCTCCCTGTTGCCTGACTAAGGGAATGGGACGGAAAGCCGGTATCCGGTTCCGCTATATAAAGCGAAAAGATGATGAAAGGTATATAGATTTGAAGGCCAATTTATATCTGGAAGCTTTTCAGCATAGAACCAAAAAATCGGGTTATTATGTGTTGACCCCTACCGGGGATTGTATGCAGTTGGTGTTTAGTGACCATCTGTATAAAAATTTGAAGTTTTCGGAAGATCGGTCACATTGCATCTGGAGAAGACAAAGTTTTACCGAGTATCCTGAGGTATATAAATCCGACAGTCTCTTCACAGAGATTGAAAAACTATCGGTGTCTGATAGTATACAGCAATCCTATCTTTGGGGTACTTCGGAATTAGTGGAATGGGAAAGTTTCGCTAAAGATTCCCTGCAAGGAATTTTGTGTAAACCGGAGAATTTTGATCCTTCCCAGAAGTATCCGATGTTAGTCTATTTTTATGAGAAACGGAGTGATAATCTAAATCGGTATAATATTCCTTCACCGATAGCAACTGTCATTAACTGGTCCTATTGTGTGAGTAACGGATATCTGGTTTTTATCCCGGATGTAGTATTTCGGAAAGGTGAACCGGGGGCCAGTTCGTATGATGCTGTCGTTAGCGGCGTAAAGAGTTTGATTGATCGGTATGATTTTATCGACAAAGACCGGATAGCCTTGAATGGACATAGTTGGGGAGGCTATCAGATTGCTTTTTTGGTAACCAGGACAAATATGTTTAAAGCAGCTGTCTCTGGTGCGCCGGTGGTGAATATGACGAGTGCCTATGGGGGAATCCGTTGGGAATCCGGGAAAAGTCGGATGTTTCAATATGAACAAACTCAGAGCCGGATTGGAGGAACTTTATGGGATAAGCCGGCAGAGTTTATCCGGAATTCTCCCCTGTTTTTTCTTCCTCAGGTACAGACTCCTGTTTTGATTATGCACAATGATAAGGATGGTTCTGTCATGTGGGAACAAGGTATAGAATTCTTCATGGCTCTCCGGCGTTTGGATAAACCTGTCTGGTTGTTCAACTACAAAGGTGAAGGACATCACTTGAAAAAATGGGAAAACCGCCTGGATTACAGTCGCCGGGTGATGGAATTTTATGATTATTACCTGAAAGACGGGAAAAAACCGGAATGGATGAAATCCTGAATGAGTAGTTTATAAGTTGGAATAATCCTCGTAAGTTACGTTTTTATATGAACTCACGGGGATTATTTTATAGTATTTATATACATCTTTACAGCAGATTTAAAAATGTAGGTTTAATTTTTTTCTTTCTATTCCGATTCCGGGTTTTATGCCGGAGGACCGGTTCGCCTGGACCGGTTCGTTAAGGCTTTCGTTGATTTCATCGGTTCTTCTCCTGCTCGGAAAAACAAAATCTTTTGTTTTTCTCTCGCTTATTCGAAGAACTCACTGACCGGCGGAACTCCTCACTCCGTTCGTCAGACACCACCGGTCGGGCGTTCGGAAAACCTAACCGGATCCTCGTTCCCGCTCCAATGGTCTTCCGCCATAAAACCCTGCATCTAACGTTAGAGCTAACCGGCAAAGAAAATACAAGCGGAAATTTACAGCCATAGGAAACCGGACCGTTCGGTTTATTTTCGGGGAGAATGGTATTTCTCAAATCAAGATCGGTCTGCAATTTAGTGATAACGTAAGTCGGAGGGGATCGTGTTTGGAGACCATTGGAGCTCTGTCGGTCGTCTATCTTTTTCTTTCACTGATCGGCGGAATTCCTCACTTCTCAAAAAAAACTTTACCTTACGTTTCCGTCAAACACCATTGGTCGGGCGTTCAGAAAAAGCAAGACGACACTCGTCAGAGCTCCAATCCTTCAAGTATCCCCAGGGAAAGCTTCTACCAATAGGGATCCAATAAGGCCCCAATAAGGTTTCAATAGGCCGGCAGTCAGTAATTGGGGCCCTATAGGGTTAGGAATGGGACGGAGATGGTAATAACTTTCTATTGATTTCCTATTGGCTGTAAAGATGCATATAAACGCCTTTTATTATTCAACCGATTAATAAGAAAAGCAGGAAGAGCATGGGATCTTTCAGTTGCTCCCTCAAACTGGTGTAGGCACTTTTTTTCAGGGATTTTACCGTGTTGACCGAAATGTTCAGTGTTTCGGCAATTTCATTGTTGTTTTTTCCGTTCAGACCCAATAAAATGATTTTCCGGGTTTGAGGGGGGAGAGTGTCGATGGCTTGATGGAGAATCCGCAAAGTTTCCTGATAGGTGATTTCATGCAGAAAATCCGGGTCCTCTGCTTTCGATACCGATTGTGTCTGTTGGTATTGTTGTTTTATTTTCTGGTGTTTAAGATGATCCAGACAGAGATTCCGGGCTGTGATATAGATAAAAGATTTTGCTTTTTCAGGCACGTCGAAATCCCTTCTGCGCTCATAAAGCCGGATAAATGTATCCTGTGTAATGTCCCGGGCAATAGCATCTTCTTCCGTATATTTCCGGACAAAACGGTATACGGGTTCGAAATAGAGCTCGAAAAATCTTTTAAATCCTTGGCTATTGGTCAACATCCTGTGAAAAACGTTCGTCTAAAAATTGAAACGGATAAAATAAATAAACGTTTTTGCAAATATACATTTTTGATTGTTTTTTTGAGATTTACAAGCCTTTATTTTCCAATGTAAAACACAAACTCTCATTATTGTTTAGTCTGTATCTCTCGTAAATTCTCTGGTAATAGCTGATGTTATTTCTCTATTCTTCATAATCTTCAAATTACGAACTTTCCAGCAATTCTATCATTTTATAGATGGTAGTTGATGGATTATTATATGTCTTCAACACCTTGGCTCTTGCTGTTGCTTTTGATGTCTTTTCGGACAGTTGCTGTTTCTCATTTAATGCCAAAGTTCCCTTTGTGTAGTGTTCAAGATGTCTTTTCAGTTTTTTTATGCAAGCGTTTTGAGTTAGTTCGGCATGACACTCCTCAAAGTGTAGCAAATACCACAACTCAATACACGGATTCGACACCAGCAATACTACATCTGGAATACTTTGCAGGTGTTCCAGCATTCCGTTTACATCTAGGTCAAACATTAGAAATGTTTTATCATTTTGGGTTGCAACATATTCCCGTTTGCAATTCTCTATATACCGAACGGATATGTTCGAATCGCTCTTTCTTGGGATAATCTGAATAGGCGCACGGT
>ERZ791923.699-NODE-699-length-45122-cov-3.175250_pt1 | contig 45122 bp, 20 predicted proteins | sample MGYA00510133_ERZ791923 | MGnify/ENA primary metagenome ERZ791923 (study PRJEB30046, sample SAMN00792106) | human gut metagenome | study: EMG produced TPA metagenomics assembly of the A metagenome-wide association study of gut microbiota in type 2... | reverse complement strand
ATCTCCTTCATCAGGACATTCATCGAGCATCCCGACGGCATGGCAGGTGTCACCCCGATGATTTTCGGGTTCATCCGGGCCAGTTCGAGTAAGGTCTGTCCGAAAACGTCTTGGTAACGTGGAGGCAGGTTGCTCGTGTCCGTCTGTATGCGTTCGCCGGTTTCCTTGTCGAATTTGCCCGGTGCGTGCCAGATGTCTGCCGCCTTCTCCGCCGGTTTGAATCCTTTGCCTTTGACGGTGTGTATATGAAAAAGTTTAGGACCTTTCATGTCTTTCAGGACCCGGAGCGTATGCACCAGTTCGATGACGTCATGACCGTCGCTGGGGCCGAAGTAGCGTATGTTCATACCTTCGAATACGTTCTGCTGGTTGCTGATAAGCGATTTCAGCGAGTTGTTGAAACGGATGAGTTGCTTCCGGCGGTCCTCGTTGAGCCAACCCCAGTTGAATAATTTACGGGAAGCGGCGAAACGCAGGCGGTTATAGAGGCTGCTGGTGTGGAGTTGGTGGAAATAATGGTTCATTCCTCCTACACTGCGGTCTATGCTCATATTATTGTCGTTCAGGATGATGAGAATGTCGTTCGGGGTAGAAGAAGCATTGTTCAGTCCTTCGAAAGCCAGACCGCCACTCATCGAACCGTCGCCGATGACGGCAATGATGTGCCTTCTTTTTTCATCCTGATTGGCCGAGGCCACCGCCATGCCCAAAGCGGCGGAGATGGAATTGGAAGCATGTCCGCAGGTGAACGTGTCGTATTCGCTTTCGGAAGGAGAGGGGAAAGGTTTCAGCCCGTGCAGCTTCCTGTTGGTCGAGAAACGTTCCCTGCGTCCTGTCAGTATCTTATGGCCGTATGCCTGATGTCCGACATCCCATACGATGCGGTCGTAAGGCGTGTCGTACACATAATGCAAAGCGACCGTCAGCTCCACGACGCCTAAGCTGGAAGCGAAATGTCCCGGATTGTCTGCCAGCTCGTCGATGATGTCGCGGCGCAGTTCTTCGCATACTTGCGGCAATTTGTCTATGGGCAATCGGCGCAAGTCGGCCGGGATATTGATTTGCGACAAAAGGTTATATGTATTTTTGTTTGTCATCAGCTTGATTTAGTTCATGCAAAATTAGCATAATTTCATATATCTTGCTTACTTTTGCAGGAAAAAATACCGTTTTGACATTTAACGAATGTGAGATATGAAGTTTCGTACCACAGTAGAAACTGAGATGAAGGGATTGCATATCCATCCCGGAGACGGGCTTACCCTGTTGGGGTCTTGCTTTGCCGACCATATCGGCCGGCGTATGGTGCAGTCGGGACTGGATGCGCATGCCAATCCGTTCGGGGTATTGTACAATCCGTTGAGTATAGCCGCGTGGTGCAGGGCGATGGCTACCGGGGAGTCGTTGCCCGAGGATATTTTTTTCGAATCGGGAGGACTGTGGCACAGTTGGTTGAATGACAGTTCCTTTTCTGCGGAGAACCGTGAGGAATGCCGTGCCCGTCTGGAAAACGTGCGCCGTGAAGAAGCTGCCCGGTTCAGGTCGCTGAAAGTCTTGTTCCTTACTTTAGGTACGAACCGTTATTACCGTCTGAATGACAACGGGCGGGTGGTTGCGAATTGCCATAAGCAGCCCGGGGCGCGGTTTACGGAAGAGCAGTTGGACGTGGAGGGGGCGAAGGAGGTACTCGGAGAGGCATTGGAGGCTCTTTGGCAGGTCAATCCGTCCCTGCAAATCGTTTTTACGGTCAGTCCCTACCGTTATGCCAAATATGGTTTCCATGGCAGCCGGTTGGGGAAAGCCGTGCTGTTGTTGGCCGTAGACGGGATATGTCGTGCGCACGAGGGACGTTGCTTCTATTTCCCGGCTTACGAAATCGTGCTGGATGAGTTGAGGGATTACCGGTTTTATGCGGCAGATATGCTGCATCCGTCCGAGGTGGCGGTAGAGTATATTTGGGAACGTTTCTCGGAAGTCTGTTTCCCGGTGGAAACACGAAGCTTCATGGCGGAATGGGAGGCCGTGGCCAAGGCTTTGTCCCACCGTCCGCTGCATCCGGAATCGGCGGCTTATCGGGACTTCCTGCGTCAAACTATGTTAAAGATGGAACGACTTACTGAAAAATACCCGAAATTAGCCGATACAACCGAGTACGGAAGATTGAAAGATCTGCTAAAATATTGAGGATTATGTCTTATACATTAGAAAGAATAGCTTCGCTCGTCGGCGCTCATTTGTGGGGTAGCGAAACGGTGGAAGTCCGGTGGATTCTAACGGATAGCCGTTCTTTGTGTTTCCCTGAAGATACTTTGTTTTTTGCGTTGGAAAGCCGTCGCAACGACGGGCACCGTTATATTCCCGAACTTTATCGTCGGGGGGTACGCTCTTTTGTGGTCAGTCGTTTGCCGGAAGACATGACATCCTGTCCCGATGCCAATTTCCTGCAAGTGGTCAGTCCGCTGAAAGCTTTGCAACGCTTGGCCGAACGTCATCGCGAGGCCTTCGACATTCCGGTGGTGGGTATAACCGGAAGTAATGGGAAGACCGTGGTCAAGGAGTGGCTTTACCAGTTGTTGTCCCCTGAAAAGAACGTCACCCGTTCGCCGAGGAGCTACAATTCCCAAATCGGAGTGCCTTTGTCCGTATGGAATCTGGATGAGAGAAGCGAAGTAGGGCTTTTTGAGGCCGGAATTTCCGAGCCGGGAGAGATGGAAGCTTTGCAGTCGGTGATTCAGCCGACCATAGGGGTTTTTACTTGCTTGGGCGATGCGCATCAGGAGAATTTCACTTCGTATGAGCAAAAGTGTTTGGAGAAGTTGAAGTTGTTCAAGGATGCCAAAGTCCTGGTGTACGATATGGACGATGCGCGCGTAGTCGGTTGCGTCAACCGTTCGGCTTTCAAAGGAGAATATTTTGCATGGTCGCGGCAGCGGCGCGATGTACCTTTATATATCGCATCGGTGGAAAAGCGGGAGGCAGAGACGGTTGTGTCCTATATATATAAAGGTAAGGAGGCTGCTTGTTCTATTCCTTTTATCGACGAGGCTTCGTTGGCCAATTCCGTGTCCTGCCTGGCCGTATGCTTGCATTTGGGGATGAGTCCCGAGACGATTGCCGCAAGGATGGCCGTACTCGAACCGGTGGCCATGCGCCTGGAGGTGAAAGAAGGCCGATCGGGTTGTACGCTCATTAACGACAGTTACAATTCGGATTATAATTCTTTGGATATCGCCCTCGACTTCATGAACCGTCGTCCCGATTGTGCGGGGCGGAAACGTACGTTGATTTTGAGTGATATCGAGCAGGCTGGCGGTGCGCCTGAGGATTTGTATGGCCGCGTGGGCCGTTTGGTGGCTATGCGCGGTGTGGAGAAGTTCATAGGAGTCGGTCCGTGCTTGTCTGCCGTACAAGGTCTGTTCGGCATGGAGGCATGTTTTTATCGTTCCACGGATGAATTGTTAGGCAGCGGTGTGTTGGACACGTTGCACGACGAAGTGATTCTCATCAAAGGAGCAAGGTCTTTCCGTTTCGATGTTTTGACGGAACACTTGGTCTTGAAGGTGCACGAAACGACATTGGAGGTTAATTTGAATGCCGTAGTGGATAATTTGAACTATTATCGCAGTTTCATGAAGCCGGAGACGAAGATGGTATGTATGGTAAAGGCGTCGGCTTACGGGGCCGGTGCTGTGGAGATTGCCAAAACCCTTCAGGATCATCAGGTGGATTATCTGGCCGTGGCCGTGGCCGACGAAGGCGTGGACCTGCGGAAGGCCGGCATTACGGCGAATATCATGATTATGAATCCGGAGATGAGCAGTTTTCCGACCTTGTTCGAGTACGACCTTGAACCGGAGGTGTACAGTTTCCGTTTGTTGGAGGCCTTGATTCACGAGGCGGAGAAAGAAGGGGTGACCCATTTTCCCATCCATGTGAAATTAGACACGGGCATGCATCGGTTAGGGTTCGACCCGGAAAAGGATATGCCGTTGCTGGTGGAGCGGTTGAAACGCCAGTCGGCTGTGATTCCCCGTTCCGTATTTTCCCATTTCGTCGGGAGCGACAGCGACGATTTCGATGCCTTTTCCGCCCGTCAGTATGAATTGTTCCTGAAAGGCAGTGCGCAGCTTCAGCAGGCTTATAGTCACAAGATTCTGCGTCATATCTGCAACAGTGCGGGGATTGAACATTTCCCGGATCGTCATTTGGAGATGGTACGTCTCGGTTTGGGGCTCTACGGCATCAATTCCCGGAATAATGAGGTTCTCCATAATATCAGTACGCTCAAAACCACGATTCTCCAGATACACGAAGTGCCGAAGGAAGATACGGTGGGATACAGCCGCAAAGGGCGTTTGACGCGTGACAGTCGGATTGCAGCCCTGCCTATCGGTTATGCCGACGGCTTGGACCGCAAATTAGGTTGCGGCCGTGCGTATTGTCTGGTCAACGGACGGCGTGCCCCGTATGTGGGCAACATTTGCATGGATGTCTGCATGATAGACGTGACGGACATAGATTGCCGTGAGGGCGATACCGCCATCATCTTCGGCGATGATCTGCCGGTGACGGTGCTGAGCGACGCTGTGGGTACGATACCCTACGAAATCCTGACGGGAGTCAGTGCCCGGGTGAAGAGGGTGTATTATCAGGACTGACTGTTTGAGCAGGTTCGCAGTAAAATAATGACCGTGCGTGAGACGGTGGTGATATTAGATGCGGATATAGCAGATTTGTATGGTGTGGAAACCAAACGAGTGAACGAGGCTGTGAAAAATAATCCGGATAAGTTCCCGTCCACTTACATGTTTCGGTTGACACGTGAGGAAATGATATTTTTGCGGTCGAAAAATCCGACCGCAAAAATATCGTCTAAAAGTCGTGTCTTGCCAGCCGTATTCACGGAGAGAGGATTGTATATGTTGGCTACTATATTGAAAAGCAAGAAGGCTGTGAATGCGACGTTTGCTATAATAGAAACATTTGCCAATGTACGTCAACTGAAACGGGAACTTCGTACTTTGCATCAGGAAACAGACAGCCACGTACAGCAATCTAAAATGAAACATTTCGGTGAGATGCTTTCAGATATAGTGATGCCCGACTTGGAAACGGCAGAAACAGAGTCTACTTTAGAACTCAACTTTTTGATTGGTAAAATAAAGCATACTGTAAAACGGGTTAAAAAGCAAAATGGTTCGGAGCATACGGAAACAGAATAGCCTGTTTTTTAATCTGTTGGGTTGCCGAAGTGAGTGGAGGTGATACATCTTTGATTTTACTTCTTTTAAAGACAGAAGAACATAAGGAAAAAATCTTATCCTTATGTTCTTCTGTCTTCTTTGTTTATCCGGTTTGCAACTGTCTCATCCCAAGAAGGAGATCAGCACGCCGGCTGCCACGGCTGACCCGATGACACCGGAGATGTTGGAGGCCATGCAGTAGTTCAACACATGGTTCTTCACATCATATTTGGTGGCGATTTCGTTGCAAACGCGACTGGCCATGGGTACGGCACTCAGCCCGGTGGCACCGATGAGCGGATTGATTTTCTTCTTGCTGAACAGGTTGAAGATTTTCACCATGGCGATGCCGGAAGCAATGGACAACGCAAAGGCGAGGAAACCGCCCACGACGATGCCTATCGTCTGCATGTTGAGGAACGCATCCACGGTCATGGTACCGCCTACGCAGAGGCCCAGGAAGATGGTAGCCGCGTTCATGATGGAGTTGGAAGCCGCATCGAACAGGCGCGAAGTGTCGGCACCGATTTCTTTCAGCAGGTTACCGAACATCAGCATACCGATGAGGGGTACTGCCGTGGGGACGAACAAGGCTACTACCGTCGTGACGGCAATCGGGAAGATGATTTTCAGGACACGCAGGTTTTTGATTTCCGTGGTAGACGGATGCAATTTTTCCTGTTCCTTCATGTTAATCATCAGCTCCTTCTTCGTGCAGGTCAGTTTCACCACCAACGGGATGATGACCGGAACGAGCGCCATATAGGAATAGGCTGCAATGGCAATGGGACCGAGCAGGTGGGGAGCCAGTTTGATGGTCGTGAAGATGGCCGTCGGGCCGTCGGCGCCACCGATGATACCGAGCGAGGCGGCTTCCTGCGGTGTGAAACCCATCAGGATGGCTACCAGCAACACGGCAAAGATGCCGAATTGGGCGGCGGCTCCGAAGATGGACAGGCGCAGGTTGCGCAGCATCGGGCCGAAGTCGGTCAGAGCACCCACTCCCATAAAGATGACGGGCGGAAGGAAACCGGTTTTGATGAGCATGTAATAGAGGAAGTTCATCAGGCCGAATTCATGGGCGATGTCGTGCAACGGCATTTCCCAGATGTTGACTTTGCTGCCGTTGGCCAGCGTGACCATCCCTTGCGAGTCCGCTTGTATGACCCCCATCTCGCCGCCCGGGAAGTTGGCCAGCAACACCCCGAACGCGATAGGCACGAGCAACAGCGGTTCGTACTTTTTCACTATACCTAAGTAGAGCAGGACGAAAGCCAGCGCATACATGATGAGGAACGACGGGTCGGCAATGATATTGCTGAAAGCCGTCATCTGGTATAGTTTATTGAATATATCTGTTAACTGTTCCATAATTTACTGCTTGGCTATTTTCATGATTACGTCGTCTTCTTCCACGGCATCGCCGGAGTTGACCAAGATGGCCGTGATGGTGCCGTCGAATTCGGCACGGATGGCATTATAGGTTTTCATAGCCTCGATGTAACCCAGGATGTCGCCCGCTTTTACACGGTCGCCCGGTTGCTTCGGAGTTTCTTCCGTGTTTTTCACGCGGTAGAATTTGCCTTCCAACGGAGCCGGGATGTCTTCGCCTTCGCCCGTGGCTGCGGCAGGTTGTGCCGTCGGTGCGGCGGACGTCTGGGCCGGTGCGGCTTGTTCTCCGTAGGCGATGTCCACCTTGTAAGATTGTCCGTTCACGGTGACGGTAACGGTAGAAGGCTGTGCCGGTGCGCTTCCTGCGCCGACCGGTGCGGCGGCAGCCTCGCGTCTCTTTTGCAGGTCGGCCAGGAAGTCCTGTTTGGCCTTGCCGCTCTTGTAAGCCTCATACTGCGACGGGTGCATGGCATACTCGAAGAGTTCCTCGTCGTCTTGTCCCGTGTCCCAGCCTTTTTCGGCCATCATCTGGCGGTATTTGTCCAGTTCGTCCGGATAGTTGGCTTGCGGGTCGGTGTCGGAGAACTTCCGTCCTTGCGCTTCGGCCAGTGCCTTCAGTTCCGGTGCCACTTCGCCCGGCAGGCGTCCGGCCTTGCCCAAAATCATGTCCCAGATGTCGTCGGCAATCATGCTCCAGCGTTCTTTGCCTTTCTCCATTTGGATGACGTTCATCAAGGCCAGGTTTTTCACATATTGGCTGAACGGAGTCACGAGGCAGGGGTATCCCACCTTGGGCCAGATGTAGGCCACTTCGTCGAACAGCTTGACGAGCAATTCGTCCTGCGTCAGTTCGGCTTGCCCGTGTTTGGCCTTCCATTTGTTGAGCGACTCCAGGTTGGTCTCCAGGTCGGCCATAAGCGAACCCATCATGCCGCCCGGCAGTCCCGGGGCGATGAGCAGGGAGTTGTTGATACGGTTGAGCGGATTGCAGTAGAGTCCGAGGAAGTCGTCCATCATTTCCTGTATCTGCGAGCGTACCTCCATGTAGGCCGCCATATTGATTTCTTTCACCTTGAAGCCTGCGTCCTTCAGCATGGCCTGTACGGCCAGGATGTCGGCGTGTCCCGTACCCCATGCCAACGGGGCTACGGCCGTATCCACGTAGTCGCATCCGTTCTTGCACACTTCGAGGATGGAAGCCATGTTGAAACCCGGTCCCGCATGGGAATGGTATTGCACGATGATGTCTTTCTTGTAAGCCTTGATGCCCGCGCAGATTTTACCGAGGGTTTCGGGGCGGCCGATACCCGCCATGTCCTTCAGGCAGATTTCGTCGCATCCCAAATCGATAAGCTGTCGGGCCATGTCCACGTAGTAGTCCACCGTGTGGATAGGCGAGTGGGTGATGCAAAGGCTGCACTGTGAAATCATGCCGGCTTCCTTGGCGTAACGGATGCTGGGTGCGATGTTGCGGATGTCGTTCAGCCCGCAAAACGTACGGGTGATGTCCGTGCCCTGCGCTTTCTTGACTTTATAGAACAGGCGGCGTACGTCGGCTGGTACGGGACTCATGCGCAGGCCGTTCAGTGCACGGTCGAGCATGTGAGTCTGGATGCCTGCTTCGTGGAACGGTTTCGTCCATTGGCGCACGGCGTTGTTCGGGTTTTCCCCGAAAAGGAGGTTTACCTGTTCAAAACCGCCTCCGTTGGTTTCCACACGGTCGAAACATCCCATTCTGATAATGGCGGGAGCCACTTTCACCAACTGGTCCACGCGCGGCACGTATTTTCCGGCGCTTTGCCACATGTCGCGGAACACCAGGCTGAATTTTACTTCTCTTTTTTCCATTGTATGTTTTTCTTTTAAATTTCGATGACTGTTTGTGCTTATAAGCGTTCTACCTTGCTTACGCTTCCCTTGCCTCCGGTGATTTGGCTGACAGCCTCCCGGATGACGGCCAGTGTCTGGGCGTCGATAGCCGTGGTCGTACCGGGTGCGGGCTTCCGTTTCGGAGCCACCGTTTCTTCGGGGGCTACTTTGTTGACTATCTGAATCAGCCATTTGCCCAACTGGATGACAATCATAAGGATGATGAACACCGTAACCATGCCCACCACCATGAGTTGTAATGCTAAACCTATGTTTTCCATTGTTTTGGTGATAATTTATTATGTGATTTTGTTCTTTTGTGTCTGTTTCATGTTATTGCCTGCTAAATTACGAAAATTTCTTGTGGAACGGAAGAATAAGTGTAGAAAAATATTCTTAAAAAATGCAATCTCGGTATTTGGTTTGTATGGAGGTTTTTCAGGAGTTTCCGATAACCTTGTTTGAGATAAATGACACGAAAATGTGGCTTTCTGGGACAAAAAGAAAGATAAAGACCGATTTCGGGGAGAAAGAAATCAGCGTAGAAAACACCTTTCGGGCAATTTTCACTTTATTTTCTATATGTTTTTTTGCATTTTGGGTTGTATTTTAATCTTTGTTAAAGATGTTGAGGCGTCAAGCACAGCCAAATAATTTTTCGTTGGGCTGAAAAAACATTTTTTTTCTCCGCAGGATGTGGAAAAAACATCTGTCCGATGGCGTGCCGACGGGTAGAAACCAGTGTGGGGAAGTGCGTAAATCGCCCTCTTTTTCTCTATTTGGAGGTCGGAAGTTGTCGAAATCAGGATGGCACGATGAGAGGTGAATTTTCTTTGGGGCTTACGTGCTTCTTGCCTGTTTGCGCGTTGTATGCCTCATTCTTGTGCAAAAAGTAAGCAAAAGTCGTGGCGGGGGTGACACGAAGGGTTTCTGCAAATGCGTGAGAATCGTTTCTTTTCTTCGTGTGTACCTGCATGTCCGGAATATGCGATTCTGAGGAGGCGGAAGTGACAATTTGACAAAAAGACATAAGAACAGAAAGTTAAGGAGAGACATAAGGACAAGGGGATAAAATGGTATTAAGACATAAGAACAAAAGAACATATTTTTCAAGTCTTAAAAGGCTTTTTGTTCTTTTGTTCTTATGTCTAAAACATAGATATTCTGTCTAAAAACAGTTCATACCGATGTCCGGGTCCTTATCTTTCCGCTTCGATTTCCACCCCGGCTTCGCGGCAATCGGCCCCCATAGGCGGATTTTCCTTGGTCAGGGTCAGACGGATGCGGCTGATGGAAGAGAAGTCGTCGAAGAGTCTTTGAAGGATTCTTCCCGCCACATGTTCCAATAATTTTGAAGGGATGTCCATTTCCGTCTTGATACTTTCATATAAGTCGGCATAGCTCACTGTGCCCTCCAACCGGTCGGTCTGCATGGCCTCGTTGAAATCCGTGTCGGCTTCTATCCCGACGTGGAAATAAGCACCTGTCAGTTGTTCTTGCGGATCCACGCCATGGTGGGCATAGAAACGTACGCGGGGCAGCAGGATGCGGCTGTTCTTCACTTTCATAGAGCCTATCCGCATCTGGAGGCGCCGCAGTGCTTACAGATGAGGCATCCTTCTTGATATACCAACGATTCGTGACCGCAGTTCGGGCATTTCATACCTTTGGCTTCCGTGCCGTCCGTGATGTATTTCTTCAGGGCACGTTCCACACCGTTTTTCCAAGTGTTGATACTTTCGCTTTCCAACTGTAGCGAGCCGACAAGCTTGATGACGTGTTCGAGCGGCATGCGGTAACGCAGCACACCGGAAATCAGTTTGGCGTAGTTCCAATATTCCTTGTTGAACTTCTCGGAAAGCCCTTCCACGGTGGTCTTGTATCCCTTCTTGTTTTCGAACTGGAAGTCGTAACGTTTGTTGCCGTCTTCGTCCGTATTCTTGATGATACGTCCTTTCATAACGCTTTTCGGAAGGACGATGCCCTCGTCGTCGTCCTGAATACCCGTGAAGATTTCATAGGGATAGCCGTTCAACAGTCCGACGAAAGCCACCCATTTTTCTTTGTTGTTCTGGAAGCGTACCACGTCGCATTCCAATACCTGCGGACGTTTTTCCGTCACTTCGGGACTTTTGCAGGGAAGTTCCGGTTGTTTTTTCTCGTTCTTCACGGAAATCATCACGCCCGAACGCGAACCGTCGCGATAGATGGTACAACCCTTGCATCCCGAACGCCAGGCTTCCACATAGAGTTGATTGACCAGTTCTTCGTCCACATTGTTCGGCAGGTTGACCGTCACGCTGATACTGTGGTCCACCCACTTCTGGATGGCTCCCTGCATTTTGACTTTCATCAGCCAGTCCACGTCGTTGGCCGTGGCCTTATAATAAGGAGAGCGTGCCACCAATTCGTCGATTTCCTCTTGCGTGTAACGTTTCTCCGTGTCGTAGCCGTTGATTTTCATCCACGTGAGGAACTTATGGTGATAGACGATGTATTCCTCGAAGGCGTCGCCCGTCTCGTCGATGAAGTCGATATGTACTTCCGGGTCGTTCGGGTTGACTTTGCGCCGACGTTTGTACACGGGCAGGAATACCGGTTCGATGCCGGATGTGGTTTGCGTCATGAGGCTGGTCGTCCCCGTCGGGGCAATGGTGAGGCAAGCGATGTTGCGTCGTCCGTATTTTACCATGTTTTCATACAGTTCCGGGTCAGCCTCACGCAAACGGTTGATGAACGGGTTGTTCTTTTCGCGTTCGGCGTCGAAGATTTCAAACGCCCCGCGTTCTTTGGCCATCTGTACCGATGAGCGGTATGCCTGCAGGGCCACGGTCTTGTGTACTTCCACGGCAAAGTCCGTGGCTTCTTGCGTGCCGTAACGGAGGCCGAGTGCGGCCAGCATGTCGCCTTCTGCCGTGATGCCTACGCCTGTACGCCGTCCCTGTCCGCTTTTCTTGTATATCTTTTCCCACAAATGACGTTCCGTGCCCTTTACTTCCTCGGATTCCGGGTCGGCGTCTATTTTTTGGAGAATCATTTCAATCTTTTCCAGTTCCAGGTCGATGATGTCGTCCATCAGCCGTTGGGCCAGTTGCACATGTTTCTTGAACAAATCGAAATCGAAATAGGCTTCCGGCGTGAACGGGTTGACCACGTAAGCATAAAGGTTGATGGCCAACAGGCGGCAACTGTCATACGGGCAGAGCGGTATCTCGCCGCAAGGATTCGTACTCACAGTACGGAAACCGAGATCGGCATAGCAGTCGGGTACGGATTCGCGCAGAATCGTGTCCCAGAATAAGACACCTGGCTCGGCGCTTTTCCATGCGTTGTGCACGATCTTCTTCCACAAATCCTGCGCGCTGATGTTCTTGGCCACCATGGGCGACGAACTGTCAATGGGGTATTGCTGCGTGTAGGATTGCCCTTCGATGGCAGCGTGCATGAATTCATCGTCGATCTTGACGGATACGTTCGCTCCCGTCACTTTGCCTTCGGTCATTTTGGCATCGATGAAAGCCTCGGCGTCGGGGTGCTTGATACTGACAGACAGCATCAGTGCGCCGCGCCGTCCGTCTTGTGCCACCTCGCGGGTCGAGTTGCTGTAGCGTTCCATGAAAGGAACGAGGCCTGTGGAAGTCAGGGCCGAATTTTTCACCGGCGAACCTTTCGGGCGGATGTGCGACAAGTCATGGCCTACGCCGCCGCGCCGTTTCATCAGTTGCACCTGTTCTTCGTCGATGCGGATGATGCCGCCGTATGAGTCGGCTTGTCCGTCCAGACCGATGACGAAGCAGTTGGAAAGCGATGCGATTTGGTGATTGTTGCCGATTCCGGTCATGGGACTACCTGCCGGAATGATGTATTTGAAGTGATCAAGAAGTCCGAATATTTCTTCTGCTTTGAGCGGATTCTCATATTTATTCTCGATGCGGGCGATTTCGTTCGCGATACGCCAGTGCATGCCTTCGGGCGATACTTCATAAATATGACCGTATGAGTCTTTCATGGAGTACTTGTTCACCCAAACCCTTGCGGCCAGTTCGTCCCCCTTGAAATATTGAAGGGCTGCCTCAAAGGCTTCGTCATAACTGTAAGTCTTCTCTTTCACGACTGTTTGAATTTAAATGGTTTACTTTAGGATTCCGTTATCAGATTTTGTAGAAGCAATAGCGGTCAATCCGGAAGGATGTTGCAAAACTACACATGTTTTCTGATATGACCAAAAGAAAAACTTAAAATCTTGTCTTTTCATGCAAAGTTTTCCATTCTTGTGTGTTATTCACCTGATTATAAGTACTATGTGTTTTTGGCGAATCGGAAAAGTTATCCGAAAATGAAAATCTTATGAAATAAAAACCTTTGAAATCTAATCTATTATGAATCATTTTGTGTATCTTTGCCCGAAGTAAAAAACGAATGAATCATGGAAACAGTAAAGAACCGTAGAAGTATTCGGAAGTATGCCGGAAAACCGGTGGATGAGGAGTTGTTACGCCGTCTTTTGGAGGTGTCGGAAAGGACACAGACCATGGGGAACATGCAGCTCTACAGCGTGGTGGTGACGCGTAGCGAAGAGATGAAAAAACGTTTGGCGCCGGCGCATTTCAATCAGCCTATGGTGACTCAGGCGCCTGTGATCCTGACGATATGTGCGGATTTCAACCGTACGGTCAAATGGGCGGAGCAGCGCAAGGCGCATCCCGGATATGACAATTTTCTTTCATTTTTGAATGCCGCTACGGATGCGCTGTTGTTTACGCAGACATTTTGCAATTTGGCCGAGGCGGAAGGGCTAGGGATTTGTTATTTAGGTACGACTTTATATATGCCGTCCCAAATTATCGACATCTTGCAGTTGCCCCGCTTGGTGATGCCGGTGGCGACACTCACCGTCGGATGGCCCGATGAACATCCCGAGCAGACCGACCGTCTGCCTTTGGAGGCTGTGGTACATGAAGAGACCTATCACGACTATATCCCCGAAACTATCGACCGATATTACGGGCCGAAAGAACAATTACCAGAGAACAGGCATTTTGTGGAAATCAACCACAAGGAGACGCTGGCTCAAATCTTCACGGATATCCGTTACACCCGTAAGGATAACGAAGCTATGAGCCGGGGCATGTTGGAGGCTTTGAAACGTCAGGGGTTTTTAGACTGACGGGCGCAGGCATGCGTCGCAAGGGCGTGCCTTTTACTTTGTGTTAAATAAACTTAACGGGGGGGGGGGTAAAAAAGCTTTGCCTCCCTTTTTGTTTTGTCGGAGTTTCAGTATTTTTGAAGCCGTATAAAACCAACTTTAAAAAAATAAGTGTATGAAGAAGATCTTACTTTTATTGTGCTTGTTCTTAGGCATGCAGACTTATGCCCAAGACGAGGTGAGAGAGTTGACTACGGTGATAAAGGTCACCCCGTCGTCTTCCGAGCGTTTCGACGTGGCGCAGTTGCAACTTGAACTCAACGGGCAGGGGATGCCTGAGAATGGGTTTGTTTGGGATGCAACTTCCAGTAGTTTCAAGGGCAAGTTGTCTTATAATCCTTACGAGGATAACTTCATCCGGCTTTACATGCCGGACCAGTCGATTTCTTACGAAGGGCCGATCCTTTTTGATTTCTATAACCCGGAAATTACGACGGTGGAGGTGGATGCGGATTTCTCTCCTTATCATTATGTGAGTTTCACGTCGGGCAGTCCGGAGGATTACAATGTAGAGTTGGATTATATAGGACTTTCCGATGGCAGCAGTTGGAATAGCTCTTATCCTGGTGTGCAGATTCGGCAGATGGATGACGGCGAATATCTGCGTACAGGTGAGTACATTTATGAACTGTCTGCGTTTACGCCCGAAGGAATCAGCGTAGATGTGAAAAACGGTAACGTGACCGTAGAGGATGAAGATGTAGCTGTGACTACGGCGGAGAAATTGGATGATATGACACTGGTCACTTTTCAGGTCAAAGATGCTGAGGGGAAACCGGGCGAAGCCGAGGTCATTCTTCTCCAAGCGAATTTAGATTTGTCTACCGATGAACAGGGGAGCGTGCAGGGATATCTTCAGCCCGGTACATATTACTATTATCCTGAGATGGAAGGCAACTATTTGGCTTCTCCTGCAACGGATTTGGCTACTTTTACGGCTTCAGGGAAAACTACCACTGTGGATTATTCTTTCCAAAACAAAGGGTATAAACCCGTGGTCTTCCGTACGGAAGGCGATGTGCAGTCCGGAAGTTTGACGATTTCTCCCGTCGGCATGGAGTATGATGAGTTTTATGTGAATAATATAGACTTCCCTTATACCGTTTACATGGTAGATGGTTTGTATAAGTATGGAGTGCAACCTGCTTACAATCCCCCAATGTATTTCGAAGTGGAACACGGGCTTGTGAATACGGCAGAAAACCGTGACGTGGTTTGCGCTTTCCATTCCTCCGATTATGGGACGATGCGTTTCAAGTTGAAAGGGGCGGAAGAAGGTCATTATTATGGTATCCATGTAAGGCGTGGGGAAGACGGTTGGTCGACCGGTTTCAATCAGATTGACGAGGAAAATGGCGTTTCCGGTACATGGGAGGCCGAGTTGGGTTTGAAAACCGGAGCATACACTTATGCGTTGGAAAGGCAGGATTATGCCACGCAGCAAGTAGACTTCCTGACACTCGGTGCGTTTGATATGGAGGAGCAGCAGGAGGTTGAGATAGATTTGTCAAAGACGGAGAGTGTGCCGGTCGAAGTCTCCGTGGCGAATTTGCCGGACTTCATGGAAGGGCGGTCGTTCACGTGCGAGGTCAGTACGTCCCGGGGTGAAAGACTGTGGCAGTTCCGCATAGAAAGCGGAGAGACGAAGTTCCAGACCCGTTTGCCGAAAGGGGAATATGTTTTCAACTGGAACAGTTATTCCTCTTATTCGGGAGAAGATGGCATAGAGCTTGATTACGTGGCGCATGAGACCGTAGAAAGTGTATCGGACAAGGTGGTATTGGACTTCAGTCGTCTGGCATATGCTCGTGTGAAGACCGTTGTGCCCGACGGATTGGAGGCGGATTATTGCAATGTGTCCACCGGAGGGGATTTCATCACTGAGATAGAATTCGAGGGCAGTAGTATGGCGACTTATGTCATACTCGACCCCGGTCAATATGACATACAGGCCACGGCTTCGGATTACGAAGGGTTTGATGTGCATGTATCCGATTTGCAGGCTGTGACATTGGAGGCAGGCCGTTTGACTGACGTGGAACTCAACATAGACCGCAAGCAGGAGGGTATCTTGGTTGAACTGGAAGTAGAGAACGTAAAAGGGCACAATCTGGCAGGGGCTACCGTGACGCTGAATGGTAAAGTGTATCGGACGAATGCTTCCGGTTATCTGACTTTGGCCGATGTGCGTGGTGACGAAATCCGTATGAAAGTGGAAGCTGAAGGCTACTTGCCTTTTGAAAAGGTGTATGCCGTGAGTGACATTTACCGTTATGTCGGAGAAACTTATATGAATGTGGTGCTTATGCCTAAGGGTGGTTCTTCTGTTTCAGCGGTCGAGACCGATGGTCCGTTAAGTGTGGAACGCACGGTCGTGGATGGTCGTATTGTCATTTCCAATGCCACGGATAAAGTCTGGAACGTGCGCTTGGTGTCATTGTCGGGAGCCGTCGTGGCACAGGACGAAGTGCCTGCGGGGACAACCGAATTGCAAGTGGGGCACTTGCGTAAAGGTATGTATCTCTTGAATTTGTATCGCGACGGAATACAGAAGACCATCAAGGTCATTAAGAAATAAGGCTCGGATATGGGGTCGGCTAAAAAAGATGTGACGCATGCAGGAAAAACCTTCGCATGCGTCACTTTTTTTAAGTATCAGAGGTTTTCTCTTCTTACTTAATCAGGCGGATGATGGCTACACAATTCCATTGCGTGTCCGTAGTGTCGTCATAGGGTTGCCGTGCTGTGCCGATAGCCTTGGTCTCTATGCGCGAAGCATCGGCCTTGTAAGTGTCTACCAGTTGTTTGCGTACATATTCCGCACGTTGCTGTGCCAACTTGTGGTTGTAGTCTTCCGATCCGGAAGTGGCATCGGCGTAACCTTCGATGCGGACAACGGCCTTCGGATGTTCACGCAGATAGCGTGCCACTTCGTAGATTTGCGTTTCCTGCCCCTTGTATGCCATTGAGCGGTTCACGGCAAACCGGACGGATGCCATAACCACACCGAGAATGTTCCTGTGGTCAGGTACAAACTCTATCACTTTGTCACGTCCCGGCACTTCGCGCACGAATACCGTATCCGTGCGGTAGCGGAAGGTCTCTACCGGAACTTTCACCGTCGGCTTGCGGAAGGCACGTCTGCCCGGATAGAAACTCACGCCCACCTGTACGGCCATGGAGGCCATGTATCGGTCGGTCACGGGGTTGACATAATTGTCCGTCCATCCGGCGGTCACGTCCAGGTTCACGTCCACCATGCGGTGCACGGCAAAACGGTTACGCACGCCGGCGTGTCCGGTAAAGAGGTTTTCCTTGGTGGAACCGCGGTAGGCAAACATGTGTGCATACCCGATACCGATATAGGGCACCAAATCGTAGGGCGCTCCCTTGCGTTCCCGTCCGGCAATCAGATTCAGCAGGCTGAACCGGATGTCGGCGTTCAGTCCCATATAGCGCAGGTAGGAACGAGCCGTCATAACCCACATCCACCCGGTTGAGCGGCGAGAAAGGGTCGTAGGCGCCACCCGGTCGGAAGCCGTTGAAACTATAACCCTCGGCGGCGAAATGTATGCCCCAAAAAGGGTTGAACCACTTGCCCACACCCAATGAGAAAGAGGGGGTGATTTGCTTGCCGAAGGCTATATCCTTCCAGCCCGGAGCGAAGAGCGTCTGCACGCCGCCTCCGACATCGATATAAAGATTACTGCCGAAATCTTCCCAAACAGACGGCTCGTGTGTCTGGGCTGTAACCGTAGCTCCCGACAGGAGAAGCAAGGCACTTGGTAAAAAATGTTTTATATTCATGCTTTCTTCTTTTTATTCGATGACTTGCAATGTGATGCCCATAGGCTGGTTGCGGCTGCCGATGGCGCCTCCGGCCTCAAAATCGAACACTTTGTTGCAGGTAAACATATAGCGGTTGCCCGGATGATAGTATTTCAGGACAAACTCTTCGTTGACTCCCAATGTTCCGACCACTTGCATGTCGTATATCAGCTGTCCGTCATACAGTTCGGCTTTGGCCACGCCGCGGCACTCATCGCCCACAAAGGCTGCCAGCAGGTCGCCTTCGGCCAGCGTGGTGTTGGTGGCCTCATAGTGTTCCACGGCAAATACGGCGCGCATGTTGACGAGCTTGAAGGCCGTTTCGAGCGGCAGCGTCTGATAGTCGGTCGTATTGCCCCAGGTGCCGGCATCGGCATAGGTCACACAGTCGGGGGTGGCAAACACATGCTTCAGCGAGTCGCTGTAAAAGCGGAAAGACACCTTGTCGCCCTTGCGTCCTTTCATCTTCAGCATGTAGTTTTCTTGCAGACGGTCCTGTACGATGCTGCACGGGTATCCGTTGACAAAAGCCGCCATGTCGTCACCCTCGCGCATATAGGGGCGCAAGGTTTCGGGCAGACGTACATAGAGATCCATGAAGCCGTGTTCGTCCAGATTGATGTTCAGCGTCTGCTTGCCGGTATGCTGCATGTAGAACGGCACTTCATAGGTATAGACGTCCTTGAGTGTAGCGGTGTAATATTTGAACGCAAACTGTTCCGACACGTTACGTCCCCACATACGGAAACGGAACACAAAGTTGCCGTTGTCATCGGTTTCGGCTGTGCCCATGCCGCGACACTCGTCGCCTACGAAAGCGGCCACCATATCGCCGTCGGCCACGGTTGCATCGTCAAAACTACTCAGGTCTACACTCACCTCCACATCCATGTAATAGGGGAGTTCACCCTGTGAATTCCAGGTCATCTCGGTAGGCGTGTCCACGCTTCCCATCGTGATGTCCGCCTCGAAGGGAACACGTTCGGAGGCGATGAAAATCTCCTGCTTTCGTGCACTGTAATAGCGGAATTCCACTTCGCGCACTTCGCTCTGGTCGGCTTTCACCTGCAACAGGTAGAGGGTCTCGCCGTCGGCTCCCTCTATCTGTTCCGCCACGCCGCGGCATTCCGTGCCGATGAAGGCGGCCAGCCGGTCGTCAGCCGTGATGTCGGGACGGATGTAGTCCGATGTTCGGATAATGGCCGTCATGCTGGCAGGGTAGACGTGCATGTCGGGGTTCTTCCATCTGGGTGCAGCCATCGGTGCGGCCTGTGTAGGTTGCCAGTCGGGCGTTTCCACTCCTCCGCCAAAGGCCACTGTCCAGTCGGTGGGGGGCAGGGCTATTTCCGGACGCGCCGTTGCCGCCCATTCCGGATAGTCGAATTTGGTGTATTCCGGCACGCTTGCATGGTCGTCCTCTTCCGTACAGGCCGTGAGGAACAACGGGGCAGCCAATGCCAGCCACATATATTTCATTTGCATATATTTCATAATTGTTCTTTAATTAAGATGCCGAATGTAAAGCTGCCTGGAGCGGACAGGAGGCCCGGCTCCGGCTGCTTTTTCACTCTTGAAACTTATCTTTTCACTTTGATGACTTTGTAAACATTGTCCTTGCCGTTCACACAGATATTGACCATATAGACACCCGGAGAGAGGTTGAGGGCGTCGGTATAGTGGATGTCCACCTGTCCGCCTTCGTTGCAATCCGTCAAGAGAGCCATCTTGGCACCCTTGGCATCGGTGATGGTTACGGTTACCTTGTCGGCTGCATCCACCTGCTTGCGGATAAACAGTTCATTGTAGAACGGAGACGGATAAACGGCGCGGTCGTAGCGGCTGTCGAAGGAAATCACCATCGGGTTGTCGTATGTTCCTTCTACGGCATCGGCGTTGAAACTGCCGGCATCCGTTGCCGAAGCTACGATTTCACCCCGGCGTTCCACTGTCATGTCGATGCTTCCGGACTGTTCTCCGGCTACGGACAGGAAGAAGAGAGGCTCATCGTTTCCTCCCTGGCAAATCACCGGAGATTCTCCGCGGAGTTCACCGTTGATATAAGCGCGGAGCACATCACCCTCGGCCAGTTCTACACCCTCTACGGTTGCCACCATAGACATGGTACGTGCATAGTTGGTGTTTTCCACACCGTGGTTTTCCATCGTTTCGTCGGCTGCGTTACGTTTGGTTGTCACTTTGGCCTTACGATTTTCAGTAGACGGATAGCGCAGGGTTGCTGTCGTCGTGCCGGTGCGCTGTAACATATATCCGCGTCCCGGCTGCATGTAGGTCAGACTACCAATCCAGCCCAGGTTGCCGTTCCACATTGCGAATGCGCTCTGGCTCTTCACCACGTCGCCCATTTCGGCCTCATAGCCTGCCAATGCTTCTGTCAGCGGCAGGTTCTCCTGTGACAGATACGGGATGTAGTTCCATACGGCTATGCCCTGTTCGTTCACACTGCGGATGTCGAGGATATGGTTGGCCGGGTTCACTGGACTACCGATAACACTCAGGGTCTGCGGATAAGAAGAGCGTATCATGAACATACCTTCGTTGTCTAAGGAGTTGAGTGAACCAACCCAACCGGTCTGTGCGCCGTAGGTGGCCACACCGCCGTCTTCGCGTTTCACTTCGTCGCCCGACAGCCATGCGTTGTTCTTCAATACCTGTGACAGGTCGTTCATGTCTTCGTCCATGACATTGAATGAAGTCCATGTCCATCCGTTGTTCAATGCCACATCCAACTGCACCTTGTCGAGGTTGGAGAATACTACCGGTACTTTGGGCGAGCCTACGATGCTGTTGGCCTTGAATGCCACAGGCGTCTCAGGTTCTACGATATATATCTTTCCGGTAGAAGCGTCCCACATCTTGAATTCGAGTTTGTTGTGAGATCCGGTATTGCCGTACACGGTAAGCAGGGCATAATACATGTCGTTCACTTTGATATATTCGTTGGTGGCCACACCTACGCATACATCGTCCTCGAATGCTGCCAGCATGTCTTCGGTGTCGTTGGAGAAACGTCCGTTGATTTTCATTTGCCCATAAACGCTCATGTTGAACTTGTAGTCCGCCGGGTTCACCGTCCAGTCCGGACGCTTGCCGTTCACTTTCAGGGTGACGTTCAGCGGTTCGGAAATGCCGTCGCTATTGGTCAGATAGAACACTTCGTTATACGTTCCGATGTTCACGCTTTCGTCCACCGTAAATGTGATGTGGGCAGTCTGTGTGGCGGCCAGTGTTCCGGTCGGGGCACTTACGTCAATCCATGACGGATAGCCGGTGATGCTGTAATCTTCCGTCTTGCCGCCCTTGTTCGCGATGTCTACCGTGAAGGTCATCGGTTCGTCTACGTTCTTTTGCAGGTTCTGCTCGTCTTCGACCCACTTCAACTGGTTGCGGTCAATATAGGCCGTCCAGGTGATACCTGATTGTGTGCTATTGCCGTTCAGGTCGCGTACTCCGGATACGGTGAAGGTCACCGTGGTGTTTTCTATCCGTGCCGGTTCTTCCTTGAGGGTGATGATGAGGGCATCATTGTTCACTACATAGTCGAAATCCAGGTCGGTCACACCGCCCTTGTCCTTGACCGGAGCAACCTGCGAAGTCATGAAAGCATTTTCCACAATCTCGCGGTTTTCGCTTTCGATGCTTGCAATTTCCATTCCGCCGATTACGGCAATGGCATCGGGTACATGGGTAGTAGAGAGTTCCTGTACCTTGGCATCTTCCAATGAGAAGCGTACCACCGGGAGGTTCTCGGATGTTACCGTATGTTTTTCAAACGGGTAATAACCCATCAGTCCCATTTCCTTGCCGTCGAGCTTGCGGTTCATGCCGGTAGCCACTGCTTTTTCGTTCTTGTAGAGGTTCCAGAAGCGGACGTCGTCCAGACTACCGTTCCAATACTTCTCTACATTGACATTCGTACCGTTTTCAGCCACTGGTGTCACACCTGTGTAGATATATCCGGCAGCAATCTGTCCGTATTCGGTAGCAGGAGCATAAATGTTCAGCATACCGTCCGTGTAGAGCTGTATGCGGTCGGTCATGCGGTTGGCCGATACCGCCACATGGTGCCAGTTGTTGTCCAGCCAGTCGCCGCTGGCTTTCAGGGTCTGTCCGTTATTGCGGTAAGTCAGTTCGCCGTTTTCAAAGCCCAAGAAGAAGAGGTTATCCGAACCGCCCCAGTCCGTACCGTCGGCACGTCCGCTGGCCAGTAGGGTAGCATCGCGGTTGCCCTTGTCGCCCTTGAACCACAATTCGATGGTATAGTCGGTTTCCTTGTCCGCCACTACGGAACTTCCGGAGTTCAGTTTCAGGTAAGAGTTCGTACCGTTCAACATCAGTCCGCGTCCTTCGGGCAACAGCCATGTGCCACCGTTCATTTTCAGGTTCAGTCCGCGTGCCTTGTCTTTCAGAATATTGCCTCCGGCTTCATCCATCGGATAGTAGGACAGCAGTCCAGTTTCGTTGCCGCTCAGCAACAGGTTGCTCTGTGTCTGCAACTGTCCGTTGGTGCGGGCTTCGGTCCATACGCGTACATTATGTATCTGTCCTCTCAGTCCTTCCGCCATGTTATAGGCAGCAGATTCTGCGTGTACCGGTACATTGTCGCGTTCCAGACAAGCCGTGAAATTGTAGTACAGCGTCAGCTTACCTTCGGTTTCACAATCTTCGTTCTGGTCGAGTACCAGCGCTACGTGGTTCCAGTTGTCGGTATAGTTTTCATGTTCCACCGATTCGGAAGTATAGGTCGTTCCATTTACGGTAGCCGTCATACGGTGGTCTTTGGTCATACCGAAGCTCAAGGCTTCGTCGCCCGTGCCATGACGGAAGATAACCGCATCCTGGGCTTCGGGCACGTTAATCCATGCCTCTATTGTGATGTCCTTGCCACGGAAGCTGCGCTCCAGTTCGCTGCTGAACGAGTCGCCTCCGTCGGTTTCTACGGCTACGGTATGTGCCGTTTGCGTACCGTTTCTGATACCGGTTACTTCAAAGTTGTTTTCGCTCAGATAACCGGCGGCAATCGCTTCGTTGAATGTAATCTTGACATCATCGTTGATGGTCAGGATACCGTTGGCCGGTTGCGGAGTTCCGAACAGGCATGGGCGGTACATGTCTTTCACCCCCGAACGGACTTCGGAGAAATTCTCCACTTCCGTATTGTTGATGTTACATACCGTTACGGCGCAAAGGTCGTAAGACTGGTCGGGCATGTCGTCCAAGAACCACTTGTAGCGGATGGTTCCGCGGTCTTCGGCCTTAATCATCTCGGCGTTCAGTCCGGCTTTGACAGCCTCGTCATAGTATTCCTGATTGTTGAAGTAGTTCATCAGCGTCACCCAGTTTTCGTCCGAAGCACTGCTCGGCTTATACATCAGGCGGATGCTCTTGAAGTTGTCGTAATTCACATTAAAGTCTGTGATTTCCACATTCATGTAATGTACCGTCTGGTCGTTTTTATCCTTTTCGGTAGGCAACTCGGTGTTGTATGTCCAGTTGTTGCCCGGTGTCTTCACTGTCACGTCCGAACAAGCTGGAGTGAAGTGTACGCTGAAAGTTACGGTGTCGGCCACAGCCGGGAAGTTGGCTGTCGGGTCGCCTTGGCATTGTGATGCCAATACCAGTTGCAGGTCGTCGTAGTTCAGACCCGGTCCTTTGGTCACTTCCAATACCTTGGTCAGTGTCTGTCCAGCGGGAACCAGAATGGTACGTCCGTTGCCGATGGCGCCTCCGTCCATCTTCAGGCCTGCGCCCAACTGGTTGGCTTGGTCGTCTACGATGAGGTTGAACCAGGCATCCTCGTTGATGGCCGAGTTGTTGCGCAAGTAAAGCGTCACGTAAGCCGGTTCGCCGCTGGGTACATTCTCGATAAATGCGTTTTCCACGGCAATTTCCGGTATTTCCACTTGCAGTGTTTTTTCACTGATGACCGTTCCGGGCTTGTAATATTGGGTCACGATTTCGTCTTCATACGGGCAGGAGGTGGCTCCAGCACGTGTGCGGAAGATGAAAGTAGACAAGTTCAGGTCTTTGGAATCGATGTCACCGGTTCCTACATCTTCATTTTTACCGCCTGGTTCCTGATATACGTCTACCGAGAGATAGTCGTTGCCGCTGTCGGCCAGTACGAAACCTACCATGGTAGCGGCTTCTTCCTCGCTCGAACTTTCTTCTCCTTGCGTAGTGCTCAGACTTTCGTCGATTTCCAACACGAAACCGGTACCCAATGCGTCAAATTCCACGTCGGTGGCAAATCCACCGCCGATGACCACAGAGAAGCTGTTAGTCGTGTTGGTCACGTTGGAATAGCCGCGGCTGTATTCCACAGAGGCACCGGCCTGCATAGAGAAGTTTTGGATCAGTTCGCCGTCTTCAATGGCCTGCACTTTGGCGCGCTCGTTGTCTTCCAGACGGGCAATCCAATTGTCCATAGATTGGTTCAGCGTGTGGATGGTGTCCGAACGCTGTCCGTATTCTGCCGGGAAATAGATTTTGTAGCTCGGTCCGTCGAAGAGAGTTCCTCCATTCTTATAATAGTCGGGGTCATCTTCGAACACTTTGTCGGCATTGCTGCGACCGTAGTTTTCATTATCAGGACTCAGCAAAGATACATAGATAGGTTTGCCGGTGGCGTTGGCTTCGGCCTGGAAGCGGGATTCCGACATTTCGTCTTTACTGTGGAGGAAGCTGTTACGCAATGTCTCCAGTTCCGGAATCAATCTCGATTCGATGTGATATTGCGGATAGGCAAACAGCGTGGCAAAAGAGGTTCCGGCTTCCAAAGAAGTGGTTTTCACCAATGCGTAACCGGTGCCTTCTATATCTACAATATCATATGGTTCATACTTGCTGGTTTGCTCCGCAGCTTCAAGTTGTCCTTTGTCTACCAATGTGATGGCATCGGCAGAACCATAAGAAAGGTTGGTGCTATAACCCAAGAACACGTCGCCCATGGCGCCTACATAGTCTTCGTCATCGCTGGTGCTGAACTGTGTAGTAGTGGTGGTTACGGAAGTCTTGGTGTTCGAGTCGCTCCACTCTTCGGAGTGCTGTATGCTCACTTCGCCCGAGTTGGTCTGCTCTATGGACTGTATCGTACCCACACCGACACCGGTAAAGGTCACCAGTTCATAACCCACATTCGTAGTCATGGTTTCTTCACCTTCTTGTGTCAGCGTACCGTTGTAGGTGGTGCTTTCCGTAAAGGTGGTTCCCTTTTCCAGATAAGAGTAGGAGTTGCTGCCCGGGGGGTCGCGGAGTACGGCCAACAGTTTGTCCGGTCCGGCTGTCACGAAGTTGCTGCCCTTGCTGACAGAACCCTTCATGATGACCTTATTGCTCTTCTCGTCGAACGGACTGGTCCAGTTGATGGACGTGGCATTGTCCTGGTTGCCCACCGTGGCCTTTACGTTGATGTTGGCGCTGGCAGTGGTCAAATCCACCTTAGAGGCCACGAACGACCAGTAAGCCACACCCGTAGAGTCGGCCACCACGCTTTCCACGTTGTTGGAACTGCTCATCGTGGTCTGGAATGACACTACGGCATCCGTGCTGCTCACCTTGTCGGATATTTTGCCTGAAGCGACCTTTCCGCTGGCATCAAAATACGGATATTCTTCATATACGGAAGCCTTCAGCCGATATTTGTTGCCTTGGCTGAATACGGGAAGTCCCAATTTATAAGATATTTCCTTGGTGGTTTCGTCTTCTTCATACAACTTCAGCTTGGACGTTTGTGAACCGTTGCCGACATGTTCCAGATAAGAAATCTCGGCGTCACCGAAATAGGGCACGGTGGCGGTCATTCCGCTGGTCTGTTCCACGCTGACCACCGGTTTCACGCGGGCGATGAACAACTGCTTCTTGTTGTAATCGACCGTGTCGGAATAGCTGCGTTTGTCCCATTTGTTGTTGACCAGAATGGAGTCGATGTATTCGTGCACTTCTTTCTGCGGCACGAAGGCGTCGGACAAGCTCAGCTTGCTGTTGTTGCCGGAGATGTTGCTGTAATAGTCGCCGGGAACGGAAACCTTCACGGCAAAGTCGAGCGGAGGCAGGTCGGCGATGAACTCACCCGTTTCTGCATTCGGGCGGATGGTCACCACATTGCTTTCCGGACGGAATTCCACTTGGCTTTTCTTCACGTCTTCCGGGCGGTAGCCTTCGTCTTTCATCTTGCCGGAAACCAGATGTTCCTTGGTCTCCGTAATCGCTTCCTGAGATTCGTTTAGCTGATAAGCCGGATTTTCGTAAGTGAGCTGTACATAAACACCGTCACCCAAGTTGTTGGTAGACAAAGAATGGCCCACTTTCAGTCCTTCCTGTACCACACCACCGGCCACACGGCCGATAAGGCGTACCTTGGTCTGGTCTGTCAGTTCCAATTCAGAAAGAGGTTCCTGATAGTTTATGTCGTTGCCATAGTCATCTACGATGCGTCCGCCTTTGGCAAACGTATGGTTGGCCAATACGGCTTTCACTTCGTGTCTGCCCACTGGAACGGAAATCTGGAATTTACCCTGGGCATCGGTGGTGATGATTTCTCCCTTACTGTTGGAGCATACCACACCGTCTACATAGAACTGCACGCCCTGCACGGGAATCGTACTGCCCTCATAACGGATGGTTCCGCTCACGGGGAACGAAGATTTGTCCACGAAGCCCACATTGTGGTTCACGCTCGTCGCGCTCAGCGTCACCTGTTGTTTGGTGGGGGAGAACTCGTGCGTGCCCAGACGCGGAATGACTTCATACAGCGTTCCGTTGCCGATATAAGGCACACCGGCCAGATAGTATGAACCGTCGCTGTCCGTATAGTCTTTATAGTTCAGCTGGTTGATGGACGGGGTATCGTCGGAAAGCACTGCTTCGACGAAGACGCCGTTTTCTGTGTTGCGTATACGTCCGTCGTTCATATAATAATGTGAATCCTTGTGGGCAAAGTCATAGAACTCTTTCGTGGTAGAATAGTTGAAGTTCCAGTAACCCGCCAGGCCGTCTTCGTCACCGGCCAGATAGCTGTCGAAAGTCCGGGTGATGTCGTCGGCTGTCAACGAGCGGTTCCATACACGTACTTCGTCTATGTTTCCTTTCAGGTTGCGTCCCATGACAAACGGTTCGTCTGTGCCTTCCACCGCACCGACTGCTGCTGCGGAACCTACCGGTTCGTTGTTGACATACAGGCTCAGCCCTTCCGGTGCGCTGACCGCGGTAATCTGGATGTAGTCTGATGCCGCCGTCAGTTCGGTTACGCTCTTTTCGGCTTTCAGACCTTCGCCGTCCTTACCTACACGGAAATATAAACCGTCATCTTTTACATACAGTCTGTACATGCCTGCTTTTTCCAGCAGCGTCTGTTCGGCTATCGGGTCTGTTATCTTGGCAAAGAGCTGGAACGTGATGCTGTCCGTGCGTTCGCTCTTCAGGAAAGAACTGTCGTTGACCTCCAGATAATAGCTGCCGTCGAAGGCGTAGCTCTTGCCGCTGATGTCGGCTTTGGTTTCCAGACGCACTTCCGCACCGGCCACGGCCTGTCCGTTTTCGCTGTCGAAAGTCAGGCGTCCGTAGATGTTACCCGTAGGCGTGGTGAAACCATAGCTGTAGTCTTCGGTCTTCACCTCCTCGTTGGCACATTCCTTGGAACCTTCTATCAAGTATTCATACACCTTGCCCGGTACGGCTCTGGTGTCGGTATAAGCATAGTTCACGATACCGTTCAGTGCCTCTACGGTGGCAATCTGCACATAGGGGTTCTTGGTTCTGTCGGCTTCGCCGTATTCCCTGCGTTGCACGGAGAACACATCCAGCGAACCGGAACCTTCGGCCACCTTCCAGTCCAATTCCACGCGGTCGCCGAAATAGCCGTGAGAGGCGTTGAAATATTCCAGACTGGCAATTTCGCTGTCGTTCAGACCTTCGGGTCTGTTTTCATAAACAATGTTGCCCTCGTCATCGCGTTCCACATCGCCTGTTTCGGTTTTCTTGGGCTGAAGGTTGGCAGAAGCATAAATGTCTTCTTGCGGCTTGTAGTGGGTTTCATGCCCTTCTGCAGGTTGCAGGCGTATTTTCCAGCGGTAGAGTACACAACTTTGTGGAATAATAACGGTTTTCTTACATATCAGATTTTTTTTATCTTTGGTATAAACTGTATCTGTCAAGAATTCGCTGCAATCAAACCGCGTTTCTTCGTCTAAGTTGAAGTTTTTGCCGTCGAGTGATACCTCGCGTGTCACCACAAACTGCGAACCTTCTTCAAGTACAATCGTAGTGTCGTTTTTGGGATTGTAGTTCCACAGCCATTCCAGTTCCACCTGGCGGGCTTCCATCAGGCGTGTGGAAGTAAACTCCGATACGATACTGTGCTTCAAAGGGCGGTTGATTGTTTTCCCTGCGTCATAATCCCAGTCGTTCCCTGCTTTTTCACGCCGTATGCGATAGCTAATCGGGGTATTGGGTGCATGCAGTACGTCAGGGTCATAATAAGATCGTGCGTTACCATCCAGTTTGACTAAATCCTGATAGCCTCCATCACCTATTTGTTTCTGTATGACGAAACCTCCGGCTTCATATTGCGAACCCTTCTTCGCCACTACATCCCAAGTGAGTCGTACACCTCCGTTTTTGTCCTCTGTGGCCTTGAAAGCGGTGGTGTTGGGATATTGATACAAGGTTAGCTTTTTTGTTGTTTTAATGATAGCCTTGGGATTCAATTTATAAGAGGCGGTATAAGTCACCTCTTCGGACTGCTCCATACCATAATCCCATGTTACAGTCTTTCCCACTGTACTATGGTTTTTATTATCGCTTAGAGAAACCTCTGCCGACCCGTTATATTCACTTTCCACGGTTACTTCTTGTCTATAAGTAGCTCCGTTTTTAAGTGACGGTGATGATGCGTCAAACTTCGGTGCAGGAAATGTTCCGATTGAATTTACATTTTGGTCTTTATTCAAGTCGTAATCTTTGGCGAGACCGGTATTGGCCCAGATTTCCAAATGGACTTTAAAAAATGGGGCATGCTGAATTACCTCTGCCGGTAAATAAAAAGTCAGAGAGGTTCTTGCTAAAGAACCGTTCTTTTTGCAAGTTATGGATTTATAATCGAAACCAATAGCATTGCCATCAGCTTTCAACTCCCACTCCCATGGCAGTCCCCCCTGGTCTTTTTGTATTCGTCTGACTTTATACCAATATTTGTCACTATCATTTTGGATAGTGGAACCTAACCAGCAAAGTTTATATTCGTCACCGTTTATTGTAACGGAGATATAGGAATCTTGGTTGTTATCCAAGCATTCGTCATATCCGTCATCATCATAGAATGGTAGAGTGATGGTGTATGAACCATCTCCATTCAATATGCTCGGAAGGGTTATATCATCGTTATCGATGTCACCTCCCAGCATCGGAACCGCCATGCCGAGCCACATGAGCCAGAACAGGCTGAACCATTTCCATTTTACTGATTGTTGTGTCATATCTATTATTTTTAGTGATTACTTTTGTTTGATATGCATTTTTTTGTTGCCTACGATATAGATGCCGTCGGGCAGTCCGTGGAAGGCATCCTCGGCCTGCAAGTCCACATGTTTCAGCAAGCGTCCCTGCAAGTTATATACCGGCACTTTGCGACCGTCGGCTTTCACCATTCCGATGCTGTCGGGGTCCAGTTCCTTGAGGACGCGCTTGATTTCGTCGGACAACATCTTGAGGTGGTCTTGCAACAGGGCATAGGTCGTGGCCTCTGCAGAGAGTTTGTCGGCGGCTTTCCATGCCTTTTCGGCCTGGCTGAGCACGTCTTGCAACTCGGCGTCCGTAACCTCTTGTAGCAGGTCTTTGGCCATGGCTATGGAGTCGGACAGCAGCAAGGCTGCCGCGTCATACTGTTTTCCGGCTTCGGTCACGCGGTCGGTCAATCCGGGCAGGGTGGCGTTCAGGGCGGTGAGACGGCCGTCTTCCACACGGCAAGCCTCTTCTACCGCTGCGGCCAGGGTTGCCATCTCCTTGTCCTCCATCAGTACGGCGAGCGAGGCGGACTTTCTCAGCATATCGGCTGCACGGGCTTCCTGGTCGGCACAGTTGACAGAGGCTTCCAGATAGCTGCGGAGCACCTGTTCCGTCATCTGGCGGACGGCTTCGATGTCGTCGGATTCCAAATAGCTTTCCGCTTCGCGGCAAACTTTCAGAATCTCGGAATCGGTCTGCGATACACCATAATAATAATTATGCTTTCCGATAGCTGTATTGCGGGCTTCTGCCAATGCGCTGCGGGCCTGTCCGATTTCCGTGTCCAGCTCTTCCTTGATTTCGTCCATGCGTGCGGTAAGGTTGTCCGCAGCTGTTATCAGGTCGGCATGGAGTGCCGTTCTTTCCGTTTCGGGGTCGGATTGAGCCAACAGTTCCCGGGCGGAGGCAATGAGAGTGGCCAGTGCTTCGTCTTCCGTGCGTGCCCACAGGGCTTCGGCTGCCGTCACACCTTCCTGCAATGCCTGACGTGCGCCGTCATACTTGCCTGACTGCGCTTCGCAGGCCTGCTTCAACGTTCCCATATGTTCCTCGATGGCTGTGATTCTGCCGTCTTGGGTATAACGGGCATTGATGGCTTCGGCTATGCTGTTGTCGAACGCATCGTCCTGCATCAACAGGTTGAGTGCTTCGGCACGGTCTATCCAAATCTGGATTTCTTCTTCCAGTTGGGTGCATGCTGCCTGTATCTCTGCATAACATCCGTTGACTGTTATGGTCATCTCCTGTAACTGATGGATATTCTTTACCTCTTTAATATAGGTGTCGGCAGATTTGACCACCGTCAGAATATCCGATTCTGTCACAGCCTTGCCGTAATACACATTGTGTTTGTTGTTGGCGATGTTGCGGGCCAGACGCAACTCGGATTGTGCGGCCTGATAATCTTTTCGGGTCAAAGCCACGGAGTCTTTCAACGCTAAGTTGTAGAACACCAAAGAGTCCTGGTTGTAGCTTTCATAGATGGCCCATTCGGCTTTGTCTACGGCCAGTTGGATGTGGGTATCTTCCGTGCGGTCGCCATAATAGGTCCGGAGGTCTTCTTTGGCATCCGCTACGCTGTTTCTCAGCACGTCCGATGCCTTGCAGAATTCACCGTAGACTTGTGCCACCGTCTTGATTTCTTCCTGCCATTGCACCAAGGTGGTCATGTTGTAACGTATATCTTCCTCGGTCTGACTCAGTTCATCGGCCAACTCCCGGTTGCTTTCCACATATTTTTTGGCATTGGAAGTGGGTACGGAATTTTCATCGGACCCGTACACATCGATGTTGGCATTCAGATTTGTGTAAACTTCCAACCAACTGTTGGCCACACCGCGGCGCAAAGGCCCTTCCACTGCTATGAGCGCGTTGTCCAAATCTGTGATGGCTGTTTGCACATTGGCAATAATCTGATATGGGGCTGTGTCGATTTCATCCAGTACGGTTTGTGCTTTGTAGATGGCGGTTTCCAGCTCTTCGTTGTCGGGATAGTTCTGGTCGAAGGTCAGTTTGGTTTCATTGACAGCCTTTTCCAAATCGGACACGGCCTTGTTCCATGCAGCATCTACCGCGGTCAGCATGTTTTGTAAGCTGTTCTGGTATTCTTGCAACACCTTCATGTTTGTACATACACGGTCGCCGTCTACGGCTTCTTCTTCGTGAGACGGTTGCAGGTCGGCTTCCACCTTTTCTATCAATTCAGCCTGGTCTTCGGGTATATCATCGGCATAGCGCGCCGCCATTTTGTCCTTGACCGGACCGGCAATATATTCGTCCAACTTTTGGGTCAATAGAATGTATTGTTCTTTAGTCTGATTGATTTCACGTTGCAGCACATTGTATTGCTGTTGCAACTTATAAGTGTCTTCGCTGTTTACTACACTATTGGAAGCTGTAATGGCATCACCCAAAGAGGCATAATTATACTTCTTCTGTATCTCTTCCGCTTCGTCTATCAGACTGCTCAGAGCCTGTTGATATTCGTAGGGGTCGGAATAACCGCCGGTCTCCCTGTACACGTTATCCAACTCGGTATAGGCTTCTTTCAGCGTTGCGATATTCTTCTCTGTTTCCAGTAATTGTTTTTTGTCTTCAATTTCCGTCTTCAATTTTTTCAGTCTATCTCCCAGAGTCGCCTGCCATCTGTCGTAATATCTTTCGGCTCTTTCAATCATGGCTGTTAACTCTGTCCGGCATGCCTCGCTGAGGTCTTCCGTATCTTTGATAGCCTGTGCTATTTCCTCCCACAGCTGTTCGGCCGTACTGTTGGATACGTTTTTGGCCTTTTCCTGCAATTCGGCCAGGCGCCCGTCTTCATCGCCATAAATTTCGATGTAGTCTTGCAGTTTGTCGATTTCAGTTTGGGCTTTATAGCGGTTTTGTGCCAGGTCGTATGCTTCTTGCAGGTCGGTGACGGCTTGATTGATATTGATGTCTATCAATTGCATCTCGGCGGCAAGGGCTGCTTTTTCTTTTGCAGTTTGCAGGGCAGCTGTCAAATCCGGGTCGTTTTTATCTTGATTCCATCCTTCGACAGTTCCAATCCTATCGTTTAATCGTTTGGCACATTCCTGATAATAGGCTGTTCCCTTTTCGATTTGTGCTTTCAATTTCTCATTTGCGCCGGTATAGGCGGACAACACGCGGCTGTCGCTGTTGAGCAGGGTGGTGGCATCCGTAATGACGGCCTGAAGCTGCTGATGGTGGTTTTCTTGCTCCTCCTCGGCTTGGTCGGTCAACACACCCAACACTTGTTTGGCTTTGTTCAGTTGGTCTTGCAATGCCGTGCGGTGGTTGTTCCACAGCGTACTCAGATTGTTGATACCCTCGTTTATTTTAGCCTGTGCGTCATGGATGTCATTCTCAGTAGAGCTCTCGGAAGTGATTGCAGTGTTCAAGTCTTCTATCAGGTCGTTTACTGCCGTCCATTCATCGTCAGAACCTTGTTCATCCGTTGTGAAATATTGGTTTAAGGTGTTCAGTGCTTCCTCGCTGCTTTTTTTAGCTTCGTTTTTTACATCGGTCAGGGCAATGAGCCTTCCCAAGATACTGCCGTTTTCCTTGATGGTGGTGATGTTGCAGCCTTTATCATTGATTTTATAAACCTCGCAGTCCCTTTTTTTAAGGTCAATGGTATATTGGGGGCCTTCGCCTTCTCCGGGAGTCTCACCATCTCCGGGTATAGTTTCTCCGTTGTCGTCTTCGTTCAGTGTCCGAAGTCTGTTGCTCGGATTGCCTTTTTCAACATATTCAATGACCAGCAGATTTTCCGTTCCATAGTCCCAATTGTTTGTCGTAATATAGGCCTGTTCGCCTTTCAAGGCATCATAAACGGAATTTTCATTGTTTATTTTGTCCATCAAAGGTTTTAAAATAGCGCTATAGTCTACCAATAGGTTATTGGAACGTCCGATGCAAATCTGAAACTGACGCTCCAGCCCCGCTTGGATAGTATTCCGCTCGTCTTCGTTTAGGGCAAAATCAGGAAGAAGATAGTTTATCGTATCTTTGACCATCTGGTTGAGTTCTCCGAAATCGGATTGGGCAAAAGCGTCAGTGTCCGTTTCCCCTCCTGCCGACTGGCCATAGAATTCGAAATATTTAGCCTTTAGTGTCTCTTCATTGACTGCTTTAAAGGTATTCTCTTCTAATTTCTTGGCATTTTGAATTATGACTTTCAATTTCAGTGTGATTTCGGTTACCGTTTCTTGGCTGGCCTCCTTGTCATCAAGGACTTTTTGTGCCTCAATGGCCTGGTCTTTCACATATTGGTAGATAGAAAGATTTGCCTCCGCTATAACTGCTGCCAATTCGGTTTTATCCACAGTCTCAGTAGGTGGGTCAACTTCTCCTTCTCCTCCTTCTCCATCTCCGCCAACTTCTCCGCCTCCTTCTTCGTCAGGCAAAGTCGACGCTGCCATTTGGCTGCTCACGCTTTGGCCGGGCAGCCCGCTGCTACTGTCTGCCAAGGCATGCGGCAGACCACCGCTTGCCAGCAACACACATACAGCTGTCATTTTTTTCATGTTCATAAATATATTCTCGTTTTAATGATTATTGTTCGAAGCACTTTTCCATGTAAAGGAATGTCGTTGTTCTTCAAGTTTATCTCAGTTTCTTTTAAAAAATTATATTAAATACATGGTCTTGCAAAATTAGTGTCTTTAGGCCATCGAGATGGCTTGGTGTTGAAACAAAGGCGCGGAGAATGGGTCAAAAAGATACTAACCGACCTTAAAAAAGGCCTTAAAATAGTTAGTGTTATATTAAAAATGATTATATTTGTAGCCGTTAAGATACTACAAAAAGCACAATATGGGACTATTCAAGACTTTTAGCAATATCCGACGGAAGATATGGGACTATTTCTCCTGTGATTTGGAATACAACTTCGTAAATTGGCAGCGGCTTTCCATTTATCTGTGTCTGGTCTTGATTATTTCAGCCTTGTTCTTGTTGCAGTATGTAGGATGGACGGGAGAAAGATGGATGTTTCTGTTGCCGTTTAGAATATTTATAAATGTGTTGTTTACCGGAACGTTTATCGCTTTCCTTTTCCGAAAGATATTACTTTCCACCGCTTTGTCTGTCAGTATCGGGTTGTGCGTGGTGTTCAACATAATCGTTATGGTGTCTTTGGTACACGATGCTCCCGACTTTTATCTGCAAGCCATCGTGAGCAGCATGGTGATGTTGACCATCATGTTGTTTTTTGCTATCTGTGCGTATCTTAGGGGACTTTCTTATGTGATAGCCTTGTCTACTGTTTTGGCATACGGTTATTGCTGCCTGAAAAGCGGTTGTCCTTTGTTGAACAATCTGTTTGGCATATTAGCCATGATAATAACCATAGTTACCATCTTGGGCAACAGGCTTATCATACTGCTGAAGCATCTGACTACGGTAAACAGGGAAATAAAAAACACGCATCAGACCATTTTATCGCTCTCGAATATGACGAAATCCGACATGCTTTGCCTGTTGCAACTAGCTGGAAAGAACGACCTGATGTCTTTGCAGACCGACAAACTGATGGAACTGATAGGCAAGGAGACGCAACAGGATGTCAGGCAAGATGCAGAAGAGTGGTACAGGCAATTGCAGAATCGGCAGGACCCGCTCAGAATGGCATGTCCCACACTGTCGCCCACGCAATATGAAATCTGCCAGTTGATTATAGCTGGTAAAAAGGTGTCGGAGATAGCCTATCTGATGAACAAGGCTCCTTCCAACATCACGTGCCAGCGGACCAAAATACGGGCGGAGCTGAAATTGCAGAAAGGTGATAACTTGAGAGAAACCTTGCTGGAGATTGTAAAAAAAGGAACAACATGAAGGCAACAACCTATCTTAAAAATATACACCGTATTATTCCGGTAGCTTTCAGGCAGTATATCGAAAACTCTTTTGTAGACAAGCAGCGCTTGTTTATCTATATTTATGCCACGGTGGGCAGCGTGCTGATACTGGACATCAATCTGTTGGGTGTGTCAGGCCCTTACGGTAGCTATTTTTATGTGGCTAATATGTGTCATCTGCTGTCGATTCTGTTTATCTACCTGGGTTTTATCAAGAAACGGATGTCTCTGAAAACCTCGTTGATCTTGCTGATGTTTATTTGTCAGGCTTTCACGTTGGCTGAAATGATATATGCCGCCCATCATATCACTTATTATCATGTGACCTTGATTATCGGGGATATGATATTGTTGGGTGCCATCATCTTTTTCTGTATTATTGGCTATTTGAGCCGATATGTCTGGCCGTTGGTCTTTACGACCTTCCTCACCTATATTTATTGCTGTGTCTTGTCAGGCAATGTCATATTGTCAAACGTCGTATTTCCTTTCATTATCATATTCCTGCTTGTCGGACTAATGGCCAAACCGTTGTCCTATCATCTGGCTATCGTGACCAAGGAGAATGAAAACCTGCAAAGCAGCCGTTACCGCCTGCTGTCGTTGCTGCACGTCAACAAGAAAGATATCAGAAAATACATACAGTTGGCACATACGCAGGGCGTTCCGGAGAAACAGATGGATGAGCTGATGAATATCCTGATGGAAAAGCAAGGCTTGCAGGCGCAGAAGAATGTGGAAAACAATATCATGACTTGGTATGAACAGACCCATATCGATTATGAGAAAATGGATCTGGTTTTTCCGGAACTGTCCCGTTCGGAATGTGAGATAGCCACGCTCATTCTCAAGGGATATGGCATGAAAGATGTGTGCAACATATTGGGTAAGAAAGAGTCGAATATCAACTGTCAGCGCTCCAATATCCGGAAAAAACTGCAAATCCCTTCGGGTACGGATTTAAGAAAAGGGCTTTTGCGAAGATTTATATAAAAGGTATTCCCTCCATCTTGCATTTGCGCTCGGAATCGTCAATAAGGACATAAAGCCTGATGTCGCTCAAAAAACAAGGGGCAAAACTAAAACGGCCGTTCAGGAAAGTATAGGAGGCATATCAAAAATATAAGGGGAACCTGCATTTGGTACACCTCCTAAATTCTTTAAAATAGAAAGCTTATCGTTGTTTCAGCAGCTTTTCTATTTCATCCATTTTGGATTTGAATGCCTTGTCTACGTGCAGCCGGTCTTCTACTACGCTGCAAGAATGCAATACCGTGGCGTGTGTGCGTTTTCCAATCAGCGAACCGATGCGGGCTAATGACAGATTGGTATGTTTTTGGGCCAAGTACATGGCTATTTGCCGTACCTGCGCTACGGGTTGTTTGCGGCATTTGGTGAACACGTCCTCTTGCTTGACATTGAAGTACCCACACACTTTGTCGAGTATGAAATCTATGGTTACCGGTTTGTTTTCCACTTTTACCGCACGTTTCAGGATCTGTTCCGCCAAAGGCAAGTCTATGTCGCGGTTCCATACGACGGAGTAAGCCATGAGAGAGTTGACGATACCTTCCAACTCGCGTACGCTGTCGTTCACGTTTTCCGAAACGAAGTCGATGACTTCTTCCGGTATTTTCAGGCCGTCCTGCCGTATTTTGTTTTCCAGAATATCATGGCGAAGCTGTTGGTTCGGCTTCTCCAGTTCGGCCAATAATCCCCATTTGAAACGAGTCAGCAGCCGTTCTTCCATGCCTTGCAGGGCTGTGGGCGGTCGGTCGGATGTCAGGATGAGCTGTCGTCCGTTCTGGTGTAAATGGTTGAATATGTGGAAGAACGTGTTTTGGGTCTTGGTCAGACTGGCAAATTCCTGCACATCGTCGATAATCAGTACGTCGATAGTCTGGTAGAAGTTGATGAAGTCGTTTACGGTGTTTTTCCGTACGGAATCCGTGTATTGCACCTGAAAAAGGTGGGCGGAAACGTACAGCACACGCTTTGTAGGGTGAAGTTCTTTGATCTTGGCCCCGATAGCGTTTACCAAATGAGTCTTTCCCACACCGGAAGCTCCGTAGATAAACAAAGGATTGAATGTAGACTGTTTCGGATGTTCGGCTATAGCCTGCCCTACGGAGCGGGGCAGCTTGTTGCTTACTCCTTCGATGAAGTTTTCAAAACTGTAGTTCCGGTTCAACTGAGGATCCAAATCTTGAGGCATAGGAGCCTGCAACGGACTGGGTGCCCTGTTGCTACCCGTTGCCTGTATCTTGGCACGGGGCGTCAGAGGCTGTGTGTTGACCGGCTCGATGTCTACGGTCAAATGATGGGTCTGGTCTACCATCAGGCTGTATTTCAACTGCGTTCCTTCTCCGAAAACTCGTCGTACGACGGAGAATATCAGCCGGCCAAAATGTTCCGACAAGAATTCATAAAAATACTGGCTCGGCAAGCCGAATGTCAGTACTTGCTTCTCGAAAGAGATGATCTGAATCGGTTCAAACCATGTCCTGTATTGTTTCTCGTCTACATTATTGCGAATGATGGGCAGACAACGTTCCCATAACGATTGCGCTGAACCTTCCATTAGATTTTGTGTTTATCCGATGAACTTCCTATATACTTCTACGCTGCAAATTTCGCAATATTCCGCGATAAAAACAAGCCTTCAGTTAAGGACGGGATGCTGAAGACGTTTTAATTCCCTTGCAGTCAGAATGATAAAAAATAAAAAAATAAAATTGTGCTTTTTGCTTGCTTTTCTCTAAGTGTTTGTCTTGCCGGAGGATAGGCTTTCCGGGGGTAGTCGGGACGGAAAATACAAAGCCGGACACCTTAATCGGGTATCCGGCTTTGCAAGCCTTGCGGCCTCTGTTTTTTCGAGGTTAGTTCTTACGTCCGAAAAGCGAGAAGTGTACGTAGCGTTTCGGATTTTCTTTCAAATCTATAAGCAGGTTATTGGCACTGCCCGCCGTATGCGTCAGATTGTTGTACAGGGCACTGTCGTTCAGCAGTAGTCCCAACGTATTGTCTTTGCGGTTCATTTTCTCGGTCATGAGCTGCACATAGCCCAATGTCGTGTCTACTTTGCTTAAGGTGGCTTGCAGATCCAGTTCGTTCATATGGTCGGTCAGGGTAATGACGTTGTCGCCTATACGGCTCATCTTTCCCGTCAGTTCCGGCAGGTCGTTACGCAGAAGCAGATTCAGTTGTCGGCTACTCTGGTTCAGGTTGGCCGTAATGCTTTGGGCGTTTTCCATAATGCTTGGTAAATTCGGGTTGGCAGCCAACGTATTCAATGTAGTCAGCAGCGTGTCCACTTTGCCCATGATTTGTTCCACTTGCGGGACGATGTCGGCAGCCTTGTCCATCAGTCCCTTGGTATCGTCTCCCTGTATGGTGTCGCCCGGAGCGTAATGCCCGTCTTCGGGATTGCCCAATAAAAGGTTGAGGTTACATCCCCCCAACATTTCAGTAACCAGTGTGCCTTTTGTACCCTTGGGCAGGCGCATGCTTTCGTCTACGCTGATTTCTACCAATACGTGCCCCGGCAGTTGGTAATTATAAAGGATATCGCGCACCGTACCTATTTTATATCCGTTGGCCAACACCGGGCCGGACTTGGCCAATCCTTTGATGTCCGAAAATTCTATGTAATAGGAATTGCTGGACTTGAACAGGTTAATGCCCTTCAAGAAGTTGAGTCCGATAAAGAGTGCGGCGATAGCCACAGCGCCGGTCAAGCCGATTTTAACTTCTTTCGTAAAGTATTTCATAAGTTTCTCAACGTTTATTTGTTCTTTTTATATTCGGAGATGGCTTCAGAGAGTTCCATCTTTTGGCCGTTTTTAAAAGCCACGATAAAAGCCCCTTCAAAATCTTCTTTTATTTTATTGCGTATTTTAATGGCTTCCTGGTAGTCGGTAGTTGCCCCGTACGTGTACTTATAATAAGCCCCTTCTTTATAGAAATCTATCGGAGAAAGGTTTTTGAAACGGGAACTGCCCGCAGGAATCTGTCGGGTGGAAGCCTGGATTTGTATTTTGAATACAGGCCGGGAGTCCGTGGCCGGTTGTTCCTGCTTTTTCTCCTCCGGTTCTGAGGTTGAAGGCTTATCGCTGTTTTGGGTCAATACGCCGATGTCGCTTTCGGGGGTATCCGTTACGGCACCTTCCACGGCTTGCGTTTCATCGCTTTCCGCTTGTAGGACATCCTTTTCCGCTCCCGTTGTCTTTCCTTTCGTATGCTGTCTTTTATAAGAAAGGAAGGCGTTATAAATGCTTTGGCTCATTTTACGGATACCGTTTTGTGAGTTGAGGAAAGCCTCTTCATCGTGTGTGGAGATGTAGCCCAATTCAATCAATACGCTCGGCATGCTTGTTTCCCGTAATACGAGGAACCCTGCCTGATGCACGCCTTTGTCCGGTCGTCCGCCGGTTGTCCTGAACTCTTTTTGGATTTGTTTGGCAAAATCTACACTCTGAGCCATGTATTTGTCTTGCATCAGTTCGAAAATGATGTAACTTTCCGAAGACTTCGGGTCGAATCCCTGATAACGTTCCTTGTAGTCGTCCTCCACCAGGATCACGGCATTTTCCCGTTTGGCCACTTCCAGATTCTCATCGGCGCGGGCCATACCCAGCGTGTAGGTTTCAGTTCCCCGGCCTATCGCCTTGCCCGGCAAAGAGTTCGTATGTATGGACACGAACAGGTCGGCATTCGCCCGGTTGGCGATTTCCGCCCGTCGTCCCAACGGAATGAACACATCGGTCTTTCGGGTATAAATCACTTTTACGTCCGGACAATTTTCTTCCACCAGTTTGCCGAATGCCTTTGCTACAGACAGGTTGATGTTTTTCTCGCGGGAGAAACGGCCTATGGCACCGGGGTCTTTTCCGCCGTGTCCTGCATCGATGACCAAGGTGAAACGGTCTGTTCCGGCCGGTGCGGCCGAGGCATATAAAAACTGTGTCTCTCCGGCGTATGCCAAAAGAAACACGAAAAGGACTTTTATAATCGTTATCGTTTTTTTTAGTTCCATTTTGTTGTAGAGATAGTGTAAGTCGGGTGTAATTCGGCTGGCCCGAATTTGCAGACTACCGCCTATCTCGTGCAAATATAATAGATTTTCAGGTAAGAAACGCCTTATTTTTATGCTTTTCTGTAGGGAGTCCCTGAGATTTTAATAGATTTTATCAGTCTGCCGGTCGGGCATCTCCTTTCTTTTCGCTATATTCGCACCGTCATTAACTGAAGGCTCATGAAAAATAATCTGAGGAAAACTTGTGTATGTATTTCAGCCTTGTGCATGGTCGGGGCCGTATGGCCGGTTGCCATGCAGGAGAAAGATGCCGTTTCCGTAAGTGCAGTTAGGAAACCGGAAACGAGGGCGTCTTTTTCTGCTACCGAAGAACGTCTGGGACGGGGAACCGTAGCTGTCAGGCTATCGCCCGATACGGTCATGGTGAGTTGGCGTTATTTGTCCTCCGATCCGGTGCGTACGGTATTCAATGTGTATCGCGACGGCCTGTTGGTCACTCCTAAACCTGTGGCCGTTTCCACACAATTTTACGATTATAACCCCTCCCGGGGAAAATCGGTATATGAGGTACGTCCGGTGATAGACGGTTGTGAAAAAACGTCGTCCGGCGGTAAATGGACGCTTCCGGCCGATGCCCCGTGCGGTTATGTAGACATCCCGTTGCAACAACCGGAGCCGCAGACGATGCCCGACGGCGAGGTTTGCACCTATACGGCCAATGACGCGTCCGTCGGTGATTTGGACGGCGACGGGGATTTTGAGATAGTGCTGAAGTGGGAGCCTTCCAATGCCAAAGACAACTCCCACAGCGGTTTTACCGGAACCGTGTTTTTGGATGCGTATGAATTGGACGGCACCCGTCTGTGGCGTATCGATCTGGGGCGCAACATCCGTGCGGGAGCGCATTACACCCAGTTCATGGTGTATGACCTCGATGGCGACGGACGGGCTGAAGTCACGGCCAAGACCGCAGACGGTACGGTGGACGGCCGGGGGCATACGATAGGCGACCCCTCGGCGGATTACCGGGTGGGGGCGCAAGAAGCGGTGGAAGGCCGGAAGGGGTATATCGCTTCGGGGCCGGAGTTCCTGACCGTGTTCGACGGGAAGACGGGCGCGGCCATGCAAACGGTGGACTATATCCCTCCGCGCGGACGGTTGGAAGACTGGGGCGACAATTATGCCAACCGCAGCGAGCGGTATCTGGCGGCTGTGGCTTATTTGGACGGGCGGCATCCGAGCGTGGTGATGTGCCGGGGATATTATACGCGTAGTGTTTTGGCGGCTTTCGATTGGGATGGCAAGCGGCTGACGTCGCGTTGGGTGTTCGATACGGATTCCGCCCGTTGGGCTTCGTACGCAGGGCAGGGGAACCATAACCTGCGTGTGGCCGACGTAGACGGTGACGGTTGTGACGAAATCACATACGGCTCGTGTGCGATAGACCATGACGGAACGGGGCTGTACAATACCGGCTTCGGTCATGGCGACGCCTTGCATCTCACGGCTTTCGACCCCTCGTCCGACCGCTTGCAAGTGTGGGATTGCCACGAGAACAAGCGCGACGGAAGTGATTTCCGCGATGCCGCGACCGGAAAGGTCATCTTCCGTCTCCCGGCTGCCAAAGACGTGGGGCGTTGCATGGCGGCGGACATCGACCCTACGAATTACGGCGTGGAGATGTGGTCGTCGGCTTCCGGAGGCATACGGAATATAAAAGGAGAGGTGGTTTGTGCCGCGCCACGGGGCTTGCCGATGAACATGGCCGTATGGTGGGACGGTGATTTGCTGCGCGAGATGCTGGACCATGAAACGGTGAGTAAGTACGACTGGGAGGCAAAGGCTTGCCGTCCGCTGGCGACGTTCGACGGATGCAGTTTCAACAACGGGTCGAAAAGCAATCCTTGTTTGCAGGGCGACATCTTGGGCGATTGGCGCGAAGAGGTCGTGGTGCGCACGGCAGACAATACGGCTTTGCGCGTGTATGTGTCCCCGCTTCCCACTCCTTACCGTTTCCATACGTTTTTGGAAGACCGGCCTTACCGGCTCAGTATCGTAACGGAAAACGTGGCTTATAACCAACCCACACAGCCCGGCTTCTATTTCGGTGCGGAATTGGAACGGAGCGGCAAGCTTTTCCGGGGGTATCAGTTTGGAAAATGAGAATATGGAAAATCATATGAACTAAAAATGAAAAAGCAATGAAGAAAAACTTTTTGGCGGCTATCTTGTTAGCCGGAATGATGTCTGCGGGCGGGGCGGCTTGGGCCGCCGGTGGAGCGGACGCTGCTCCTTTGGCCGCAGTCATGGCTGCGGCAGCACAGCAGGATGAAAAGACCGTCACCAGTCCCGACGGTGTGACCTTCCTCAAAGTAGGATTGAAAGACGGACGTGCATATTATAAGGTAGGATATTATGCGGACGGGAAAGAAGGACGGAAGGAAGTGACGATGTTGGAGGAGTCTCCCTTGGGCTTGGTGGCCAATATCGGTGATTTCAGCCGTGACCTGGTATGGGTGAAAGAACAGACCGGTACGCGCGACATCCGTTACGACCTGGAGCGCAGCAAGGCGAGCCGGGTGGACAAGAAGGCCAATACCTTTACCGTGCGTCTGGCCAATGCCAAGAAGCAGGAGATGGAAGTGGAATTCGTGGTGGAAGACCACAACGTGGCTTTCCGTTATTTCCTGCCCAAGCAGGGCGGAACGGGTAGCGTGCGCGTGATGAACGAAACCACCGGGTTCCGTTTCCCAGGCAAGACCACGACTTTCCTCACGCCGCAGAGCGACGCCATGATAGGATGGAAGCGAACGAAGCCCAGTTACGAGGAGGAATACAAGGCCGACGCACCGATGGACACGCCTTCACAGTATGGCCACGGCTACACCTTCCCCGGATTGTTCCATGTGGGGGAAGACGGTTGGGTGCTCGTGAGCGAAACGGGCGTGGACAGCCGCTATTGCGGTTCCCGCCTGAGCGACGCGCAGGATGGTCTGTACACTGTGGCTTTCCCGATGCCGGAAGAAAACAACGGTAACGGCACGTCGGAACCGGCCTTTGCTTTGCCCGGCCATACGCCTTGGCGTACGCTCACGGTGTCCCGGGACTTGGCTCCCATCGTGGAGACCACGGTGATTTGGGACGTAGTGGAACCCCGTTTCACCACGGAGCATAAGTATAAGTACGGGCGCGGCACGTGGAGCTGGATTCTCTGGCAAGACAACAGTATCAACTACGACGATCAGGTGCGCTATATCGACATGGCTTCCGCCATGGGCTACGAATACACATTGATAGACAACTGGTGGGACAACAATATCGGCCATAAGCGGATGGAAGAGCTTATCCGTTACGCACGCAGCAAGGGCGTGGAACTTTTCTTGTGGTACAGTTCCAGCGGTTACTGGAACGACATCGAGCAAAGCCCGATAAACATCATGGACAACCCGATTGCCCGTAAACGTGAGATGCGTTGGTTGCAGCAACAGGGCGTGAGGGGCATCAAGGTGGACTTCTTCGGCGGCGACAAGCAGGAGACGATGCGCCTTTATGAGGCCATCCTGAGCGATGCCGACGACCACGGTCTGATGGTTATCTTCCACGGTTGTACGTTGCCGCGCGGCTGGGAGCGCATGTATCCCAACTATGTGGGGAGCGAGGCTGTGCTGGCATCCGAGAATATGATTTTCAACCAGCATTTCTGCGACAACGAAGCATTCAATGCCACGCTTCATCCCTTTATTCGCAACACCGTGGGATGTATGGAGTTCGGCGGCACTTTCCTCAACAAGCGCATGAACCGGGGGAACGACGGCGGCCCGACCCGTGTCACCACCGACATTTTCCAGTTGGCCACAGCCGTGGCTTTCCAGAATCCTATCCAGAATTTTGCATTGGCACCGAACAACCTGACGGATGTGCCGGCTTTCGAGATAGACTTCATGAAAGAGATTCCTACGGTGTGGGATGAAGTGAAGTTCATCGACGGTTACCCCGGACGTTACGTCGTGTTGGCGCGTCGTCACGGGCAGGATTGGTATGTGGCTGCCTTGAATGCCGGAAAAGAGACGCTCAAACTGACGGTAGACTTGCCCATGTTGGCCGGTAGCCCGGTGGCATATTACCATGATGGCAAAGACGGCAAGACCCCGCAGGTGGAAGAAACCAAAGTGGGTAAGAAAGGCCAGTTTAAGTTCACGCTTCCGGCTCAGGGCGGTGCTGTGCTGAAGGGTAAGGCTCTGTAAGGATTCACGGCAGGTAATACCGTGGCGTAGAAAAGCCTTCACGCGTTCATGCTTCTTGTTTTATAATGTGTTAGGGTGAATGGTTTACACCTTTTAACCTTTCTGGTTGTCCAATGAAATCCTATAGGAGGTGAAGGGACGGTGAAGGACAGGTGAAGGGAAAAACAGGGGAAAGTTCACCTTAACGCATTGGTATACAGGAAGTATGAACGCGTGAAGGCTTTTTTCGAGGAAAGGTAAAGAAGAGGAGACGGGTCTTTTTTAGGACATATTATCACGTCGCTGTGTCGCTCTGGAAGGGTTCTGTATGTCCGTAATTCGTTTGCCGCACATCGGAGAATCGTTCTCAGCCAAACGATTTTTCGTTTGGCTGAAAGAAATTGAGCGGTTTCTACAAATATAGGATTAAAATCCAAAAACATAGTGGGAAAGAAAAGGTGTATTGCGCGGAAAATAGGAAGATGGAAGACGGAAAAGGAAGGCGGTATGTTCATAGGAATGTGGACTATAGTGATGAAAGGCTGCTGTTTTTGGCGTATTTTACTGTATACCAGTGTTTTACCCCCCCCCCTCCCGAAAAATTTTGAAGTTTACATGCTGTTTTCTTTAAAAAAAGGCAGAAAAAGATTTGTTCATTTGAAAAAAATGTTTTTTATTTGCATTGTTGTTCGTGTAAAAATAATGCTAAAGCATAGGCACGGACAGAAAGAATGAATTTGATACTAACGGAATGAAAGCCTTTTTACAGATATGCCATGTGGGACGATATGTCCGGACACCGGAAACACAAAGTTTCTGGACGGTGGGTTGTGACCGGCCACAGCTTTCAAAAGATATTTTGTTAAAGTATCAAAAAACGCTTGTGTATATGTGTTTAATTTATAAACACACACACACACACACATTTAAGTAGTCTTTATGCTT
>ERZ791923.691-NODE-691-length-45374-cov-3.733202_pt1 | contig 45374 bp, 28 predicted proteins | sample MGYA00510133_ERZ791923 | MGnify/ENA primary metagenome ERZ791923 (study PRJEB30046, sample SAMN00792106) | human gut metagenome | study: EMG produced TPA metagenomics assembly of the A metagenome-wide association study of gut microbiota in type 2... | reverse complement strand
CGGCCACGGATGAGTGTATGCGCACCAGCGTGTCGCCTGCGTGCACCGCCTGCCCCTCCTGCACATAGATGGTGGCCACGCGGCCCGGCAGTTTGCCGGAAATGCGCACCTCCGTGGCGTCGCATTGTCCCTGTATGCGGTCAGGCTCCGGCTTGATGCAGAGGAATCCGGCCACGGCCAGGCCTATGACGATGAAGAGGACGATGACCACCGCCAGCGCGAGAGCATGTTCACGCGTCTTGCGGTCCTTGGCCGAAGCCACGGCTATCTGCTGTTTGCTGAAATCCAGCCCCTCCTCCTTCGGGGAGCTTTTCTGCGGGGCCGGGGCGGACACGGTCCCGCCCGTGTCCGGGGTTTTCTGTTTATCTGTGTTGGCTTCCATGCTTGTGAAAGTATATATAGTTATCAATATTCAAGGTTGCCGAGCACCTTGGCCAGATATACGCGGCAAAGGGCTATCCCTATCTCGGCGTCTATTTTCTCGGAATGCGCGGAGAGCCATGCCGTCTGCGCGGCGATGACGTCTTCGGTGGTGAGCACCCCCTCGTGGAAACCGAGCTGCGCCTGGCGCAGGTTCTCGTCGGCGTTCTTCTCGTTGACCACCGTCATGTCGTAGGTCTTGAAGGCCTCTTCGTAGCGGAAGCGTGCCTGCTTCACCTGGAGTTCCACCTTGTCTTCGGCGTCCGCCAGGAGCAGCTCCTGCACCTTGGTCTGCGACTTGGCCACACGGTACTTGTTATAGTTGAGCCCCCAGTGCCACAGAGGCACGGTGACGGTCGCGCCCACCGAGAAACCGCCGCCGAAGCGCTTCTCGAAACCGTCTATGACGTTGGGGTTGGAGAAAGCGTACATCCCCACGATGGCCACCTTCGGGAGCATCGCGGCCTTGGAGAGGCGCGCGTTCTGCTCGCTGAGCTTTATGCCGTGCCGCATCGTCTCCAGGTCCTGCCGCGAGGCGTAGACCTCCTCCATGTCGATGTTCATGGCACGCGGCTTCTTCGACTCCTGGTAGAGGCCGACATCCTCGGGCATCATCTGTGTGTCGATGGGGAGCCCGCAAAGCTGCGCAAGGGCCATGCGCGAGAGCGAGAGCCCGTTGTCAACCTTGGTGAGCGCAAGTTCAGCCTCGTTGTAGCGCACCTGCACCTTCAGCGCGTCGCTCTTGGTGGCCACGCCCACGCGCACCATCTCGTCCACGTTATGGCGCAACGTGTCCACGAGATTGACGAAACTCACGGCCAGCTTGCGCTTGTTTTCGAGCGAAACCACTGTCCAGTAAGCCTCGTCCACGGCGTAGACCAGCTCCTGCACGGCGGCGTTGCGCGACGACCGCGCCATCTCCTCGGCATACTTCGTTATCTCGTTCATCGCACGCAGCGCCCCGCCCATATAGACGGGTTGCGTAAGCGTCACCGCCCCGCCGAAGACGTTGTGGACGTCGTATGACATTGCCTCCTTGGGGATTACCGCCACCTCCGTGGGGATTACGCTCCCCGTCTTGGGGTCCGTTACGGGCTGCCCGGTGGCCGGGTTCACCAGAATGTTGTAGTCATACTTGCCGGTGGCCGGGTTGAACTTCATGGTGGGAAGCTTTGCGTCCTCGCCCAGCAGTTGTATCTTGTTCTGGTTGTACATATACATGCCGGTAAAGTCTATGCCCGGGAGATAGGCGGCGTATGCGGCCTTGCGCGCGTATCCCGCGCCCTCGATGGCGTGGTCCGCCATCTTCAGTCCCTTATTGGTGCGTATGGCCATGTTGCGGCATGAGTCGAGACTGTAGACCTGTGCCGCCGCCGGAACCACTCCCGCCAGCAACACGCCGATATACAGACATATCCTTTTCGTAGCCTTGATACATAACATAGTCTAATAGTTTAATAGTGAACCGTGAAACGCACGCGGGGCCTGTGGCGCAAAAGCCGGGAAACCGCGGCGTGAGTATTCCTCTCTTTTCACAGTTATTACAATAATCGTGCAAATATAGTTCGAAAAACGGTGCAAAAAAACAGAGCGGCGCCGCAATCGGAAAAAGAGAACAGAGAAATCAACCAATCGCCCAACTTTTTTAGTGGTTTACTTGCCGCCATTCTGTCAAATTTGACAAATCGAGCCGTGTCATCGCTGCACAGGGCTCCCCCTCGCTTCGCGAACATGCGGAAAAGGCACACCGGCCGTAGAAGCTGACGCCGCGGATATGGAGCGCAGGTCTTCCAGCCTGCGGCATAAACGGATATACACGACACACTCAAGCTGAAGCTCGCTCACAGAACCAAGCGCTCAAGTCGTTGTTTATCTCCATAAAAAGTGTTGCTAAAGATTTTTTAACACTTGTGTAACCGATTGAGAATCAGGAAAGAAAAATACGGTGTTTAAAAAAGTGTCAGAAAAATTTGCAGGTGGAGAAAAAAACCGCTAACTTTGCACTCGCAAAAGCAACGGTGCCATAGCTCAGTTGGTAGAGCATCGGACTGAAAATCCGTGTGTCCCCGGTTCGAATCCTGGTGGCACCACCCAAGACCGCTAATTCTCAATGAGTTAGCGGTCTTTTATTCAATCATACCCCTCCGAGTCACCACAAAAGTCACTACACCCATGCTAACACGCTGAAATATTGTGCATGCAAGAAACCGTTGAGCGAGGTTGACAGATTCCTTGCCGCACACCGTGAATATCTCGCCCAGCATTATGCCGTCGGAGATTTCATCGCCTCAGGGCCACAGACACCGCGTGTGGGCGGCGTGATTATGATTGAGGCAGAAAACCGCACAGCAGTGGACGCCATCATTGCAAAAGACCCGTTCAACAATATGATTATCCGTGTTTAACTTTGAAATTCAGTTAATTGATTCTATGATCCTATGTGCCAACGAAAAGAAGCCTGCCCTAAATGAGCAGGCAGAAAGCAGGACTGGAATCTTCACAGATGCCATATCCGGTTCCGGTAGGCTTTGAGTTCCTTTTCCGGGAATAGGGCTATGGCTTTGTCAAATTCGCGGAGTATGGCGGTTTTGTCGTATGGCAATGCTCCCGTGACAGGCACTGTATTGGAAACGTGATGCCCCAGCAGGTTTACCCGGATAGACAGCCGGTCGACAAGCGTGCGCATTTCGATAAGCCGTTGTCACTCCTTCGGCGGCGAGGACCTGCTCGAGTTCCGTAAGCGCACGTGCCGTGCAGCCGTGCGGATTCGGGCTTCCGTTGATGGTTAGTACTTTCATGTTTAAATCTTTTGATAAACCATAAGTAAATGGTCAGATTAAACACATATCAGAAACTTCGGCATTTTTGAACGATTTCATCGAGTTGAAGAAGGAGCGATGCGGGCATCGCGACTGATGAAACTTGAATGAAAGTGCCAAAAAGGCCAAGTTTATGATATGTGAGATTAACCTTTCATATAGTATCGGTTTAATATGACCATTTACTTATGGTTATATGGCCACGCCGGAGCACGGCCCTATAACCTTACAACCCGTTATATGTATATTTCGTTTAAGAAACTGTGGATTATTCTATGCCCATCCATTGGCGTATCCGGTCGTCGCTGACGGAGTTGAGCAGCAGCCCAGGGCTCCAGTTGAGGTCGGGATAATCCTTTTTGAGCTGTTCTTCGGTCTCTTCTACCGTCGAGCCGCCGGAGGTGGCGAAGGGGATGACGCGCTTGCCCTTCAGGTCGTAGCTCTCGATGAAGTTGTTGACGATGTGAGGGGCAACGTACCACCAAACGGGGTAGCCGATATATACGGTGTCGTACTTGTCGAGGTTTTCGAGGCTCTTGACAAAGGCGGGACGCGACTTGGGGTCGTGCATCTCCACCGACGAACGGGAGGTGGAGTCGCGCCAGTCGAGGTCGGCGTCTGTGTAGGGAGTCTCGGGTTTGATTTCAAAGAGGTCGGCGCCCGAGAGGCGTGCCATGCGTTCGGCCTGCTTGCGGGTGGTGCCCGTGGCCGAGAAATATGCTATCAGTGTTTTCATCTCTTTCTTGTTCTCTTTTTGCTGCCCGGTGTCGGCATTCTTGCCGCCGGAGGCGCACATAGTGAATGTCATTGCGGCGAAGACCGCTGCCAGAAGTGTTATAAAATGTTTCATTTCAGTTTGTTATAATCTTTGTCGGAAACGGGTTCGAGCCATTCGTTGGAAGTGCTTTCGCCCGGCACCTCGAAGGCAAGGTGTGCGAACCACGAGTCTTTGGCGGCACCGTGCCAATGCTTCACGTTGGCGGGAATGTGGATGACGGTGCCCGGCAGAATCTCGACGGCCGGTTTGCCCTCTTCCTGATACCATCCGCGGCCTGCCACGCCCACGAGCATCTGTCCGCCTCCCTTCTTGGCGCGGTGGATGTGCCAGTTGTTACGACAGCCCGGCTCGAAGGTTACGTTGGCGAAGGGAGTCTGCGTGTCGCTGACGCGCGCCAGCCAGCTGCGGCCGGTGAAGTATTTGGCATACGCCTCGTTAGGTTCTCCCACCGGGAAGATCATCTCGTTCTGGAAAGCCTGGAGCTGCGATTCTACCGTAGCGTCCTCTTTCCACACATCCTTTGCCATACGGAAGGCAGCCCAAGCATTGGGCCAGCCGGCGTAGAAAGCTATGTGGGTGAGCATCGCCGAGATTTCCTGGCGCGTCACGCCGTTCTGCTTGGCGAACTCAAGATGATGTTGCAGCGAGGAATCGGTGATACCCTTGCCGATGAGGGTAGCGACCGTCACCATCGAGCGGTCGTGGGGCGTGAGGCCCGGCATATTCCACACTTCGCCGAACAGTACATCGTCGTTAAGGCGGCCGAACTCCGGCGCGAACTCGCCGAGCGCCGTACGCCCGGCAGTCTGGGTTATTTTCTTTTCCTGTGCCATAATATTGAATGTTGCCAGGTGCATCAGCAGCAATGCGCCTATAATCAGTCTTGTAGATTTCATAATGCAAAATTAGCACAACCAGTCCGACCGTATGGTATCCGAATTACGGAAATAATTACCAAAACTACCGAAACCCGCGCGCCGTCCGCGTTTTCTTAGCTAAGAAAGCTACATTAGCTAAAAGGACCGCCTCATCATGTGCGTATAAAAAAGAAGCCGCCGACTTCGCGAGAAGCGGCGGCTAAGGGGAAAGAAGTCGGGGTGAAAGGATTCGAACCTTCGACCCCCTGGTCCCAAACCAGGTGCGCTAACCGGACTGCGCTACACCCCGTATTTCCGCCGCAAAGTTAGCAATATTTTCCCAATCCACCAAATCCTCTTCCAAAAAACAAAAATATAAAAAGAGTATACCTCTTTATATATGGGGTCTAAGGTCGATTGTATGAAGTTTATATCAAAGTAGTAATAGCAGCGTCTTTAGTGATTCTCGAAGATTTCGGAGAGGAGGGCGGCGGTTTGCTGGCGGAGGCGGCCGGCGGCAACGGCTGGAGAGAGCGGGTTGCCGGGTGCGAGGGTTTTGTCCCGTTTCATCGGGGAATTTATGCTCTTGGCCGCGGCGAAGCCGACGCTTAAAAATGCGGTTGCATCAGTGATTTTACCACTCAATAGCAGCGTGGGGATGCCTTGCGCCCGGGCGCATTTCATTACGGCGTAAGGCAACTTCCCGCAGAGCGTTTGGCGGTCGCTGTGTCCCTCGCCGGTGAGTATGATGTCGGATGAGGCGATGGCTTCGGCGGCGCCGGTAAGTTGCAGGAGACTTTCGGCTCCGCGCCTTATCTCGGCTCCGGCGAGCGCGGCGAATCCGCCTCCCGCTCCGCCGGCCGCTCCGGCTCCCGGAAGTTGAAAAACATCGGTGAATCCAAGATTTTTCATCACTCGCCCGGCGTTGAGCATCCCCTTCTCAAGTTCCCGTTTCATCTCTTCGGTAGCGCCTTTTTGTCCGGAATAGACTGCCACGGCACCGTTCGGCCCGGTGAAGGGGTTCTCTACGTCGCAGAGGAGTATTATTTTTGTGTCTTTTAGCTTTTTCCGTAGCTTATTTAAAGTGATACTTGAAACATCTTTAAGCATTTCACCGCAGAAGGGTTCGGGTAATAAATTCCCGTATCCATCGAAGAATTCGGCTCCGAGGGCTTGCAGGGCGCCGAAGCCGGCATCGTTTGTCGCCGAGCCGCCGAGCCCGAGCCATATCGTCGCGGCTCCACGTTCTGCGGCATCGGCAATCAGCAGCCCGGTGCCGAAAGTGCTCGATTTCATCGGTGTTTTTTCGCTCTCCGCAAGGTGCCGGACACCGGATGCCGCGGCAAGGTCTATGTAGGCCTCGCGGGTCGCGGTATTTAGAGTGTAGGCCGCTTTGAGCGGTCGCCCCAAGGCATCTACGGTTTCCGCCTCTATGCGTTCACCTTTCCCGGCAGCGAGCAGACATTCCGCCATGCCGTCGCCGCCGTCGGCGCACTCGTAGGCACAAAGTTCGGCATCGGGGAATGTGTCGCGTGCGCCGAGCAAAGCCGCTTCGGCAGCCTGCCGCGAGGTGAGACATCCTTTGTATTTGTCATAGATTGCTGTTATCCTCATTCCATCATGGGGTTAAGGTTCCAAGTTTCGGTTTTCGTTTCGGCAGGGTCGCGCCAATGCCGGCAGATGAGTTGCATTATGCGGAACCCGAAGCGGCATTGCGTGCACCGCCCGGCGTCGCAATATTGCTTTTTGAGTTGTATCAGGGCTTGCGACACCTTCGCGGAGTCGGCCTTTATCCCGGCTTCGCTGAAGCTGCGCACTATGCTGTTTTTCTCGGCGGGGAGACATTCGAGTATCGTGACGGCGTTTTCCTGCATCCCGTAGTTGCCGCGCAGCCGTCCCTGCGCGTATAAGAGCGGCGCTGCCACGTTGATAATCAGTATGTCAACGGATGAGCGCGAGAGGGTGCAGGAGACGAGCCGTTGTTCGTCGCCGAAGTTGAAGCGGTGTGCCCAGTAGCCTGAAAGTTCAATGTCGAAAAGCTCGCGAAGGCGGTCTATGTCGTCGCCGGTATCGGTGATTTCGCCCGGCAGAGTGAATCCGCCGTGTAGCAGTTGCGCCAGCATGGCCAGGCGGCGATGCGGGAAATTCTGCGGCCGTGTACGCGCGAATTTCCACACTTTGCGGTTCATGGGGCGCAACCCGTATTTTTGTGCCAGGAAGTAATATTCGCGGCAAAGGTCCTGATAATAAGGGTCGAGGATGTTCTCCGAGGCGTCCAGCAGACCCGCTTGTCCGAATATGAGCGCTTCGAGCTGGAAGATATTGTCGGCGTGGCGTCCGCTGAAGGAGAGCGGAAGGTTGCGGCCCAGCATCTCCATCGGCTCGCTGTTGAGTCCGAACCCGAGGGCGCGGGCCGTCAGCGCGAAGCACGTCTGCCGCCAGTCGCCGCCCAGGTTCTTGCAAATCTCCGTGGCGCGGTCAGCCTTCGCCTGAAGCCTCTCTATGGCGAGCGCTTCAACCCAGAAAACCTTCTCTATCGGGTCGAGATGCTTGATGAAACCGTTGCAGCGCAACGGCATAATTCCCTCGTTATAAATGTCATATACCTGCTCTACGCCGTCGAGGAGCCGTATGGTGAGTTGCGGAATCACCGTCCCGTCGGCGCGGCGGATTTCGGCGTCGCTTTCGGCCACCACGTGGAGCACGATGTTGTCGTAAGCCATATCCCTGTCGTGGCCGTGGCGGAACCAGTCGGAGGCCTTGACGTGGATTTCCACGTTTCCGCACCACCGCACGCCGTCCACCTCCACGCGTGCCGAAGAGAAGTCGGGACCTGCGTCGCGGTTCGGGATGCCGGGGTTGCACACGCGCAGGGGACGGCCGTCGTCGAGCGTCAGCTCCTCGTCGTGGTACATTTTGTGTTGCCAGGCATACTGGTAAATGGCTTCCATGCTGCAAATTTAGCAAGTAAACGTGTAACTTCAAAGAAAAGCGAGGTTAAAAAGAGAAAATAGGGCGATAAAATTTGGTAGAATAAAAAAATAGCGCTAACTTTGCAGCCGAAAAAGGCGGAAAGCCGCCCATGTGCCGCGATAATGCCGGCGCGTAGCAATGGAAATAAAAGCCAAAGGAGAGATGGCAGAGTGGTCGATTGCGGCGGTCTTGAAAACCGTTGAGGGTCACACCTCCGGGGGTTCGAATCCCTCTCTCTCCGCCAAGGAAAGCCAAAAGAAGCCGACTGAATCATTCAGCCGGCTTCTTTTAAATTGCGACATACCGACGGTAAATCCCATATAGTCGGACTATTGAATCCCAACGAACTCGGAATATACGACATGGGTGGTAATGTGCAGGAATGGGTGCAAGACTGGTACGGCCATTACCCGGGAAAAGCGCAGAAAAATCCCAAAGGGGCAAAGAAGTCCGACATAGGGAAGATAATCCGTGGAGGATGTTTCAGTAATCTGCCGCAGTATAATAAACCGTGATGCCGGTTTGTAGGCAATCCGAATTTCAAATCTCCCGATATCGGTTTCAGATTGGCCGAATAAACCCGGATTAAAAAGATAAGGTTAATATTCTCGGCTTTGGTTTTACAAGACGTCTTACAGATAGTATGACATCGAGGTTATAATAGTCCATGTTGCGGAGTACCCTGCTGCTTCCCTCATTCAGGATATCGTTCGGGGTCAAATTTTCAGAGCATGACTTTAAGGTCACAATTTGTGGCCTCAAAGATTGTCGAGTATTACGGATGGCCGGGTCTCCATTTGCGAGAACGCGAACAGTTTCTTCCCGAGGTCTTTTATGGAGGCCCCGATATGATAAAGTGTATCGTCGATGATCAGGAACCGGTCATGGATATTAGGTGCTGTGCGCACATTTATAGGTGCGTATTGGTCGTTGTGCCGTTCTATGTCAAGACGCAGGTTATTGTCAATTCTCTTGGTGTATATTGTAGCGAGCACACCTCTGCCGCGTTTATCCAGCAATGCCAGGACTGTTTCGTCAATATAATTGTCAATAAGAATGACGCGTTTGCAGGCGCGTCTTATGAGGTCGCAGACAAAAACGTATGCGTCGAATATCTGCCCGTCGAAAAGGATGCCCTCGCGTGGCGGCAGCGATGTTTTAAGGAAGAAGTCAACCTTGCCTGAAAGCTCCTTTATCTGATTGTCATGTTCCGAAAGACGGCGGTCTATGCGGTTTTCCATATACAACAGTCGCTGGTTGACGCTGTATCCTCTCAAAAGATGTTCTTTCAGAATTTTGTTGGCCCATATACGGAACTGGGTGCCTCGAATTGATTTTACCCTATAACCGACCGATATTATTACATCAAGCGAGTAGAATTTGGTCTTGTATCGTTTGCCGTCGGCGGCAGTTAGTAAGGATTCCTTACATACTGAAGTTTCCTCTAATTCTCCCTCCTTGAAGATATTGCGGATATGTAGAGTGATGTTGTTTCTTGTGGTCTGGAACAGTACCGTCATCTGAGCCTGTGTCAGCCACACTGTCTCATTCTCCACTCTGACATCCAGTGACAAAGTGGAATCAGGCTGATAGAGAATAATTTCATTCTCCTTACCGGGCTGGGAGTCGATGATATTGTTATCCATCTCGTTCATAGGTCTCTCGGGTTTAAGTGCAAAGTTACAAAATATAATCGAAAAACCAGCGGTTAGCGGTGTGTTTTGTCGATTTCGATCATAGGCTTATCAAGCCGTCATAAGCTCTAAAACTTGCATCCGAAGGCTACGAATACGGTGTGGGTGATGTAGTCGGTTTTAGACTCCGGGTAGCCGTGATGGCTGACGGGCCTCCCGGAGTAAAGGCTGAAATCGGAGATGCCGTAGCCCAGCGTGAATATGTACCTGTCTATCTGCATGTTGATGCCCGATTTCACGTCCCAGCGAAACCACTGTGCGTTGCGGCTCCCCGATGCGCCGGGCGAGAGGACTATGCCAGGTTCCGTGAAGAGGTAGAATCCGGCATCCTGACCTTTCCAATGAATGAGACGCGGCGTGCGCAACGCAATCGCGGGGTTGAACTTGAAGCGTATGGCGTAGTCAGACTCGTCGTCCCGGTCGTCCCATGTGTTGCCCCAGCCATCATCCCAGCCAATGTTCCAGTCGGAAATCTCCTCTATTTCGCCGGCAAAAGCAAGTTCCACCTTCATGCCGACGTAAGGTATGGGGAAATAATAACCACGGAGCGACAGCTCGTAGCCGTCGTTGTTGAGTGCGGCGGAGATGCCGCTTTCCCAATGGAAAGTGCCGTCGTCGCACCGCAGCGACTGTGCCGCGGCCGCCAGAACGGCCCAAACGGCCGCAAACAAGCAAAAACACCTTTTCATAATCCGGTAAATCTACCGCGCAAAGTTACAATAAAAATCACGAATCTCCAACTCATGTCTCTTTCGCCTGCGTACGCCGTCGGCAATTTCTTGTTAAAAGCCGTCGGCAATTTGGAGATATGGATTTGTTGTTGTAACTTTGTGGCGCAAAACCATTGTGATGACGCGGTTAATCCAGATTCATATAAGTTGGACGATGAGGATGCTTTTCCTTGTCCTTTCGCTGTTGGCGCCGCTCTGCGCCGGGGCACTAGGCGGAGAACCGCTGGAGAAGAAGACTTCCGCCGAGCTGATGGGGCGCGCGTCGTCATACATCGAGGCCGACACGCTGCTCGACCGTGCCGTGGCCGCGCTCAGCGTCGTCGCCAACCGCTATTACGCCAAGCCGGAGGACAGCACTGCGCGCCGCGACGCCATCCCCGCGCTCTACCAGCTTGGCAACATCTACAGCATGCGCCTCTTCGACTTCCCGAAAGCCTTCACCAACCTCTACACGGCGCGTATGCTGGCCGAGGAGGAGGGGGACGACTACAACCTGTCGCTCATACTGTTGCGCTTGGCAAACATCTATAATATGTGTTATGACGAGGCGGACAAAGACACCGTCTTTCAGATGCTGACCGAGGCGCTTGACCATGCCTTTAAGAGTAACAACGAAGAGGTCATAACCCGCATCGCCTTCAATATTTCCATCTTGCAATTACTCAAAAAAGGGTGGGGCGAACATGCCACGGAAATATCGCGGATATCTGCCTACCGCTTTCCGAAAGAGTCGCATTACGGCCGTGTCTGTGTCAATACAATAGCGGGTATGAATGCCTTTTTCCGCAACGACTATGCCACGGCCGAAAAGCATTTCAAGGAAGTGCTCGACAATGTTCCCTCCGACCTTCCGTTCCGCGAACGTTACCTCTACGGCACTATGTACATGCTGCAATATGTCTACGAAGGGAGCGGCGACTACGTGGCGGAAGAAAACCTGCTGCGGAGAAGATTGAAATTCGCCAAAGACCTGCGCCTCGACGATTACGAACTCTACACATATTCCCACCTCGCCAACTTCTTCGATCGCCGTCATCAGTCCGATTCCGTTAAGAAATACACCTATCTATACCTCTATAAAAAGGAGGAGATGGACCAGAACTCCGGATTCAGCAAGGTGAAGAACGTGGATATGTTGCGCCAGATAGAGAAGGCCAATGACGAGGTGAGGGAACTCTCTTTGCAGAAGATTAAGGAACGTCGGCGCCTGGTAATCGTCATCTCGATAAGTATAGTCGTGTTCATAATGCTGCTGGCATTGGGTTATCTTTTCCTGAACCTGCGGCGCAACCACAAGTTGCTTTTCCAAAGGAACCGGGAGCTTCTTGACCGTGAGGAACAGTTGCGTATGCTCATAGCACATAAGAACGGGGAACCGGCCGTCGAAAAGCAGCCGGGGAAAGAGACGAAATCCGCCGATTGCGAGGCCGACGGGGAGAGCGCCCTGCTCTTTCCGCACATCCTGAAAGTGATGGAGGAGGACCGCGCCATCTACGGCCAGGGGTTCGGGATAGACAGCCTTGCGGCCATCCTGCATGTGCCGCAGCGCAACGTCTCGAAAGCCATCAACGCCTGCAGCGGCAGCAACTTCCACCAGTTCCTGAACGGCTATCGCATACGCGAGGCGTGCCGACTGATGCGCGTCACCGACCCCGCCTCCACAACGGTGGAATATATCAGCGAGACGGTAGGTTTCAAGTCGCGGACCTCCTTCGCATCACTCTTCAAGAAGACCACGGGACTCACGCCGTCGGAGTATTGGAAGATGGCGCGCAAGGAACCCAAAGAACCAAAAAATACCGAATCAGATACTGAGTGACGTATTAAAACGTGTTTTGATACATAAGAAAGCGTTGATTTCTTTCTTTTCTTTTCTTTATGATTTAACTTTGCCGTCGGGAAAACGAACTTCCCGACATTAATTTTCCATTAATCATAAAGAACAGAAAATGTTGAAACCATTACTAACGATTGCCTTGGCGGCCGCCACGCTACTTACGGCCAACGCCGCTCCGTTTAAGGTCACGGTCACCCCTCTGGGCGAGAAACCGTCCAACTACTCGCAGAAAGCACCGTCGGTGAGCAAAGCCGACATCCTTGTCAATGAAGACTTCTCAGGCTTCACGAAAGGAGAAACCGAGAATGTGGACTTATGGGGTGAACCGCTCTGCAGCCACTACAACTCTGAACTTATAGACCCGTCGCTTACGCACGGCGCACAATGGACCGGCCACAACGTATGCCAGGCCGGAGGTAGTGCCGGTCTCTTCAACATCAATGTTCAGGATCTCGCTTATCTGAACACCCCGAAGATGGACTATTCCGGTTCCGTAACCGTGACTTTCCTCGCTAAATCGCTACTGACTGAATGGGAAGAAGAGGATGAAAACGGCGAACCGAAGAAATGGCACTTCTCATCTACTACTATCATGATGCGCTTGTGCAATGACGATTACGAAAATTTCGATTACGGTACCGGTGATCCGACCGATGGCGCAGGCAACTTCGACTCATTCCCCATGTATCCGGAGCAGGGATGGTGCGAAATCAAGATAGAGTTCGACAACTATTCTGCTTACAACGATGCTTTCTTGCAGATTGCATCAGGCGGCCACCTTCTTATCGATGACATGAAGATTACTTCTTCAGTTGACAAATTCATCGCGGAACCTGTGTTCAGAGGCTTTACCGGCGCTACTGAAAACAGTTTCACGGTCTCCTTCGAGCCGGTGCGTAAGGCTTACAATTATTATGCATACCTCTACGAACTCGACGGGACTGATGAAAACGGCAATCCCATCTACAAGACTGTAATAAACATGGATAATCTCTTCGGACCGGAAGAGCTTGCAGCTATCGCCCAAATGGGTATGACTGTTGAGCAATATCTTCAGTATATGGCCGATGAAATGGGTATAACTCTTGAAGAACTGATGGACATGTTCGTGATGGAGAAACCTTATAACAACTACGGCAGTGTACGACATAAAGAAGGCACGCCTCTCTACACTTACACCTACACCAACCTCGACCCGACGAAGCAGTATTACTTCGACCTCCGTTCGCACTATTATCGTACTTTCTCGGCGGAGAATATCCGTCCCGTACAGGTTGTAGGCACACCGAAGAATCTCGAAGCCACTAACATTACTGAAAACAGCTTCACCGCAAACTGGAGCAAAATCACTCAGTGCGACGGCTATACCGTTGACCTCTACGGCGTTAACCAAGTAGAAGAGGATGAAGACAACTTTATTATCTTCGAGGAAGACTTCGACGCCACCGAATACCTCACTGACGCCACGGACATCAACAACCCCGACGCTACCGGGGAAGACAGTGACATCGTTTTCGACGACCTCACCTCCACCCCCGGCTGGAAGTTCGGCAACGACGACTATATCCTGCTCGTGAAAGGTAAAGCCGGTCTCGGCGTCGACGACTACGGCTGCTACCGCCTCACTTCCCCGAATATGTACGTGGCAGGTGCCGACAAAGCCACTCTGTCGCTGAGTGTGGAAAGCACTATCGCCGACTATGAGGTGCGCATCCGTTTCGCCGGCCAGGTTTACTCCCTCCCCGTCAACGGCAACAAGTTCGAGGGTGAGTTCGAGCTCCCGACCTTCGGCCTTAAAGAAACCAACTTCGCCATTTCCGGTCCCGACGAGGCTCCTATCTTCATCGACTACATATCCGTAAGCCAGCCGCTCAAGAAGGGTGCCTACACCTTCACATGGCCCGGCCGCGAAGAAACCGACAAGGAAACCCTCTCGTATAACTACACTGACCTCGACAAGGACGCATACGGCTTCTACGCTTTCTGCGCAAATGCCTTCCGCGGTCAAGATGAAGAGAACCGCATGGCATCGTTCGACGGCGAACGCATGATCGTCGACCTCAAGAACGGCACTTCCAAATCGCAGTTCTCCGGCATCCAAAACACCGTGGTCGCTCCGCAGGAAATCGTTGAGGTGGCACGCTACACGCTCGACGGACGCCAGATAACCACTCCCGTCAAGGGCATCAACATCGTCCGCTACTCCGACGGCTCTACACGCAAGATTTTCGTAAGATAAAGTAAGGTTAAAGAGTTGCTTTTCAGTCCTGCTTCGCCTTGCACTGCGAGGCGAAGCAGGAATCTCTTTTATAAAATCAAGTTATGAAGAAATTGTTACTTTCAGCCGGATTTGCTTTGGCAACCATAGCTTGTTCGGCTTCGACCCTCGATTACACATATAATTTCAACGGCGGCGCGACGGAAGGTTACGGCTACGGCAAGACGGAGACATACGATGTGGCCATCCGTCTTCAGAATCCCTCGTTCACCGGTGCGAAAGTGACCGGCATCCGTGTTCCGCTGACTGTCGACGGCACCGAAGATTGCTCGGCATGGCTCACCTCCGAATTGAAACTCAAAAAGAAAAACGGCAAGAACGTCAACGACCCCGACATAGCCACGGTATCCGGCGAAGTAAACAACGGCTGGCTGGACATCCGTTTCGACACGCCATACACCATCCCCGCCGAAGGTGTGTACGTGGGTTATTCTTTCAGCGTAAAAACGGTAAACGAGCAGAGCGGCTCGCCCGTAATGGTTGCCGAGGGCACGAACGCCGACGGCCTATATATCCACTCCACGCGCACGAAACTGCGCTGGGGCCCAATGAGCGAAGAACTGGGCAAGGTGTCGGCCATGACAGTAACGCTCGACGGCACTTTCCCGGAACGTTCCGCCACATTCTCTGTCGGCGAAATCAAGGCGGCTGTGGGCGAACAGACTATCGTTATCCTCCCGCTTGTAAACTGCGGAACATCTGAAATCACTACCGTAGAATACAGCGGCGCGGTAGCCGGACAGACCTTCAACGGCGCGACGACGCCGCAAAGTCCCCTGCTGCCGTTTGTCGGCGCCACCGGCGCTGCCAAGGTCGAGATTCCCGGCGTGGAGCAGACCGGCGACAATCAGCTGACCCTCAAGGTGACTAAAATCAACGGCTTCGCAGTCGAGGCTCCGGAAGCCGGCGGCACGATGAAAGTCTATCCTTTCATTCCGGTGAACCGTCCCCTCGTGGAGGAATACACCGGTCTGTGGTGCGGCTGGTGTCCGCGCGGCTATGTGGCGCTCGAAACCATGAAGGAGCGCAAAGGCGACCGCTTCATCGCCGTGGCTTACCACAACGGCGACCCGATGGCCGTAATCTCCAAGACTCCCAATACCCCCGGCGGCTATCCCGCGGCATATATCAACCGCTCCGCATCGGTGGATCTGAAAAATATTTACACCGAATGGGGCACATACCGCACATGGATTCCCGAAGGAGGAGTAGAAGTGGCAGTGGAATGGACCGACGAATCGCACACCGCAATCCGCGCCACGGCTAAGACACGTTTTCCGGAAGCACATTCACGCGCATCATACCGCGTAAGCTATATCCTCGTGGCCGACGGCCTGAAGAACGCCCGCTGGAAACAGCACAACTCTTTTTCCGGACGCACAGACCTCAAGGCCCAGATGCCGGGAGAACTCGGCGATATATTCATCAATGGCAGCGATTATGTGGAAGGGCTTATCTTCAACGATGTGGCAATCTCCGTCACCGACTATGACGGCGAGATTGGTTCAGTCCCGGCTGAAATTTCCGCCGGCGAGGAATATACTCACGTGCATATCTTCGAGCTTGGCGACATAGAGGAAGTGGTGCTCTCCGCTCCGGAGAAGCTGCGCGTCGTGGCCGTGCTTACCGACGGCAACAAGTTCATCAACTGCAACTCCTCGGCATGGATGAACGGCGAGCCTTTCGCCTCCGACATGTCGGGCATCAACGGCATCTCGACTGATGCCAACGCTGTTGAGGTGGCACGCTATACCCTCGAGGGACGCCGCATCGCCGCTCCCGTACCTGGCGTGAACATCATCCGCTATTCCGATGGCACCGTCCGCAAAGTGATGGTCGTCAATCAATAATAACTCATGTCGGATACCATGTAAAGACCGCGTTCCCGGTGCAGCTGCAAGAAGTAAGCGGCCGTGGTTGCACCGGGAACCGCGGCTTTCATCCCGCAGACAGATATTCAGGCTAATAACCCTTCTCAAAGGATTGTGGTGTAATTGTTTCTGATTGTTAAAGTGTTGAAATTTAAGGTGTTAACAGCTTTATTGCCTTTTGGGCCATTGAGATTCATAAGGATATATCCGGCGTAGGTCGCCTGCCCTTGCGGAGGTCCGGAGAGTCCGCTCCCTAAGTCTGGAGGCACGTTGCTACTCAAAATATTTGCAAAAATTAGTCAGAAGTTGGTAATCCGAGTTTGTTTTTGTAACTTTGTGGCGAAAACTATTTTGATGCACCGCGAGGCAAAGAATGATTCACCTAAAATAATAAACACTTGAATAATTTACTTAAAATAATAAGCCCATGAATAAACTGTTACTAACAGCCGGTCTGGCCGTAATGAGCTTGGCAGCATCGGCATCCACTCTCGATTTTACCTATAATTTCGAGGGGGCGAAGAATAGAGATTACGGCTTTAACAAGGCCGAAACCTACGATGTAGCCATCCGCATCGACAATCCCTCCTTCGTAGGGGCAAAAGTGACCGGAATCCGCGTGGCCGTTCCCGAAAAAAACACCGGAAACGTATCGGCATGGATGACTTCCGGTCTGAAACTGAAGGAGGTCGACGGCAAGAATGTCAACGACCCTGACATCACAAGCGTTGCCGGTGAGGTGGTCGACGGTATGCTAAACGTCACTTTCGACACTCCTTACACTATCCCCGCCGGAGGTGTATACGTCGGCTATTCGTTCGATGTCACCAGGCTGGCGTCAAAGACACTGCGCCCTGTCTCCGTTGTGGGCGGCACTGAACCCGACGGTCTCTACATACACTCATCGAGCACCAAAGCCAACTGGGACTCGATGGTAGAGGAGGCCGGCGGCAGAGTATCTTCAATGGTAGTTACCCTCGAGGGCACCTTCCCCGAGCGCTCGGCCGCTTTCTCTTTCGGCGAAATCATCGGCTCTACCACCGATCCTACAAAGGCAACGATGAAGATAGTAAACTGCGGCACTACCGAGATAACCTCGATTGATTACACGGGCTCCGTAGCCGGCCAGACCTTCAGCGGTTCCACCACCACGGCTCCGATTCCAGGTTTTATCGGCGCTTCTTCCGTCTGCAAAATCGAGATTCCTGTTGTCAGCGACGCCGGACGTCACACACTCGCTCTCAAGGTGACAAAAATCAACGGCTTCGACGTAGAGGCTCCCGAGGTTACGGGAACGCTCAAGATTTACCCCTTCATGCCCGTCAACCGTCCCCTCGTGGAGGAGTACACAGGTCTGTGGTGCGGATGGTGTCCCCGCGGCTATGTTGCCCTCGAGACAATGAAGGAAACCATCGGCGACCTCTTCATCGCAGTGGCTTACCACAATGGCGACCCTATGGCTGTCATCAGGAATTACCCCAATTCTGTCCCCGGTTTGCCCTACGCGTTCATCAACCGCTCCGCAGGGGTTGACCCCGGTGAAATATACGACGGCTGGTATGATTATCGCGACTGGGTTCCCGCCGGCGACCTCGACGTAACCGTAGAGTGGACTGACGAATCCCACACCGCCATAAAGGCAACGGCCACGGCCCGCTTCCCCGAAGACCACACCGGAGCCGATTACCGCCTGAGTTACATCCTTGTGGCCGACGGCCTTACCAACGCCCGCTGGCAGCAGGCCAACTATTACTCCGGCCACCCCAGCTATAAGAGTCAGATGCCCGGCGAACTCGGCGACCTTTTCATCAACGGCGAAGATCCCGTGAAAGGCCTGACCTTCAACGATGTAGCAGTGGCCGTCACCGACTATAAAGGTGAGGCCGGCTCTATCCCCGCTGAAATCACTGCCGGCCAAGAATACAGCCACTCCCACGAGTTCAGCCTCGCCGCAGTTAATTTAGCAGTGAAAGGCGTTCCCGAAAAGATGCGCGTAGTAGCTGTCCTTACTGAAGGCGCTACCGGCAAATATGTAAACTGTAACTCGTCGGCATGGATGAACGGCGAACCCTTCGCTCCCGTTTCCGGCGTTGAGAACGTCATCACAGATGCGGACGCGTTTGAAGTGGCACGCTACACCCTGGACGGCCGGTGCATCTCCGCTCCCGTGCCCGGTGTCAACATCGTGCGCTACTCCGACGGCACCGTCCGCAAGGTGATGGTGGCACGACCGTAATGCACTCATAAAGAATTTGACTAATGTCTGATACCATGTAAAGACCGTGTTCCCGGCGCATCCGCAAGAAGTAAGCGGCCGTGGCTGTGCCGGGAATGCGGCTCCCTTCAGGCAAAACTGAGTGTTATTCCGCTAATTGCCCCCGTTTAAGGGGAGTAAGGAAAATTATTTATCAATAGTTAAAGCGATTTTTTTGGTAAAAAGCAATAACTTTGCAGGTCAGAAACCTAAACACAAAAAGAACCATGAAAATATTTGGAAAAATAATCGCGGCGATGGTGCTGGCGCTCTGTGGCGCACTGGGCGCCCAGGCACAGCTCCCCTCGGTGCAGGTCAAGGACCTCAGCGGCAAACCCGTGGACACCGCCACTCTCTCGAACGGCGGCAAACCCTTCATTATCAGCTTCTGGGCAACATGGTGCAAACCGTGCCGGCGCGAACTCAAGGCAATTGCCGACCAATACGCCGACTGGGTTGAGGAAACCGGCGTGAAGCTTTATGCCGTCTCGGTGGACAAAGCCTCGGACACCGCCAAGGTGAAGCCGGTGGTTGACGCCGGAGGCTGGGAATATGAAGTGCTCCTCGACCCGAGCGGTGACTTCCAGCGCGCCATGGGCGCCTCTAACGTTCCGCACGTCATCATAGTGGACGGCCAGGGCAAGGTAGTGGAATCGCACGGCGGCTACACCGAAGGCTCCGAAGAGGAACTTATAGAGAAAGTACGCGAACTGATAAAAGGAAAATAACCTCCAACTAACAGAGGATGAGACAGTTCCAAAAATATAAACCGGTGCTCCCCGCGCTGTTGGCGCTGCTGTGCGCCGTTCCCGGCGCGGCCGAAAACAAGGTGGCGGTGCACGGCTCGGTGCAGGCCGACGTCGTGCTTCCGCAGGAAGACGACGCCATAGGCACAGGGAGCTACGACCACAAGATACTGTTCAACACCTACGCCGACGTGAACCTGGCGAGCCGTTATGTGGACGCCGGGCTTCGCGCCGAGTTCATGAAATGGCCGCTCCCCGGCTACGAGCCCGACTTCGCCGGCTGGGGACTTTCCAACTTCTACGTCAAAGGTAAGTACAAGGGCTTCGAGCTGACCGGCGGCGACTTCTACGAGCAGTTCGGCAGCGGCTTCATCTTGCGTACTTACGAAGAGCGCGCCCTTGGTATAGACAATTCCATCCGCGGCGCGCGCGTCAACGTTAACGCCATCGACGGCGTGAGGCTGACGGCGCTCGGCGGCGTGCAGCGCCGCTACTGGGACTGGAGCAAGCACTCGCAGGTGTACGGTGCCAACGCCGAAGTGTACATGGAGACATGGATGCCGAAGCTGCGCGAAAGCGGTGCCAGCTGGATGGTGGGGGGCTCGTATGTGCTCAAACACGAGCGCGACGAAGACATCATGCTCCCCGGCATTGACTACCGCCTGAACCTTCCCGGCTGCGTCAACGCCATCGACGTGCGCTCCAGTTTCAACAAAGGGCCGTGGAGCGTGCTGGCAGAATACGCCTGGAAAGGGCAGGACCCCTCGTTCGACAACGAATACACCTACCGTCACGGCTCGGCGGTGATGCTCAGCGCCTCCTACTCAAAAAAGGGACTGAGCGCACTGGTGCAGGCCAAGCGCAGCGAGAACATGGCGTTCCGGTCGCAGCGCAGCCGCAGCGGCATTTCCGCCTTCATCAACAACATGCCGGCCTTCACATACCAGCACACCTACGCTCTGCCGGCCCTCTATCCCTACGCCTCGCAGTACGGCCCGGGGGAATGGGCTTTCCAGGGCAGCTTCTCATACAACTTCAGGAAGCACACTCCGCTGGGCGGCCGCTACGGCACGCGCGTGACGCTCAACGCCAGCTACGTCAGTTCGCTCGTGCACGAAGGGAACCCGCAGGCCGTCGTTGACGGCCGACCCGTGAACACCGTGATGGGAACGCAGGGATACTCGTCGCCATTCTTCAAGATGGGGCAGGCCAACTACTTCGACGTCAACGTGCAGGTGGAGAAACGCTTCTCGGCGCCGTTGCAGATCACATTCATGTACATGAACCAGTTCTTCAACAACAACGTGATGAAGATAGTGGAGAAAGAAGAGAAATACATTCGCTCCAACATACTGGTGGTCGACGCGCGCTATCGGTTCAACCGCAAGTTCACGCTGCGCGGCGAGCTGCAATATCTCTTCACCAACCAGGACCAGAAAGACTGGGCCTACGGTCTGCTCGAACTCTCGTTCAACCCGTGGCTGATGGCGTCGGTATCCGACATGTGGAATTGCGGCGACACCGGGACCCACTACTATATGTTCGGACTGACGGGCACATACCGCAATAACCGCCTGATGCTCTCCTACGGCCGCACGCGTCAGGGGTTCAACTGCTCGGGAGGCGTGTGCCGCGAAGTGCCGGCCATGCACGGTTTCCAGATAGCTTACACTTATAACTTCTGAAAAAGATGAAACATCTCTCAATAATCATGACCGCCACGGCACTCGGCGCCGCCGCACTTTTCACAGCCTGCGACAACGTCAGCGAGGATGACCGCTACATAAAGACCGACGGCGTGAAGCCGGAGCGCAATGTGCTGCTCGAAGACTTCACGGGACAGAACTGCCTTAACTGTCCGGCGGCGCACGAGACCATAGAGCTCCTCGAAGAGCAATACGGCCGCGAGCACCTCATAGCGGTGAGCATCCACTCCGGCGCCATGGCCAAGAACCAGAACCGCAATAACTTCCTGGAGGGCTCCGTCGGGCTGATGAACGAAGAGTCGCAGCGCGTCGCCGACTCCTACTCCATAACGCAATGGCCCATGGGCGTCGTGGACATGAAGGGGAGTCCCCTCGACTACCTGCAATGGGCGGCCGCCGTCAGCGACGCCTTCCGCGTCAATACCGATGTGGCAATACATGCCACCGTGAAATATGAGGGCGACATCGACGGCAAGACCGACGAGGAACTCGGTACCATCACGGTGACGGCCACCGTCACCTCGCTGGCCCAGCATCCCGATGCACGCGTGCAGTTCTGGATAACGGAAAACGGGATAGTAGCCGAACAGAAATTGGCCGACTCGTCGGTGAAGAAGGACTATGTGCACGACAACGTGTTCCGCGCGATGGTCTTCGGCGACAACACGCGCGGCAAACTCTGCCCGTTGCCGGCCGGACAGCCCGTGACCGTCGATGGTAAAATACAGTGCCGCTACAACAAGAAAGAGGTCTGGAAAGTCAACAACCTCTACGTCACGGCCTTCGTCTATGACGGCTCGGTGCTCAACGTCACCCGCGTGAAAGTCATTCCCGATACATGAATGCGCGGCCTGAATCTTGCTAAACTCTGGATATAAAACAACTCAAATATCTTACTTTATTATGAAGAAAATTTACATGATTGCGGCAGCGGCATTGCTCACGGTGACCACTGCCGGAGCCCGGGAACTCAAGTTCTGCCAGGGCGACAAGGTGTTCAACGCGCAGGACCGCCTGGTTTGGAACCAGTGTAAAATCGAAGATTACGGCGCCGACGGTAAAGACTATGTCTACGACCCTGGGATCAGCATCCTCAGCGATGTGGACGCCAACGACGTGATAGTGACGGCCACCTGTACCACGGGGCAGAACATACAGCTCTGCTGCGGCGGCAGCTGCGAGATGGGCACTTCCCTCACCAAGCGGAACATCGAAGTGAAAGCCGGCGTCCCGCTGGCCAGCCAGCTGGAACAGACCGGCCAGACCTACTCGGCCGACGAACCCATCCCGCACGTCGAGGTGGAACTTACGGCACAGTATGCCGACGACCCGTCGTCGCTCATCAAACTGGAAATAGTATTCGACACCGGCACAGGCATTGCCTCGGTGAAAGCCGACAATGACATCACAGCCGTCAAGGAGGGCATAAGATACAATCTCACAAGTGCTTCGGAAGTTAGTCTCTACGACATGACGGGACGTCGCGTCGTCACGGCGAAGGTAAGCGGCAGCGGCATAATTCCCACCGCCGCGCTTCCCGCCGGAATATATGTCTACAGCGTCGAGGGAACCTCCCGGCGCACAGGAAAACTTTTCGTCAGATAATCAGAGTAAAGTTAGTGAGGAAAAGTTACGAGTTTAAAAAAGTTAGTTAAAGTAAGGAAGTAAAGACAAGAGTAAAGGCACCGGCCATAATGAATTGGCCGGTGCGTGTCAAAGAAAAAAGTTGATTCTTGCGAAAGAGTCAACTTTTGTTTTTTTGTCGCCGCCGGCTATGTAGCCTTCATGTCGAAGTTGACCGGGAGTCCTTGCGAAGTCAGCACCTGCGCCTGCGGTGTGGCGGACGACTGTCTGCGCTCGCGCTGCGATGCCATCCCGGGGAGAGGCTATCCACACTGCCAGCCGCAGACCCAGTGCCAATGTCAGGAGTTTTCCATGTTTCATAATGTTGATTTTTAAAAAATTGATGCCTCAAAGTTAGCTTGTAATTCCCTGACAACCATAATTATTTACATCATTACATGATTAAATTTCACAAATCTGAGCATCTTCGTCCCCGCTCCCGCTCAAATTTCGGAAAACCACACGATGTCGCGGCAGCTGCCCTGCAGACTCCGCGATTCGCAGGAATGCAACGGAGGCGGTCGTCCCGCCGTCCGGGAAGCCGCCTCCGCAAAGGTTATGAAGGTTTGTAGATACGCTTGATCTTATCCGTGTGGGGTGGATATGCTCAGTCGTGTTTGATTTTAACAAGCATGACCTTGGCGTCGGTGAGTGCGCGCACGGAGTGGGGCACGCCGTCGCCCATCAGGAAGAAATCTCCCTTGCGGAGATGCAGGTCGCTGTCCAGCATCCGGAACTTCACCTCGCCGTCGAGCACATAGACCATCACCTCGGCGGGTGCCTGGTGTGTCCCGAGTTCCTGACCGGCGGTGAAAGCCAGCAGCGCGATGCCGCCGTTGCCGTTGTTCATGATTTCACGGAATTCCACTTTTTCAGCGTTTTGCATTACCTGAGAGGCCAGCGGAAGCACCTCTCCGAACTTATAATCTGTGTTAAGCATAATTGTGTGTTTTTATAATGAGGTATTGCGAATTTTCAGAACTGCAAATCAAGAAGCTTGACGCTACCATATAAAACAGCCGGGGAGCCCCGGAGGTTCAAACCGGCGGTGTGCCACCGGTGTTATAAATAGAAAAAAGATGACTGAGATAAAGACAAAACGCGCCTACGAGGCGCCCGCTGAAAGCGACGGCTTCCGCATTCTTGTAGACAGACTATGGCCGCGCGGCCTTACGCACGAGCGCCTCGCCTGCCCGCTGTGGGCAAAAGAGATAGCGCCAAGCAGCGACCTGCGCAAATGGTTCCACGCCGACCCGGGAAACCGCTGGCCCGAGTTTGAAGACCGTTACAAGGCCGAACTGGCCGCGAACCCCGCCTTCCCCACCTTCCTGCAGACCCTCGCCGCCCACACGGTGGTAACGCTGGTCTACGCCTCCCGCGACCCGCTCCACAACGAAGCCGTCGTGCTCCAGTCCCTCTGCCGGCAAAAACTTCCAAATCTATAAAATCAATCCAAAAAAAGAGGGCATGCCGATAATGCGGCATATCCTCCTTTTTACAAGTTGATCAGGTCCTTATTTTACAAGGATTTTCTTTCCGTTGCAGATTACGATAGAACCTTTTTGAGGTTGTCCCTGAATAAGGCGTCCGTAGATGTCGTAACATTTGCCTTGCAGAGATTCGCCTGCGATTTCTTCAATCGAAGTCTGAACACCTGTGACAACTAATGTTGCGTAAACATGGTCGTTGGCGGGGACGCAAGCATTTCCGTCGGCAAGAACGAATTTGATGCCTGTCATTTCGATTTGGTATTCTCCCGGTTGGAGAGTTTCGTCTGCTGTCAGACCGATTGTATAGAGTTCATCGAGGGGATTGCCTTCTTCGTCATCGCGGTAAAGGTCGGCATTTGTGCTTGAGTCGCCGATTACTTTCAGTGTCGTACCGTCGGGCAGAATGTTGCAAGAGATTGAGTGTGTCGAGGATGCCCTTGCGCTCATTACGATGTCGTTTACCGTGTCTCTTCCTTGCTTGATTTTGTTTACTTTCAGTCCGTTAGGTATGATAAAGGTCATATTGAAGGCCGAGTAGTCCAGATTGTCGTTCTCGTAGACTTTCAGGTAGGCTACGTTGGTTCCGTTGTTTTCAATAGTGAAGTTGTCGAACCATACGTTGAGTGTTTCTGATGATGTTGTGGTGTAAGCATTTGCGACACCGCTCATCATCAACAGGCCGAGGGCCATTGTTGCGATTTTTTTCATGCTTGTATTACTTGTTTTTTGAATATTTACGGGTTCTTGGTTTGTTTCTCAATTCAGAGCTGAGGAAGAGGTTCCGCGTTACAAGTGCATCTTGGGCATCGATTAAATAATCGGATGTAACTTCTGATGCGGTCTTGTCGATGGAATCGGTGTTCCCAACAAAGAAATTGCGGATAATAACGACGTCGTTGGAGTCCACAATGCCATTGGCATCGGCATCACCCCACAATACAGATTCGATGGAGTCAAACTGTTTATTTCCTGCTCCGTCAATGGATGCGATTACGAAATATCCGTCAAGTTCTTTTTCGAAAGTCACAGTATTCTCTCCTGCGGGTAGAGCACCTTTCACAAGTTCGAATTTGTCGGAGTCTTTTGCCCGGAAATACAACTCATATGTCCAGACTCCGGCACCCTTATCGCTGGATTCGATGTCAAAAACAAAGGTCTTGTTGTCCGTAGTGTTTACCGCTACAATCCGTGCTTCAGGTTTTTCATAATCAGTGATGTTGTCCCAGACAGGAGTCTCGATCGGGTCGTTTGAATCAAATATAATCGAAGCGCTGTTAGTGAATTCCGTGGCATTTTCGAGATTATGTTTCAAGTCAATGTCAAACAGTATTTCGCCGCAACCGTCGCCATCTGTGTTGACTGGAAGGATTCCCTGCATAATGTCTTCGGCACGTTCGAGAGTCATGGGGTCAAGTGAGCGGAACGTCCAGTTTGCTTCCCCGGTATTTCTGTCAAGAGTCATGGAAACCTCTGCTATAGCATTGATTTCAGGACGCATGTCTACAGTCTTGACAAAGTCGGCACCGTCCTCAAGTTTCAGGGTTTTCTTTCCTATTTTAATCTCGCGCATGGCAAATGTTGACAAGTCGAAGATTTCAGGATTGAGGGTGTCCGTTACCTTGATTACATGTGCCGGTGCAGTGGCAAGTTCGGGGTCATTTTCAAACTCAATGGTGTAGGGCATAGTCTTGACATCGAGACCTACAAAACGGCCTCCGGATGGGTCTTGATAGCCGATGATGTCGTTCGGGTCGCAAGGAGTCATTTGTACTATATCCGCGGATCGAGGCATCGGATTAGGCACTTGTGAACGGCGTGGGAACCAAAGGTCTAATAACGCGCCCAAACCGTCCCATCCTGAACACCTCATGATGTCGCCGGGCGACGGCATGCTGTTTACAAGGTCGCTGCGGTAATTAGCCAAAGCTGAGTAAGTTTCGTCACTCAGATCTATACCGTAAGCCTCTATGCAGGCGTCTACTCCATGCAGACGTATTCCGTTGTGGATACCTCCCATCGTGTTGCCTATGCCTACGGCATATTGAGCAGCTGTTGTCGCGTTGTTAAGGTGGCTCATGTCGGCACCGAAATGCTCACCTACCTCCTGGACAAACTCCGATGCATCCACAACGCCCGAGATGTCTACAGGATGGCTCGGAGCTCTCATCTGTCCGGAATCGGATTGGGAGAAACTGTTGTTGAACTCTTTCAACTGGAGCATCATATTTACCAGTGAAGCGCTGATATAATTGACATCCTGAGGAATAGCCGGTTTGCCTTCTTCGGCAAGGCTGATTATCTCCTTGAACTCGTCGCTCCAGGGACGGCCACACCATACATAGGTAGGAATATGCGTTTGAAGAGGCATTTGATATACAATAGTGTATTCCCTCGTTTCTCTCGGACCAAGATAGGGTATCATCATCGGAAGGAATCCGCCGCGGCGTCCCGTCCCGAGAAGATTGTCAGTGAAATACATCTCCCAATCTTCCGCTCCGCCGTCAGGCAATGTCGGGATAAAGTCCTTGAAATTGAGTTTTATGGTTTCCGTTCCGTCCGCCTCTGCAGCGAGATTGAATGGAATGCCCCAATAGGGCACATTGCCTGTATTTGTCACTTTTATCAGCACATCGTTAAGAGTGGTACCGAAAACAGAACGGGCTGCCGATACTTCAATATTACCGGGACGCGCATCTACCACCCGCAAGGCGTTAGCTATTTCTACGGTACCCTTTTCGGTACCGTCGTCATATTCCGCTATAAGTGAGTAGTCTGAAATTGGCGCGCCTGTGATGTCGAACATGCACATTGCATGGCCGTTACCCTCAGTGACAATCCTGTTGGCTGTGAACTCTTTTCCGTCCGATACGAGTCGTGCTTTCTTCAGATGGTTGAAACCGTTGCCGGAGATGTTGAGAACAAATAATGAACCTTCCGAAGTTTGCCTCGGTGACCTTTCGATGATTGCATACTTGTCTATGTGAGTATAATACAGAGATGGATTATAATTCGGGTTGATGCAGTCATGGACACTGAAAAGATAACGGCCCGTTTCCTTGGCATATATGCCTTTATGGCTTACAGCCTCGTTACCTTTGGCTGAATATACCCTTTCTCCGGTGGGACTGAAGACATCGAGTGTCGCCGCACAGGAAAGATTGAAAGCAAGGCTGTCGCCGAGATTTACGTCCGCCGAGTACCATTTGATTTCGTTCTTTGCCAATTTCCCGATTTGTATACCCTTGCCATCTCCTGACAAAGAACCGGTGATGTGGACATCTTTCTTCAATCTTGATTCCAAAAACGGAACCGAATAATTCATTGCTCTGTTGTCATTGTCGATGGCCAAGAAGTTCAAATCGTGGACTCCGTACACAACCGGGCCTTGGGATTCCATCTTCAGTTCGTAGCTTGATGAACGGAAATCGGCCAACGGAACGTCTATCAGCTTTACCATGGAGAAAGGCAGACCCGGAGTCTCCGGCTGTTTCGTGACTGTTGTGCTCTTGTTGTCGTCTATCCAATAACTGTATTCCTTGATTCCATCTCCACCGATGGGGATTTTGACAAAATAGGATTTTAATGGTGTAGTAGCCATTCCTAAAGGACTTGCAAGATGCACCGTTACGGAATGTATGCCTGCGGTCAGTCGGGTGGCGTCTATTTCCAGATTGTATAGCGGATAATTTCCCGAGAGTGGAATTTTACCACCTTCGCCGCCATCAATCGTGTAATAGGCTTCCATTGAACTTATTTCAGAATGTGTAGGCACACGCAGGAAGAATCCGTTCTTGAAGTCTGAAATTTCACCTTTGTTCGATACTAAAGCGGTTGTAAGTGAATGAATGCCGATAGGCAAAGCGGTTGCATCGTAGCTGAACGAAGAGCCGGATGCAGCAGAGGTTATTGGTATAATGGAAGCGTTTTCGCCGTTCACGGAGAGAAAGGCTTTGGAAGCAAACGTAGCAGAATTGCTCGTTTTTACAAAGAAGGTGGACCTGGCCGAGGAGAGCCCGTTCTCACCCTTGACCATTGCGTGAAGGGTGTGAATGCCCGCCTGCAATTCCGATGCATCGATTTCGATGGCAGAGGTGCCTTGGTTGACGGGAATAGTTGTTCCCGGCCCTTGGTCAAACCAATAGGTCATTTCCAGTTGTGACTGCGCGTATGCCGACAATCCCGACAATAGCGCGGCCGCAATGGGTAAATATTTCATTTTCATGTCAAAATGCTTTTGATGAAAATGATTAGTCGGCATCTATTTCCAGATTGATGGAAAGTTTTCCATCAGCCGATGTCTTTTGGGAAACCTCGAATTTTTTAATTTTCGGAGTCGTTGTTTCCGGATCGAACGGCAGGTTGCCTCCGTGCATTCCCACTTGCGTTCCGTCTGACCCGAGCCAGGTTGTTTGCAGTTCATCCAACAGTTCATAGACAGTCGAACCCTCTTTTAGAAACTGTGTTCCTTCCGCGAATGATTTGTTCGTGCGGTTCGGAACGTTTTTGAAAGGATCAGTGGCTTTACCGATATAATAGCAATTCGTGGCTATACTATTTTTAGGAAGCAGAGTGGTGGCTCTGCTATCAGTATCTGTGATAATACAGTTGATAAGATATGAATTATCGATATAACCGATATAGCTATTGATAATGCTGTTTTCTATTGTGGCATTACTAATCCGGGCAGACGAAGTATTTTGAATATAACTATTTGTAATGACAGCACCGTCTCCATAGTTATGGTAACCGCTTAGCATTTCGCATTGTATGATATTTAAGCTTTGCGAGGCGTTGGAGCCGGAGCCGGTGCTGTATCTGCTCATTTTACATTTTACAAGATGCAGATTATCAGCTTTTTCGGTATAGATGGATTCGGTAACGAAGAGACCTTCGAGAGTGACGAACCCGTCTTTTGTGGCAGGTTTGACATATAGGGTGCCCGAGATGATAGTCGGGTCATTACCTGCCATGCCGGCTCCGCGGACGGTTACGTTCTTTGTGATGGTCGCCGGCTCGAATAAACCACCTGACAAGGTGATTACATCGCCGTCTTGGGCTACTTTGTGTGCTTCTTGCAAAGCCTTGGAAGAATAGTAAGTGGTGATTTCGCCGTTATGGCTAAGGGTGGCCAGAGCAGAGGTCTGGGCGTTGGCGGCAACTGTCAGGAGTGCCACGCAAATGAAAAGCAGTAATCTTTTCATGACATAAATTAGTTAAATCGGCCCTGCGGCATTCAAAGGCAATAGTGTTATAAAAGAGAAAGAGCGTGATGCCGATACTTGCTGCCCGTCCCACACTCTGAGGCCTTCGCATGCCCGAATCCGTTGGACGAGCAACAAGTAGAAGCCTCACGCTGAATATGGATATATCAGTTCCAAACGCTCGCACGTCTGGAACTGAAGATATTGGCATATCCGCATGGCATCTACTGCTGCTACCTTCCTGACGGTTTCTTGAAGTTTGCGAAGTTTCAGAGTGTCAAGAAAGAGCGTTTAGTACACGCTTTTCATTATGTCTCGCTTCCGCCAAAGATTGTGACCGGCACTTTCCCGACGGATTAGCGCTGCAAAGTTAATATTTAAATTTAGTTTTCACAAATCTTTGCTTATTATTTTAAAATATATTTTTGACTGAGTCATAAATGAAATCTTACTATAATGGAATTGGCTATATATCCTAGGTTTTTGGTTGTGAACCTACATTAGCCGTAGTGCAACCTTATCATAAAAAAGAGAACACCATCATAAAAAAGAGAACGCCGCTCCGGGCGGGGCGGCGTTTTTATGTTCGGGGAATTTGGGGCGGGATCAGCGGGCGGCGCGTTTGCGCTCCAGGTCGTCGAGGATTATTTTGCGCAGGCGGATGTGGTTGGGCGTCACTTCCACGTATTCGTCCTCCTTGATGTATTCGAGGGCTTCTTCGAGCGAGAAGACTACCGGCGGCACTATCTTCACCTTGTCGTCGGCGCCGCTGGCGCGCATGTTGGTGAGTTTCTTCGACTTGGTGACGTTAACCACAATGTCGTTGTCCTTGGCGTTTTCGCCCACCACTTGTCCGGCGTAGACCTCCTCTTGCGGGAAGATGAAGAAACGGCCGCGGTCCTGGAGTTTGTCAATGGCGTAGGCGTAGGCGGTGCCGGGGGCGAGGGCTATCAGCGAGCCGTTGGTGCGCCGCTGTATTTCCCCTTTCCATGGCTGGAACTCGAGGAAGCGGTGCGACATGATGGCTTCGCCGGCAGTGGCCGTCAGGATATTGTTGCGCAGGCCGATGATGCCTCGCGAAGGGATGTGGAACTCGATGTTGATGCGGTCGTTCTGCGTCTCCATGAGGGTGATTTCGCCACGGCGCCGCGTCACGAGGTCGATTACCTTCGAGGAATATTCTTCCGGCACATTGATGGTGAGTTCTTCGACGGGCTCGCATTTTTGGCCGTCTATTTCCTTGATGATGACCTGCGGCTGCCCCACCTGCAGTTCGTAGCCTTCGCGGCGCATGGTCTCGATGAGGATGGAGAGGTGTAGCACGCCGCGGCCGAAGACTGTCCATTTGTCCTCTGAGTCGGTCTTTTCGACGCGCAGGGCGAGGTTGCGGTCCAGCTCGCGTTGCAGGCGTTCCCAGATGTGGCGCGAGGTGACATATTTGCCGTCCTGGCCGAAGAAGGGGGAGTCATTAATGGTGAAGGTCATCGACATGGTGGGCTCGTCGATGGCGATGCGCGGCAGCGGTTCCGGATTTTCGGGAACGGAGATGGTGTCGCCTATTTCAAACCCTTCCAGCCCCATTATGGCGCAGATGTCGCCCGAGGCCACTTCCTGCACTTTCTTGCGACCCATGCCTTCGAATGTATGGAGCTCCTTGATGCGCTGCTTGGCCACGGAGCCGTCGCGCTTGCAGAGGGCGATCTCCTGGCCTTCGCGGATGGTGCCGCGGTGCACGCGGCCGATGGCGATGCGTCCCACGTAGCTGCTGTAGTCGAGGCTGGTGATGAGCATCTGCGTGTTCCCCTCGTAGACGGTGGGAGCAGGGATGTACTTCACTATGGCGTCGAGCACGGCGGTGATGTCGTCGGTGGGTTTCTGCCAGTCGTCCGACATCCAGCCCTGTTTGGCGGACCCGTAGACCACCGGGAAGTTAAGTTGCTCTTCGGTGGCGTTGAGGTTGAACATCAGGTCGAAGACCATTTCGGAAACCTCTTCGGGGCGGCAGTTGGGTTTGTCCACCTTGTTGATGACAACCACGGGTTTGAGGCCCATCTGTATGGCTTTCTGGAGGACGAAGCGTGTCTGGGGCATGGGCCCCTCGAAGGCGTCGACGAGCAGCAGGCATCCGTCGGCCATGTTGAGCACGCGTTCCACCTCGCCGCCGAAGTCGGCGTGTCCCGGGGTGTCGATGATGTTGATTTTTGTCCCTTTGTAGTTTATGGAGACGTTTTTGGAGAGGATGGTGATGCCGCGTTCACGTTCCAGGTCGTTGTTGTCGAGTATAAGTTCGCCGGTGTTCTGGTTGTCGCGGAAGAGATGGCCGGCCATAAGCATCTTGTCGACGAGGGTGGTTTTACCGTGGTCGACATGCGCTATGATGGCGATATTTCTGATGTCTTGCATAAGTCAATGTAGTTGCGAGTGCAAAGTTAGCAAAAAAAGGGGAAACAGCCGCCGTTTCCGCCCGCTTTTTTCAAAAATGCTAAACAACGAGAGCCGTTTCCAACATGCCGGAAGCCTAAAGCAGGTAAAAGCATTGATGCACCGCGCAGCCAAGGGGGCGGAGACCTCCCGGTCTCCGGAATTGTCGGTTCACTTGTCATAACATGCAGGTTTCAATAACCCGCTTGGGGCACTTCACGGAGACCCGGAGGTCTCCGCCCCATAGGCTACGCGGTTCCACATTGTGTCTTTCGACCGGTAATGGTCGGAGACCTGCGCTACTTAGGGGTATATGCCGAAAAACCTGCCGACGAAAGGAGTCGACAGGTTTCCGAGGTAGCCCATAGCAGAGTCGAACTGCTCTTTAGAGAATGAAAATCTCTCGTCCTAACCGATAGACGAATGGGCCGGCTTGTCCGTTTTGGTCACTGTCCCCGCTTCTGGAATGGGGGGCATGTGTCGGACTTATGTCTGCATCCGGTTTTTCAGCGCGGCGGCGTGCTCGTGGGGAATCCGTGGAGCTACGACCGGAGGATGCGTGCGCTTGTGCCTTTTACTTAGGACTTGTTTCCCGATAGCGGAGGCCGGTGGGGGAGACCAGTGCTTACGCCAGCTTGTTGATGTGAAGCATCAGGCGGCTGCAGAGGTTCGAGGCCTTGTTCTTCGAGATTACGTTCTTACGGCCGAGACGCTGCAGGAGGGCGCTGACTTTGTTGTAAGCTGTCAGGGCTTCTTCCTTGTTTTCCATCTTGCGCACACGACGCACTGCGTTACGCGCTGTCTTGGCCCAATAGCGGTTCTCAAGTCTCCGCTTCTCGGTCTGACGTATTCTTTTCAGTGACGATTTATGGTTTGCCATCTTCTAAGTTAAAATCTTTAGCTGTTTTTTAATTGGTAGCCCATAGCAGAGTCGAACTGCTCTTTAGAGAATGAAAATCTCTCGTCCTAACCGATAGACGAATGGGCCACAAAGCGCAACTGCAGAAGATTCCCGCTGCATTTTGCGAGTGCAAAGTTAGTAATCCTTTTGTAATCGGCCAAATTTTTTTGGCAAAATTTTATCAGATTTTCCAAATAATACTGATTATCAGTTATTTAATTTTTCAAAGATTTTTGCTCTCAGAAGGGCTTTCCTGCCGCCGGACCGCTTGCCGCCGACTGCCAGGCGCCTTTAAGCTGCGGCCATGACATCACTTTCCCGGCTCCCGGAGCGGGATAAATACGCTCGCCGTTGAGCACCAGCGAGGCGTAAACGTGACCTGACGGACCTCGGTAAAGCTCCACGTCGAGGTATGCCCCGAGCGGTATGAAATTGGTGTCGTCCCACTCGTCGATGAGGTCTTTCGGCTCGGCGAACTGCCGGTTGATGCCGGGAATCTGCATCAGCGAAAGGAGCGGCAGCAGGGTCTCGGCATGGGCGAAATAAAGGTATGAGCGTGTGTCGGAACCTTCGGCGCCCATATTGTCGGCGTCGTCGATCACGCGCTCCAGCAGCGGCGCGGCTGCGGTGGCGGGCACGGCGCTGTATCGTGTGGAGGTTCGTTGCAGCCAGTGCCGCAGGTTGGCGGCGTCATGGCAGCGGCTCAGTTCACCGCTTTTCATATATTGCGACACGTCGGCGGTGATTCCGGCAGCTTGCAACGAGCTGAGAACGGCATACATCTTCATGGTGGTGGCGCGCTCCTGCTCCTTGCTCAGCCCCGATGTCTTGGTGAAAAGACGTTTCGCGGGGCCGGTAGGTATTTCTTTCTTCACGAACTCTTCGTAGATGCCGCTCCATGTGCCGTCCTTTAGGAAGGCCAGGAACTGCGCGTCGGTGTCGAAGAAGCGCAGCAGCGGGTCGTATTGCGGTTCGGTGCCTTCGTCTATGGCAAGTGAGGGCGCCAGTGCGGCCAACCGTGAGACGAAAGCCTGCATTGACTGGTGTGCGCGCAGTACGGCAGTGGAACGGGCCACGATGCGTCCGGACGTCAGCAGCTCCGGGTGTTCATGGGCAAACTGTTCTGCCAGGGCGCTTTCCTCCTGATAGCCGAGCGGCGTGAGCTGCCCCCAGCGCCCGGCCGTGGTGGATGCCACGTCGTTCAGCAACCGGAGGAAGGAAGCTCCGTCGGCCGACAGCCGTCCGGCTCCCTGTGCTTCTGTCAGCAGGCCGCGGAGTTCCTCCACGGTTTTGTCTGAGGTAAGGAAGCGTGCTCCGTGGCGTGCCACGCGCACCACTCCGACGCCGGTCAGCGAGTCGGGCACTGCCTCGGGTGTGCGGTCGAGGTTTATCGGCGTCATGGAGCCTTTCCACTGCGCCTGTGCGGCCACTGCGCCGCACAGCAGCAGGCAAGTTGCGATATTGCGTAAAAGTGTCTTCATAGCAGTCTTTGGTTTCCATTTGGAACAAACGCACCGCCTGAAATGTTGGCCTTCACCCGAAAGAATGGGGATGTGTTAAAACTTTAAACGGTGTTAAAACGTTCACAAACAAAAAAGGATACACTATGAACACACAGAACAGCGGCGCCGTGAACGCAGAGATGTTCGCCCGCGCAAAGGAAAGTATAGCACAGGATATGGAAGCGCGCAACATCGGCGCTATCATCTGGGACAATGCGTCCGCCAATTTCCACCAGATTCCGGAAATAGAGCTGGTGTGCCCCTCCACGGGCAATACGCGCACGGCGCGTATCACCGGCCTTTACCTATATAAAGATAACGTCTATCTCATGGAGGAGGACTCTGTGGGTGTTTCCGTCGGCGATTTCTACGACCACAACACGGAGGTGAAACCTACGGTCGTCACCCTTACCCCCGATATGGCGGAGAAGTCGCTCGGCGACCCGGACCGCGAAGATGGTTATACCCGCCAGGGATCGCTCGAAGAGTGGACCGTCATTGCCGACGCCTATTTCGAGGCGCTTGCCGAGCAGTAAGATGATAGCGTGCGCGGTTTTGCTGAAAAAGTGATACCGCCCTGTGCTTATGGAATTTTGCCATTCTTTATTGGAAGAGGGAGCCTGCGTCGGCTTCCTCTGCTTTGTTTTGTCAATGAATATGTGTCATATTGCGCTGTGAAAAGCCAAGTGCAGTGGGTTCCCCGGTGAAAATTAAAGTGAAGCGGTATGAATATGGAATATTGCTATTATTAACAACGGGCGTCTGTATAGTATTTCTTTCTTTATTTTGTCAATGAAAAAGTGTCAGGATGTATTATTTGAGGCGTCTTTGCGCTGTTTTCAATGTATGCTAAGAATGGTTAAAACGAAACAGCTGGAAAAATTTTTTTGAAAAATTTGGTGAAAAACTTTTAAATTCCAAAAATAAGCTGTAAATTTGCACACGAAGACAGGGAATAACGCATTGAAGCCGTTTTCCCGTGTGCGGGAATCACGGCGCGGCATGTTTTTAATGCTATTGCTTTTTTATGTGCCTTGCGCGGCATTTCTGTTTTTGAATATAAGGAGAGTTTTATGGTACATCTTATACTAACTTAATAGACTCGTTATGCTAAAATTTTCTACTTTTAATCTTGCCGGACTGGCTATGGCGGCTCTCGTGGCGTTGCCGTTGTCGGCTCAGGGCCAGACGTTACTGGAGGAGAATTTCGAGAGCATACACCCCGAGGGTGATTCGCACTATGCTTCGCTTGAAACTCTGACAGGATGGGAAAGGGTGGAACCCAACGCCACCGCCAATTTCCCGAAACGCTGGTGTATCTATGCTTCCGGTTCGGAAAATAACCGCAACAATTCCGCTTATATCGACATCTCGGACTATTCGGGGGCTACATATAAAGGTTCAAACTATCTGCTGACACCGTGGGTGACGCTTGACGGTGCCGCTTCGGTGCAGTTCACCTGGGCCTCCTCGGCCATGGCGCGCGAAAACAAGGAGTATGACCTGCGCGTGCGCGTGGTGGAAGAGGGGAAGGAGATAACTGCAAATCCCTTCATATTCTCCATCAACGACCCCGACATGGTGCGCGAAAGCGGCGTTCCCGAGGTCAATTACGGCTGGTATACCGTGCCCTGGGAGGGATGGGCCAAGAATGTCTCTACGCTCGACCTCTCGCAGTATGCGGGCAAGAAAATACGCATAGCTTTCGAGTATTGGTACAACGGCTGCAACAAGCTCAACTCAATAGAACTCGACAACGTGAAGATATTCCGCTCGCAGGCAGTCGACGGCCCCAAACCCGCCACCTCCATCAGCGAGTGGGATTTCGGGAAGGTATATGTAGGTTCCAAGATGCTGTCGGAAGTCTTCACTCTGCGCAACAGCGGCAAAGACCTGCTGACCGTCAGCGGTTACGACGCTTCAAACGGCTTCTCGCTGATATGCGAGAAACCGGCCTCGGAAATCAGCCTGAGCAAGAACGAGGAGGTGCGCATGCAGATAGTCTACGACGCCTCGATGACCTCTGCGGCCACCGGCAACGTCACCATCCACACCAACGGCGGCGACGCCGAGGTGGCAGTCCGCGCCTCCAAGCAGATGCTCCCCGAGGGTTACAGCTTCGAGGGCTTCGAGGGGTGCGAAAAGGTGTTCCCGCCGGCCGGCTGGACGGTCAACGGCTCCTGGCGTGTCATCGAATCCCCGATAGAGGGTTATCTCGCGGCTTATTCGATGGCCGACCTCGAGCCGGCTGCCCATGACCTGATAACACCGCGCCTCGACGGCTCCGCCGGTTCCCTCACTTTCGAGTTCGACTACTATGACCTCTCCAACGAGGAGGAAGGCCTGGGATGCGACAACACGGTGGACGTCTTCTTCTCGAAGGACGGCGGCCTTACGTGGAAACTGCTCAAGACATACGACTACAACGGCCCGTACAACGAACGTATACACCAGAAATTTACAGAACAGACCGACGGCTCTGACAACTGCTTCTTCAAGATTGCATACGAACCCCTGGAGGAATATGACACCGAATACGGTCCCGAAATCTCGATATTCTACGTTGATGCCGTCATACTGCCGACGCTCTATGGAGCCGATGCGGCTCCGTCGAAACCGGAACTCACTGCCCCGGCGGCAGATGCACGTGACATTTATCCCAAGGGCATAGCGCTGTCATGGAAACCCGCGCAGTTCGCCGACGGCTATAAACTCTACGTGGGCAGCGACGGCGCCGCCACGAATCTTGTAAACGGCCTCGACCTCGGCAACGCACTGGAATATACCATTGCTGAAGCGGCATACGCCACTACTTACAACTGGTATGTGGAAGCTTATAACGGCAAAGGCTCCTCCAAGTCAGGCACGCGCGCGTTCACCACGCAGGCCGATGTCACGGTGCGCTCCCTCCCCTGGAAAGAAGGATTCGAAAGCGGACTCTTCCCGCCGGTAGGATGGGTGGCCGACAACTGCCAGTACACCAAATGGTCCACCTCCGATTTCGGCCCTATGGAGGGCAAATATGCCGCCTGCGTGCAGGCCGGTCTCGTCGGTGACGTGGCAACGCTCACAACACCCGACATAGTGCTTCCCGCCGAGCCCGCTTACCTCTCTTACTTCTGGGGCGACGGCTCCGGCGCTTACCTGAAGATAGACGAGAGCGGCACCATGAAGAACCCGACGCAGGGCTCCAACGGAATAGCCGACCTCGACCTCGAAATCTATGCCGACGGCCAGTGGCACCACCTCGCCAAACTCTCCGACCCCAATGCCGACGACAACCTCTACTGGTACCGCGAACGCATAGACCTCACCCCCTACGCCGGCAAGACGGTGGCGCTGCGCTGGAAACGCTCCATCTTCAATTATTCCAAGGGCCGCACAGCTGTCATTGACAACATAGCCCTCGAAAACATCGTGGGCGAGAAGCTCAGCCTCAATTTCGACTCCTGGGACGCCATGAAGGTCAACTATAACGCGTCGGTATCCTCCGGCAACATCTTTACCCTGCTCAACGACGGCAGCAATGAAGCGGAGGTGGCAAGCGTGACCTTCACCGGCACATGCTTCGAGACCTCGCTGAAGGCCGGCGACAAGATAGCCTCGGCTTCCGGAATACCCTTCTATGTCAAGTTCAACGCCGGACAGACCGCCGACGAGGTCAGCGACGTGATGACCGTAACAACCCGCGGAGGCGCTACGGTATCGATGAACCTCCACGGCATAGCGATGCCCGAGGATACACGCTTCTACGGCTTTGAAACCGACGAAGTAGGTTCGCTCCAGCCCAAGGAATTCATTACAGTCGATGAAGACCGCGCAAGTTGCATCCCCCTCGGATACGTGACATATCCCAACCGCGGACTCCCCCAGGCCTTCATGGTCATCAACTATAAGAAAGTGGACTGGCCCAACCCCTATCCCAATACCGGCGACCAGATCCTGGTTTCGTTCGCCACGATGACATACACGACGGCTGACTGGATCATCAAACGTGACCTTACCGCCACGTCCGACTCCAAGTTCGAGTTCTGGGGCCGCAACTACGAGCACTTCGACCCCTACGGACCGGCAGTCTTCTCGAGCGCCAAGTGCGACGTCATGGTAAGCCAGGCCGAAGACCCCACCGACCTCACACAGTACGAGCGTGTGGCGACATACACCCTGGAGTGCCCCGTCAAGGAGGAATACAAACAGTTCGTCACCGACCTGGGCGAATATGCCGGCAAGAAGATTCATGTGGCCATGGTAAGCCGCGTTGACACCAACGGCCTAGCCTATCTCTACGACGACTTCACATACCACCACTTCACCTTCGACCTCTCCGGCATCTCGTCGGTAGTCAGCGATGACGTCAAGGTCCGCGTAGAGGGCGACATGGTGCTGGTTGAAGGCGCCGAGGCAAGCCTCAGCATCTACAACATGGCCGGTATGGAAATGATGAACGCACGGGGCAATAGCCTGAATATCGGCGGTCTGCAAGCCGGAGTCTATCTCTTGCGCGTCAACGCCGGCGGTGCCGTAAGCACGCTGCGCTTCGTGAAACGTTAAACAAGCAACCCTTCAATCTAACCAATTCCGGCGCGGCGTCCCAATCCGTGCGCCGCGCCGGAAATACCCCACAACGCCGGCGCCCCACAGCGCCGACGTCCCCTCCCGAACCTCTCTCTGCTCCACACAGCCACGCGCCCCTGATGCAAAGCCGCAGTAGAGCGCAAAACTGCCCCGCTTGCCGCCGCTACGCAGATAAAAACATTGGACGTCCCCGACCGCAACACACACACATTGTCAAAAGGAACAAACGGGCGTGTGCTGAACCAAGAGCGAAGCTGTCACAAGCACGACGGCTTCGGAAATGACAGAAGAAGCCGCCGGAAACTTCCGCAAAAGAAGGAGCGGCCTCCCGACGCATAGACAATCGGAAACTTTAGCAAGGCGCTTTCCCCGAAAATGAAGAGTTGAATACTTTTAATATTAACTAATTAAACAAACTATTCCTATGAAGAAATTATTACTTCTCGGACTTCTTGCCGCCTCGCTGGCCATGCCGGCGGCTGCAGAAGAGGTTACGGTGACGGGTAACGACTTCACGGTAGAATCCAGTAGCCTGACAGGCGTCCCCGAAGGGTGGAACCTGCTCAAAATGGGCGGCGGAGGCTCGTGGACCTACTATTCGTCACTCGGAGACATCGAAACTTCCGCATCCTCCTACGGAAGCAACAACACCATCATCATCACCCCGCAAATCATGGGCAACCTCCAGATCAAATGGTGCGCCAAGTATGACGACTCCGGCTGGGGCTGGGGCGATGATGATCAGTACGCTTCTTCCGGTAATGTCTACATCTTCAAGATGAAGTACAACGAGGAAACCCAAGCCTGGGAGAAGGAATCCACAAGCTACTTGAAATCTGAAAACTCCTGGAGCACCGATTCCGGTTCTGCAACCACAAATTACGATACCGGCTACAGCGGAGGTTACTACGGTATAGCCTTTACGACAGCAGGTTTCCACTCCATCACTTATACAGCGTATGACCCCAATGTGGAAGTGAAGAGCATGCAGATAACCAGCGCCAACCTTGCCGTTTCCGGTTCTGACAAATTGTCGGAAAGCGAAGCCGGCGCGGACATACCGTATTCAGTGAAAGTAAATGTAACCAACAACGGTACGGTAGCGCTCAATCCCGGCGACGAAGGTTATACATTCTCGCTGATGGCCGCTTCCTCCAACACCCTTACCGACACCAACGGCGCTCCCATAGCCACATGGACTCCCACCGAAAGCCTCGCCGTAGGTGAGTCCAAAGAGTTCGTTATGAGCGGCACTTATAAGATTCAGGACCTTATCGATGCAGGTGTTGAAAAGAGCAGCAGTTATGGATATTACCGTTTCGCCCTGCACGCAAAGGAGAATGTAACCGGAAACTCCAAGTATGTTTACTGGATGGAGGTTTATCCCTACGAAATGTTCTATAAGGTATATTGCAGCGGCGACAACCTCGCTGTAAAAGGCCTGAACTTCGGTGTCGTATCCGAAGACGCCACTACAAACGGTTCCAAACATATCTATATCCAGAACAGTGGCGCGGTTCCCCTCGCCGTTACCGGCATCGAGCTTCCCGCAGGCTTCATCTGCGACCAGGACTTCACCAACTTCGTGGTAGGACCGGTCACCGCAGCCAGCGACGAACGCACAAAATATCTCGACATCAAGGTTGACCCTGCCGCTTCAGGCATCCTCACGGGTACTGCCAAGTTCATCATCACGGGCGACGAGAACCCCGTGACCTTCAATCTTACCGCCAAAAAAGTGGCTCCGGGCATGTGGCTCGAAACTTTCGAGAACGGTTCTGCTCCTTCGGGATGGATTCTCAACGGCGCGGCCGTCAGCGAGTTGAGCTATTCCTGGACTATCAGCGGCACATCAAGCGATGTTCTCACTAGCAGCACACGCTATTCGCTTGAAGAAGAGGCAAATGCCCCTTACGGCATCACTCCGAAACTCCGTGCGGCCGAGGGTGACATTATGGCTATCGAAGCAAGAACCCAAAACTACAATTATGACGACGCCTGGATCAACATCTATTCTTCGCCCGACCGCGAAAACTGGACCCTCGTATCGCGAATACGCAACTACAACATCGAGGATGCGGATCTCCACTTCCCCGAAAACAACAAGATGGCCGAGTACACTTTCCCGATGACGGCCGGTGACAACTACTACAAGTTCGTCTTGTCATACGCTCAGATCGACAACCTCATGGGCGGCGAGCGCGTTGCCGTTGCACACGACATGGCCATTATTGGCACAACGCTTCCCGCCGCAGCTAAAGTCAACAACGTTTACAACGGCACGGTAAGAGTACGTAATATCAACACCGCAGCCGAAGCTGCCGGTACATACGCAGTTAACCTCCTCGAGGATGGCGAAATAGTCGCTACGGTAACCGAAACTCCGGAAATTGCTGCCGGCGCAGAAGTTACGATCCCCGTTTCCTACACTCCGCACAACGCAGGTGTCCGTAACCTGTCGGCCAACGTGGTTTTCGACGACCTTACAATGTCATCGGATCCCGTAGAGATTAATGTAGCCGAAGAGTCGTTTGACGGCAAAGCAATCGTAGGCGAAGGTTCTCTGATGAGCACAGCCAGCGGTAACAATGTAGCTCCCGGTAATTTTTATAATAAGAAGAACCTCGTAAGCCAGCTCTACACCCAGGAACAGCTCTCAGCCGCCGGCATCCTTCCCGGTACCGTAATCACCGGTATCTCTTATATGGGCTATAATGCCGAGACTTCAAAGGAACTTAAGGGCACCGTCAAGTACTGGATTACAAGTACAGAATTTACCGAACTTGCCAAGACCGACGTAATCGAGACTCCCGACGAAGCTATGGTTGCAAACATCTCTGACTACGAGATCCAGCGCATCGGCACTGCCGACTCTCCCGTCGAGGTTATATCAATACCGTTCGACCAACCTTATACCTACACAGGGGGCAACATCATCGTTACTGACCTCTTCGATCTCCCCAACTGGACAAGCCGTGTTTACCTATTTGTAAATACTGCCATCAAGAACCAGACCATCATCCGTTCCGACGACTGCAACAGCGGTACTATCGAAGCCAAGGATCCGAAAGACCCGAAGGGTTTCACGCAGACCATCTTCTCATACCAGGCCGAGCCTACTTACATGCAGGGTACCGTCACTGAAGCTCCTGCCCAGGCACGCGCTGCCGGCGACGCCATAGAAGGCGCTCTCGTAACCCTGACAAGCGGCGACGTTATCTACTCCGGTACTTCGGACGCCGAAGGTCACTATCAGATTCCCGTAGTGCAGACCGACAAAGAGTACAACGTCAAGGTGACCAAGGAAGGTTACCTGGATTACGAAGAAGAAGCTCCGGTTTCCTTCGCGGACGGTAACGTGGACCTCAACATCCAGCTCGTCAAGGACACCGTCAGCGGTATCGGTTCCGTAGAGGCCGAAAGCGTGAATGTAAGTATCCGCGGCAACGTCATCACAGTCGCCGGCGCAGAGGATGCTCAGCTCGCCGTATTCGCTCTCAACGGTATGGAGGTGGCCCGCGCACAGGGCAACACCATAAGCACCGCAAACCTCGCAAATGGCGTTTACGTGCTCAGAGTGGAATCCGCTCAGGGTTCAGCTTCCGTCCGCTTCGTGAAACGCTAACCATACGCGCATAATCCCCGGGTTTCTCCCTTCCCGGAGGGCAGGGACCGTAAGATAAACAGTAATGTCCCGTCCGCAATTCTAATTGCGGACGGGATTCACAAACAACAGCTCCGGGACACGGCCAACGCCCTCCCGGAGCACCAAAAATAACCTGTAGCACCCAGCTTATATGAACAGACTTATACTTGCATCCATGCTGCTGACGGGCGCACTTGCCGCCCGCGCAACCGTCGTGACTGGAGTCGTCACCGAGCAAGGGAGTGGCTCGTCCGTCTCCGGCGCCACTGTAACCATGACTCTCGATGACAAGACGTACACCACGGAATCGTCGGGCGACGGTTCCTATTCGCTGCAGTTCCCGTACTCCGCACATTCCGGCACCCTGAAGGTGGAAAGCGATTATCACTACGCGCAGATATCCACCTTCATGGCCTCGCAGGACGGCACCTTCACCCGCGATTATTCGCTGAAACCCTTCGGCACAAGCCGTGAGTTCAGCTTCACCCTCAACGTCAACAACCCGGCGGGACGGAGCCTCGAGGGCGTTTCATACGCATTGCATTGCGACCGTTTCGACATAGATTACAGTTCGTCCGAGACCACGCTCAACGCCTCCGGCACGAGCCGCCTCAACGTCTATCCCGGACGCCATTCCTTCACCCTCGCGGTGCCGGGGATGAAGCCGGTGCGCCAGTCGGTTCTCGTCAACGGAAACAAGACCATAAACGTGACCCTTGAGGAAAACATAGAGGCGCCATACGCCCTCAATGCCGTGCAGCGGCACAACGCCTACGACGGCACCAACTCGGTGCTTCTCGACTGGAACAGCGAGCTTGCGCTCTTCAGCGACGACTTCGAGAGCTACAGCCCCTTCACCACCGACCCGCGCCCCTGGACCGGCCTCGACCTCGACGGACAGACCGCCGCCCCGATACAGGGCAGCTATCCCAACCGCGAGACCATGCAATACATCACCATCCCCAACCCGTGGGAAGTGGACCCGGCGTGGGACGTGCAGTATTACTACACCATGGCGCCGCGCTCCGGGCGCCAGTACGCCGCCTTCGTGCAGCCCTCGGCCGGAAGTAACAACGACTGGTTCATAACCCCTCGGGTGACGCTCGACCAGAAGGACAATTACCTCCGCTTCTATATGCGTACCGCCGACGCAACGGCCGGCCGTCTGAAAGTGGGAATCACCACCGAAGAGAATCCCAAAGCATCCGACTTCTTCACCATCTCCGAGGGGAACTGGCTCCGTCCCGGCTATGAAGAGTGGGAAGAGGTGATAATCCCGCTCGACGAATATGCCGGCGAGACGGTGCGCATCGGCTTCCATTGCACCAGCGAACAGGGCGCCGTCATGACTATGCTCGACGATGTCTTCATCGGCCGCATAACCGTGGCCGGAAAGCGCGCGCAGCGTATGCCGGCAAAGTCCCCCGCCAATCCCAACGAGACGTTCATCATTACGCTCGACGGAAAACAGGTGGGCACTACCGACGGCTACAGCTTCACGGTAGAGGACGTCGGCTACGGCTACCACACCGTCGGAGTGCAGTCCAAGGTGCTCACCGGAGTTTCCGAGGTCACGACCGCCAACGTCTACTTCGACGAGACGCGCTATGCCCCCGTCACCCTCAACGCCACGGCCAACAACGGCCTTTCCACCGACGGAATTTCCATTGACATCACCGGCAAGGACGACGCCAAATATAACGTGGCACTCTCCGGCGGCACGGCACGCCTCGCCGCCCTCGAAAAGGGTGAATACACCTTCGCCGCCGACGCTCCCGGCTACGAGAAACTCAGCAAGACTGTGAATGTGAGCGCCTCCGTTACCGTCGACCTCACGCTCATAGAGGAACTCGTGGCGCCCTTCAACGTCACCGCCGATCTCACGAACCACTCCGACGGCACCTTCTCGGCACTGATGCAGTGGAACCGCGACCTCGGCTTCCGGGACAGCTTCGAGAAATACGATGACTTCGCCACCGGCACCTTCGGCGGCTGGCGCACACGCAACTACAACGGCGAACACCAGGTGTCGTACCCCGTCTCGTTCGGCGGTTATGAGGTGAACTTTCCCGGCGCCTCCACTCAGTCGAAACCCGTGTCGATGCCGCCGATGGTTTTCAATCCGCTGCGCACCTCCCCGTCGCTTCAGGACGACGGAGCATTCCTCGCCCCCGACGGCAACAAGTACGTGGCCTTCTTCGGTCCGCAAAGCGCCGCCAGCGACAAGTGGCTCTGTTCCCCGAAAATCAAGATTTACAACGGTTACGAGTTCTCCTTCACAGCAAAAGCTTACCCCGTATATCCCGAAACGTTTGAAATCTGCGTTGCCACGGAAGGCACGTGGCCCGAAAACTTCACCGTCCTCGATGCCGTGACTTGCAGTTACGACCAGTGGACGCGTTACACCGTGGACCTTTCGGAATACGCCGGCCGCGAAGTGTACGTCGGACTCCATCATGTGACCTACGACGGATTCGTGGGCCAGGTCGACGACGTGGCAGTGGCACCTGCCGAAGAGGCCGCAACCCACGGCTCGGGTTTCGCACAGAACTACACCGTCTCGCTCGACGGCACGGCGGTGGCCTCCACCGAAGAGACATCCTATAACCTGAGCCACCTCAGCAACGGAGACCACACCGTAGGCATCAAGGCCAACTTCCGCACCGGCACGTCGCAGGAAACCACCTATCTGCTGAGCCGCAGCGGCATCACTGGCGTTCCCGAACTTGCAGCGCGCCTGACCACAGCCCCCGGCCAAATCATCATCGAAGCCTCGGCTCCCACAGACTATACGGTAACTACGCCGTCGGCCCTGACGGTAGCGCGAGGCACCGCATCCGGCACGATAGCCATCCCGGCCGCCCCCGGCATATACATGGTGACCCTCGGCACCAAGACGCTGAAAGTAACCCTCCGCTAAGCCGTATGAGAATCCAAAGAACCGAGAGAACCTCAAGAAGCCCGATAATAAATAAAGCCCGGAAATTTCCGGGCTTTATTTATTATCAGTAGTGGAAGGCGGCTGTCGCGATGAGAGTCCGCTTTTTTCGG